>Ga0081474_124250_pt1 | contig 10938 bp, 14 predicted proteins | sample OneHunmetagenome_2_FD_70978 | JGI IMG/M metagenome (GOLD analysis project Ga0081474, IMG submission 70978) | Ferrous microbial mat communities from One Hundred Spring Plain, Yellowstone National Park, USA v2 (version 2) | ecosystem: Environmental > Aquatic > Non-marine Saline and Alkaline >... | reverse complement strand
AGTTAAAAAGTGGATAAAATAATTTAACTAAATATTCTTGCAAAATAGTAATATTATCTTGCAAGAGCAAGATAGTTAGGAGTAAGCGGAAGTCTTCCTTGCTCGTTGTTCCCTTGAGGAGCAAGTATAGTGTATAGATTAACATTGCTAGTACGAAGATGAACAGGCGGAATAGCCAATCCTTGATGAGGTAAAGATTAGGAAAGACTTAATCAACTTGTATGATGTTTCTATTGGCGTCCTAACCTTGTCATACCATTTCACAACAATACTCCTATTTACATCTAGATTTGTCCCCTTAGCCAAGTACTCCTTTTCCCTTATATAAAACATATTAGTCAGATCTTTGTAATATAGATCTGACTGGGGTGTAGGCCGTACTAACCCCTGGGAGTGAAGCTCGGTTGTTAGCTTGGCTACCTCCCAATTCGAACTGGAAGTTGGGCTTAAAGCCCGAATAAAACATAAGATTTGGAGGCCCAGTTGCAGGAATAGATGTATCAAAAGACAAACTAGTCGTGTATTTCCAAGGTAAATTCTACGAGTTTACTAATGATAGGCAAGGTTTTGAGAGAGTAAAGCAAGTCTTGCAAAAGGGTTGTAAAGTCGGTATTGAGAGTAATGGAGTTTATCACATTAACTTGGCTAAATACTTGGGTAAGGAGTATGATGTTAGGGTTATTAATCTCTTAGTACTCAAGAAGTTTAAGGACTTTAGAGGTAAGAAGAGTGACAAGAATGATGCTAAAAAGCTTGCAGAACTAGTTGCTAATATGGGTAGTGAGTTAACAAAATGACGTAGTTTCACCACATGACGCAATAGTAATTTACAAGGAATTAGTTGAAAAGGAAAAGTTGCTCCCAAAAGAGAATTTATTAGGTCTAGTAACTGGTGGTTGCCCTCACACAGCAATTAGAGAAGACCCGTCACTCAATTTAAGAGTATTAGAAGTACTTCAGAATAAGGAGATTGACATGGTATTTATCGAAAGTGGTGGAGATAACGTAATGTCAACTTTCAGCCCGCTCTTAGCTGATTATACTATATTCATATTAGATACCTCTGCTGGCGATAAATATCTTGGAAAAGGTGGACTTGGAATTAGTGAAAGCGATTTGTTAGTAATAAATAAGATCGACCTAGCCCCTTATGTAAATGCAAACCTAGAAAATATGAGGGAAGATGCCGTTAAGGTCAGAAAGCACAAGCCAACAGTATTCGTGAGTCTAAAGACAATGGAAGGGATTGACGAGCTTATAAAAACCTTAGATAAGGAGTTAGGAATTTGAAAAGTCACTTAGTGATTAGAAATAATGTCGTACAGAGCAGTGGTGTTCTAGGCGCTATACAAATAGGAGATAAGATGATAGTACTAACTAACCCCTCAGAAGTATTGGCTAATAACGACGAGTTAACATTTGACATTAATGTAAGGGGAAAGATACTCACTGACCAAGCGTATACTAAGGTTTTGAGTAGCTCCAATGTGAAAATAAGTGTCAACATGGAGATGGAGGATTCCTCTTACTTCCCTCATCCCGTTCTATTCTACAATAATGCCAATTTTGAAATGGTCACTGAAATAAGGAGTAAAGGTAAGAATAGTGTTGTTGAAGCCTTCATTCTGGGTAGAAGAGGAAGTGGAGAGAAGTTCGTTAAGGGTAAGATTAACGCCATTACTAAGATATATTCTGAACACGGTTTGATAGCATATGATGTGTTTAGGGTAAACGATGAGGATTACCTCGACCTTATAGGTAATGATGCCTTGCTTACAGTTTATTATATTGAGGATGGCGAATTGGCATCGTTTACTAGGGAGATTTTGAGTTATAAAGATGTCTTTAAGGAGTGGAGTAAAATAACGGGAATATGGTTTTAACTTGAGTCTAAATCTTTTTGTCCCTCCGTTTAAATTACTAATAATAATGAGCATTGACATAAAGATTATAGAAGAGACGTTGAAAAGGGCAAATGAGATTATGGATTGGCATGTAGATCCATTAAGTAAGGAACCAGCTTATAAGATGTTAAAGGCTTCGATTAGAAAATTTCCTTATTGAGTGTATGATTCCATTAGAGCTTTTTAACCATGATAGTTTATTTTCTCTTAATGTTATTATGCCTTTAGTGATACATTAAGAGCTTTTTAATATATCTACTTTAACTACCAGTAAAATAAGGGAACTGTAAATGACAAATAAAAGATGATAAGAAATAATGAAAGGAACCCTTTTTAATTGATTAATAGATAGAAAGAATTGGGGAAGAAATATAATAGAAGAAATAAGAAATAAACTCTTACAAAAAGTGACATAAATATTGTTAAACAAACCATATCTACACTAGATAGATATGGGGAAGAAATAACTAAAAGAATGTACAATATACTCTTTACAAAATATCCAGAATTAAAAGAATTATTTAGAAATACATCGCCAGATCAACATAAGAAATTAGCCTAAAGTCCATACTATCCCGTTAAAGGAAGTGTATTAGTAAATATTAAATGAACTTGTCAATTGATGATAGTGCTTTTGACGTGGTTAGCATGTAGTAGTTCATTTTCAAAAGTGTTTTATGCCTTGATGATAAATTCGTTGTAGGTGACCGGACTGTTGTAGTACTCGATCTACGGTTCCATAAGCATCGGTACTACATCGTCCCGGTTCCCTTTAAGTATTACTCCACCTTTAAGTTGAAGAGAAAATTCAAAATTTGTCAGTAATTTATTTTTCTTTTGAATAATTATCCACAAACTTATACATAGATTTATTCAATTATTTCCGCTTGGGACATTCTCTCGAAAATATAATCTACTCTGCTATGCATTCTTTCTAAAATCTTTTTCTGCTCATCGGTTAATTTATGCGTTATCACCATTTTGAATTCCCTATTAACTATACTGTTGAACTACTTATAATATATTTATGCCATATATACCACGTACATATGCTATATTATAGGTCTTGTGATATGAAATATCATATAGAGCAAACATGATTTCCACACAAATCCCCAAAAATCCGATTAAAGGTTAGATGTTTTTTACGTATTATCTGAAGGCATAATCGTTTCAGCGTATATACGATGAAAGTCCAGGGCTAACCTAGTACATTATACAATGCTAGCGCTAGACCCAGTCAGCCTAAAAATCACTAAGGCTTCCTGCGATTGTGAAAGGGTTTACTTTCAGAGGAAAGTGCTGTCATATCGAAACACTGAAGCAGTTAGCTAGTACTGAACTAAGGAATGAGATAGAGAAAGTAAGGCGGGAAATGATGCAAATAGAAGAAGATATCGCTTCACGGGGATGAGCCACGCAAGTCCAGGGTGATAAGTTATTGGAGCTTTTGGAGGCTTTATACCACATCAACGAGGCTATGAAGATTATGGAGGGCTAATTCGGAAATTTTAGATAAGCTGGAGTAAGCTAGGAATTCTCTAGTCCAGTACTTAATCCAGCATTATTTAGAGGTGAAGGACTATGAGTGAGGTACTGCAAACTCAAAGGAATTTAGAAGAGTTAGTAAAACTGCTGAGGGTATACTTCCAGCTAGATGAAGTGCTTAGCTTCGCTACTTTTGAACTCCAAGATGACGGGATAGTTGCGGAAATTTCTCAATTTAAGGACAGAGTTAGAAAAGTGATTGAGAAGTTGATAAGCTGAATTTTTCTTCAGTAAACTGGGGAGTTTATTCTATCTCAGCAATCACTAAAACTTTCTTGCCTGCTAACTTTTCTCCAATCTCTTTAGGGATGACGGCACTATAGTAAGGAACTTTCTCTTCACCCTTCTTATAATACTCCATAGAAAACAGCTTAACATTATTTAACTCCAATTTATCCTCATCAGTTATTATCATTAAACTCTTCAACTCCTTATTTTCAAAGTCTTTAGAATATTCTATAGGAAAAGTTATAAAATAAAATCCTTAATTCCGTCTATTATACCGTTATCCCCAAAGGAGATAGTTAAGATATACCTCGTTAACGAATGATCTATAAAATCTTAACTTGCCGAAACCTAGGCTAGCTCCCCTTTCCTCGTTTATTCTAAAGTTCACGATTTCCATATCATTTCTCATCTTCATTGAAAGGTAAACGTCTTCATAACCGTTTATGAAAGTCTCGTCGAAAACTTTACCGTTTATCGCCCTTCTATTCAAAACCATGAAGCTTCCTCCGTTAACGAATGAGTCTTTCACCTCTCCAGCAAAGTTCCTCATTAATCCTATCATTGAGTCTATTATAGTAAGAGTTGTAACTCCCAGCTTTGCACCATATTTCATCTGAAGGTAACTGTAAACTTCTGCAGGAGGTATTTTCATAAACTTTCCAATGAAGTTCATTCCCTTCAGAAAGTAGGGTTTCACCTTAATCAAAGAAACCTTATAGGAGTGGTATCTAGAAGGTTTAGCTAGAACCATTCCCTTGCTTGATGTTGAAAGTTCGTCTTTCAACTTCTTTAAGTTGTCTATACCATGAACGTCATCGTTAGAGATCACGACCCAACGAGGTGAACTTTCTAACGCAACAGACAACCCCTTGTTAACGCTCCTAGCGTAATTAAAGAATCTCCCTTTACTTTCAACCATCACGATCTTAGCTCCTGAGAATATTCTCATCACTTCCTTGGCGCGTGCACTTTCCACGTCAGCCGTGGGTATCACCACAGCTATATCATCGTTACCCGTTTGCCACACTTTCATTTGTGCTGTATCTCTTTTTCTCATCCATTCTATTATAGTATTCCTATCCAGAGAGTATATTTTCTCCACAATTGAAGGGTCTTCACTTGAAAACATGTCCTCAATCATGCGGAATTCCATACCTTTACACCTTTTCTATAAAACACAGTATAGAAATTCATCATCGAAAAGGAGTATATTGCGTCCTCAATTGGAATTGTGAATATTCTAACCCCAAGAATTGAATGAGGACCATAAACAACCACCGGCAACGACGTCAGGAAATAGTCAAAGACCAAAAAAGGAATATATGTTAATCCAAGGAATATCCAATAGTTCCTGGATCTGAACATTTCAGGATCGAGGAACTCAACAAGCAGAATTGAGGATGATAAATAAATCAATACTATGAAGGTATATGAGTACTCCGTCAAAAATACATCTATTGCGAGAAGAAACAAAGCTATTAATATCATCAATTCTCTTGTAATCCAATTCACTTCCCTGTCACTTACCTTAGTTCTTACAAAATCGTATATTAAGAGGGTAGCAAAAGGCGTAACAATGAAGAAAAATACCTCCTCTATGGGAAGATCAACAATTCGAATACCTAAGATCCACTTAGGATTGAAACTCCAAGAGTCCTTAAGAGTAGCTAAGAAGTCCCATATTACGTAAAGAGGGGCAACTATCCCTATAGAGAATGCTAATGACTTATAATATCTTCTGACCTTGAAAAGGATTGATATTAGCAAGGTAGGGAAAAATATCATTGAATCAATTTCGACATAGGCTAAATGCGGTGGAAAGATATTAAATTCCAAATAGGTACACCCAAGAAATTATATAAACCTTGAGCTAGCACTCTTCTCCTTTTAGGTTTTACCTTCATTCTATTGACCACACAAGGATCGGCCATTATCCTCCTTGCGGTCCACTTATACATATCGCCAGCAGTTTTTACTGCAATCAAATATCTACTAGGTATCATATGATATCCCCTTTCGGCTTCCTTTTGAAAGAAGAAATACCTTTTGAGGTTAAATCTCATGAATTCCTTGAAAGCTTCGTTGCACTCTAGCAGACTTGAAACCTTGAATTCCTTCATTTCGTTAACAGGCAAATATTGTCTTCCCATTTCCATGTCTTCTCTTACATCTCTAATGAAGTTTAGATATTGCATTGCTCTACCTAACATTCTAGCGTAGTATGCAGCTTCATCCCTTAAGTTAAGTATTTTCATCATCATAAGACCCACTACCTCTGCAGATCCCCACATGTAGCCTAAGGTCTCGTCTATTGTATAGTATACTTTCTTCTTTAAGTCACTCTCCATAGAGTTTAAGAATGCCTCAACCCATTCCTCTTTAAATCCTCTTCTCCTCATCATCTCAACGAAATTTGATAATACTACGTCTCCGCTAGAACCGTTATCAAGTTCCTTATAATATAATTCTCTGAGTGAGTAAAATTCTTTAACCTTTTGCGGAACGGAGTCAACTAGATCATCAAAAACTCGAACGAAAGCATAAAGTTTTGTCACATCTCTCCTAATCTCTCGAGGGAAAAGTAACGTGCTGTTATAGTAAGTTATGCTGCTCTTCTTGAAAATGCTGTTAAGCTGATCCTTCATAACTAAGAGTTTATTAAACATCCAGCAAAAATAATTGTGTAAAAAATTTCTTAACACTTGTTTTAAAGGGAAATTAAAATTCAACTAATAGAAAACCTTTTATGTCGTCTTTCACCTTTTATCCTATGTTAGAAACGTTAGAGCTCACTGCAATCGGAATCCTCTCCTTCTTCGGAATGGAATTCTTAGCCAGATTTCTTCATAAGTATGTAATGCACGGAGCTCTTTGGTTCCTACACGAGGATCATCATAGAAAGAAACAAGCTGAACTTGAAAAGAACGATGCATTTGGAATAATTTTCGCGGGCATTGCAATACTCTTGATTGCTGAGTGGTTAAGAACTGGAAATCCGCTTCCTTTTGCAGTGGCTGTAGGAATGACAGCTTACGGTGCTGCTTACGCTTTTGTGCACGATATGATAATACACGACAGGCATTTACATTTACGTTCTTGGGGTTTAAGACACCAACCCTTTAGGGAGTTAATACTTGTTCATGACGTACATCATCGTGATGGGAGAGGAAATTGGGGTTTCCTTCTGGTAATAAGAGGAATAGATAAGATACCGGAGGAAGCGAGGCAAAAGGCATGAAAGTAGTAATAGTAGGAGCTGGAATAGGGGGACTTTCAACTGCCCTTTATTTAAGAAAGAAGGGAGAGGAAGTAACTGTAATAGAAAAGTTGGATCAGCCAGGTGGAAGGGCTCGAAGCTTCTCACATGAGGAATTCTCATTTGACATGGGACCATCATGGTACTTGATGCCTGAAGTCTTCGAAAAATTCTTCCATGAGGTAGGAGAGGAACCCCCTCAAATAATGAAAGTTAACCCTTTATTTTCCTTATATACGGGAAAGTTAAACGTTCTAGAGAGAAGCGAGGAATTTAATCATGACCTTTCTCAGTTTAAGGACTTTGAAAGCTACTTGGAAGACACTCAATTCATGTATTCTCTGGCTATGGAGAAATTCCTATTTAAAGAGATGAAATTTTCGGATTTCCTCGATCCAGCAATAATAAGGAACTTAAAAAGGTTTCCAATATTTACCAGCTTGGATTCATTTAACAGGAGATATTTCTCCGACGATTTTCTATTGAAGGCTTTAGGTTTCTCCTCAGTTTTTCTTGGAGGTTCTCCTTTCAACACCCCAGCAGTTTATGCAATAGTAAATTATGCAATATACGGAAAGGGAGTTTACTACCCCAAAGGAGGATTTGCAGGATACGTAACTAAACTATTTGAAGCTTGTAAGAAGTCCGGAGTTCAATTCAAGTTCAATCATGAGGTAGATAAGATAGACGTAGATAACGATAAGGTCATTTCTGTTAGATCAGGTGAAGACGTGGAAAGAGGAGACGTGTTCATATTTAACATGGATTATCATTACGCTGATACTCTGCTCCCTATGGAATACACAATGAGGGGAGAATCCTACTGGGAGAGAAGAAAACTTTCTCCATCTGCAGTCTTAGCTTATGTTGGAGTTGAAGGAGAAGTTAATGCTCCACATCACGGAATCTTCATCAACGGAAATTGGAAATTACACTTTGATTCAATTTCTAAGGGAAATGAACCTGACCCTGAAAATATGTCTTACTACGTAAGTTATAGGAAAGCTACTGACAGCTCTTTGAAGGGAAAGGACTTGGTATTTCTTATACCAGTTTCTCCTGGACTTTTACTTCCAAATTATCAAGATTATGTCAGAAAAGTAATTGATGATTTCAAAGCAAAAACTAGAAGTAGCTTCCATATAAAATACGAAAAGATATATAGACCCGTGAACTTCGAAGAGGATTATAACGCATATAAGGGGTCTGCCTTCGGATTATCTCATGCTTTAGATCAGACAGGTCCATTTAGACTTCCTATGAAAAACAGAAAACTATCTAATTTGTTCTATGTTGGTCAATACACCCAGCCTGGAATAGGAGTTCCTATGGTAACTATATCTGCCATGATCGTAGGAGATAAAATATTAAACTGGTCTAAAAAATAGAAAATATAATCTTTTAATTTACTATTAATTTTACATCATTTTCTTTTATGTTTTCCATTAATTATAAAAAATTTTTAGAAGTCACTCTGGAGGTATTTCCTTATATGCTAAGTCTATATCGACTCCTCTTTTCTTATTATAGAACTTAGATGCAAGAAATATCAATGCTCCTATTACGAAGGAAAGGATTACGAAAGCTAAGGTAATGGGATTTGGAGTTCCATTGGAATTTACGAAGCCAAATGTTGGATTCGTTACTGCTTCATATGTTAAGAACAGGAAGTAAGCAATTTCAATAACGGAAGCAACCATCAGAGCTGGGGCTTTATTCTTAGAACCGTATAGGAGTGCAGCTATACTTACCACCATAAAATATACCATTCCAATTACTATTGCACCGTAAAGTGAAGTGGCGCCTGATATTGAAACTACGGGGAACACTAATAATCCCAGGGTGAGAGCAAGATCAAAAGCATGAGTATAAACCGGAGATCCTCCTTTGTTTAACCTTGTAAATATCTCTGGGAACACTCTATCGAAGGCCATTGCAAATATGTATCTGGCGAAGACAACTACACCGTAAGCTAGAATTGAGAACTCCCACATTAACAAGCCTATTCCCATGAAAAGCTGAAGCGGTAAACTGTTTGTGAGCCCCATAGCTACGGTCCAGAAGGTATAGGTGAATCTGTTATTTATGAACTTATAATTTGTGAATGCGTATCCTCCAGCTTGATACATCAAGAAGAAGCCTAGAGTCACTAGAGCACCAGTTATTAAGAGAGGAACGAAGACTCCGTACTTTACAAACTTCACCTTTTTCACTTCGGCGGCGACAGCAGGAGTTGCCTGCATCCATGGATATGTGAATATTGCAATGATGGGAAGAATTCCAATTGTAGCAACTAAGCTAAACGGAGCCACAGAGGATGCATAGTTTGAAGGAGGAGTAATTCCCTCAACTGAGATGAACTTAGATATTGCAGTATGAAAGTCTCCTAAATTCATAGCTAAAACTACCATTGCTACTATTGTAGCTGCCATTGCTATCAAACCACTTACTGTCACTAAAGCATAACCCCACTTTGCCTTCAGTATGTTGAAGCCTATCGCTATTCCAAATATCATTGCACCTAACAAGTAAGAATACACAGGCGCGCTAAGTGTATTTGATATCGATACCAGAGAAGTTATTCCATCCATCATTCCTATAGTGCTTAGAACTGAACCTATTGCCTGAGAGAAAAAGAAGGCTATAAGAGCGAAGTATGCCGTAGATTCAATCATAAGAGCAAATGCCATTGTAGTTCCCAAAAAACCGTTAAAGGTTCTGGAAAACCAAACGTAGTCTCCACCCGTTCTAGCGATCTTACCACTAAGATAGCTGTAAATGTAAGCTTGAGGTAGAGTTAGGATCAAACCTATAATTGCTGCAATCCAAATGATTCCTCCTTGAGGAATATAAGGGCTTATGCTAGTGTATAGTGCAACCCCAGCTGATATATTTCCAAGATTTAGTATAACTGTATCTATACCGTTTACGTCCTTTATGAGACCGGAAGATTCACGCGTGAAAACTGAATTTTCTCCCATGAATTTTCGTGGGTATATATGTTATGTGGTTTTAAGTCTTCTCTTTGATAAGCTGAAAGTCTTTTAGCGAAAAGGGATATCAGATCCCGTGATTAATTTATATTACTTAAAATATTGCCATGATTTTTAAAGAGAAAAATGTTGATACGCCCATTTTTCTTATAATAATACCTTTGTCAACGGTTTAGCGATATTATTAGGAGTTATAATGCTGTTTGCCGCAATGCATTTCATTCACTACTATGATTATCACTATTATCATTATTACAATTATTATTCCTAATGAAATAATATACGAAAAGAGAAAAATTTTTAAATAAGTTTTCTATATCTTTTAATGTGGTTTGCGAGAAGTGGGAATTGAAATTCTTGTTTAGGAAGAGGATAACTAATCTTGAAGAATTATCGGAATTTTTAGCTAAGGAATTTCCTCATGAAGAAGTTATAATGTTAATCTTTGATAAATTGTATTTGCTCAGAGAAGACCCCAAAAAGTATGCCAGGGAGAAATTAAAGAACCAAACTGATAAGGACGGAAGGCCTTTATTCTCTATAGAAGTTACTGGAGATATAAGGATAGTCTATAGTTTTGAGCCAAAAAATTGTACTGTATTCATTTGGAGGATTGGGAACCATAAGAAAGCTTACCGTTTCTAGCCCTAACTTTCTTAAGCGTTAATTCCTTTAACTTCTCTAATTCTTCATCACTTTCAATTGTGACGAAGTAATATTCTCCGTCTTTTCCGCTCCTCATATGTATAAACTCTGCAAAGAGGTTATTAAAATAATGTGCTAATCGAATTCTCTTATTGAATTTTGAAAAATTGTTAAGTAAGTAGTATAAGCGCTTATCTTTGGATCCGGCTTTCTATTCTCGTTAGAAAAATTGTAAAAACTCCCCGATAGTGTCGTCGTTAAGCTACAAATTCTGGGATTAACCTTCTCTCCCATAAGACTAGGGCTATGGAGTACATCATGGTGCGAATGCTCCTATTTACTGCCTTCGTTGCTCTCTTGAATC
>Ga0081474_142549_pt1 | contig 10955 bp, 10 predicted proteins | sample OneHunmetagenome_2_FD_70978 | JGI IMG/M metagenome (GOLD analysis project Ga0081474, IMG submission 70978) | Ferrous microbial mat communities from One Hundred Spring Plain, Yellowstone National Park, USA v2 (version 2) | ecosystem: Environmental > Aquatic > Non-marine Saline and Alkaline >... | reverse complement strand
GGTGTTTTTTCCAGATACAGGGCAGGTCTTCCTGGAAGAGCCAGATCACTTCTCGGTAGTTTTGAGTTTTCTTCAAATTCAATTATAATTTCTTTCTTGAGTTCTTTGCTTAAGAATTCTTTCGACTCTTGTATGGATTTTATCTCTAAGTCTCTGGGGATATAATTCTCTATCAGCTCTGGGTATTTAAAAATCATATTAACAACTTTAGCAACTTTGCTTTTTTCTATCTTTAAGTCATTTTCTAATAGCTTTTGTTTTAATTCGTTCATTGATTTATTGCTTTTATTCAATTCTTTTGCTAAATCAAATAGATCATATTTCCACGGAGAGGCTATAATAATGTAAACTTTGTTAGTTTGTCCTATTAGATCGATTAGCTCTTTTGCATCCTTAATTATTCTTTCTATTAATTCCTCAGCCTTTTCATATTTTTTATTAATTTTATCCTCGTCAAATGAAGGCCATTGATGAATAGAAATCAGATCTTCATGACCCATTATGTGCCACGCTTCTTCAGCTATATGCGGTACTATTGGTGCTATCATTAATGTCACACTTTCTAAATATTCATTTATAACTTGTTTGTTCGGTGTATTAGCTCTGGTTAGATACCATTTGAATTTATTTTTAAGATAATAATATGATTTAACTAAAGCGCTCTTGAATTTTGTTTGTTCCATATCTTCGGTAACTTCTTTTATTGTACTATTAATTACGCTTTCAAACCAATCATCTAAGCTAAGCCTATAATCTCTACCTTTATTGTAATTATTTTTAACTAATTCTAACCATGAGTTCAGTTCAATTACAGCGTTATCAACTATAGACATTTCAAAGTTAGCATCATCATATCCTGGATCGGCACCTGCCATTACCTCAGACCATCTTGTTACATCAGCTCCCCATTTGTTTAATGCATCCCTTAATAGCAGAAAGTTCCCTTGATTTTTTGACATCTTTTTTCCATTTAATAATACCCACCCATTTATCCCAATTCCTTTAGGCCATTTGCTTTTATCAAAAATTGCTGCATGATGATATATGAAGAACAATAAATGATTCTGCATAAGGTCTTTCCCACTAATTCTAAGATCAACAGGATACCAATATAGAAATTCTTGTCTCATTTTTTCTATCAGATCTTTATCTATCTGTGTTTTTTTAGATAATTCCTCTACATTACCTATTCCTAAAAAAATGTAATCGAAGAGTTCAGGAATTAATTTTGAAGGTTCTATTTTGTTTTGAATATAATGCGCTATGGTATAATAAGCCATATATATAGTCGAATCGCTGAGGCTCTCTATAATCCATGAATTATCCCAAGGTAACGGAGTACCTAATTCGTTCATATGTGTAAAAGCCCAGTCGTTAAGCCAATCTACAAGCCTAAGAAAATCTTCTCTTGCAGAGTCTGGATAGAAATTCATATTTACTACTAGTTCCTTAGATTTACTTTTCCAATTTTGATCGCTATAAAGTAAAAACCATTGATTTTCAACGAATTTTACATGAGTCCTTGCTCCACATCTGCAATAAACCTTCGATGGTAATGTATAAACTTTTAATGCCTTTTTCTCATTTTTTAGGTGTTCAATTATTTTTTCTCTAGCCTCATTAACCCTAACGTTAGAATATTCACCAACATTGTACATTATTCCGTTATAAAATTCTTTGGCGTATAGTTCTTTTGTTGCTTTTTCTAAAAGTTCTACATCATTTTGGCTTTTTATGTTTAGCTTCCTTGTTATTTCCTTTGCCGGTATGTCTTTAAAGTCGGAGCTCTTTATTATGACTAAAGGGTTTAATTTCTTTATTTCTTCTTCATTTAATCCGAATTCTTGTATAATTTCTTTATTTCTTTTCAGATCCTCGAGGGCTATATAATCATAAGGCGCATGCGCAGGCACACTCATAACAATTCCAGTGCCTTCATCATAAATAACGAAGTTTGCTGGAAGTATAGGTAATCTATTATTATTTATTGGATTTAATACGTATTTGCCTATTAATTCCCTTGCTCTTATTTTTCCTAATATCTTGACTTCATGTTTTTGATCTGAAAGCTCATCCAACATATAATCATTTATAATCCATTTTTCTCCATCAATTTCTGCAATATTATAAACTGAATCCTTGTTTATCCATATATTTGTAACTCCAAAAATTGTCTCAGGTCTATAAGTTAAAGTAGGAATTATAAGATCGTCTTCTTCTAACTTAAATTTAATTATTGTAGCATCAACAGGACCTATACCTGCATATTCGTCTGGCCTGTCATGATCACCAACAGCCTTCTTTTCTTTAGGGCACCAAACAACCGGATGGCTACCTTTAGCTATGTACTTTAGGTCTCTTAGCTTATAATATTGCCATTCAACAAATTTGCTAAAATAAGGATTTAGGCTTGTTGTATAAAATTTTCTTCTCCAATCAATACTTAATCCATATCTCCTTAAATCTTTTTCCCATTCACTTGTAAAGTAAAATACCCAATAAGTAGGATCTTCAAAATTATTGATAACGTTTTCTGGCACTCCCATTTCCTTTAGTTCTTTTATTTTTTTCTGATCTTTTTCTTTAATTCTTTTTGCAGATGCTACTATAGGACCCCCTGTTGCATGCCATCCTTGAGGGAATAATACATTATATCCTTTCATCCTTTTATATCTGGCCATTATATCTACTCTCAGTATGGTAAAAGCGCCTCCTAAATGAGGGAGCCCATTCATATAGGGAAATGGAAATGTAATGAAAAACTTCTTTTTTTCATTGGGGTTCGCTTCAAATATTTTATTTTCTTCCCATAATTTTTGCCACTTTGTTTCGATTTGTTTAAAACTATCAATAATTTCATCTCTTTTCTCTTGCATATCTTTTCCACTCAATGATTTCTAAAGTCTATAATTCAGGCTAAAAATTTTTATAATTTAAAATAAGAAGATTAAATTAAACATTAAACATATTAAATTTAGATGCGATAATTATTGCGGTGAATTATGGTGTCGGAAGGAGAAAAGAACGTAGTAAACAAAGAATTTAAGGGAGAAGCAAGGGTTGGGAGAGTAATGAAAAATTTTGCTTCTATATCGCTTAAACCTGAAGATTTATCGAGTCCAGTTGCATTCCAAATGGCTATATCTAGGCTCTACGAATCTCTCATGAAAGTTTTCGAATCAGGAGGCCCTGAAACAACATATATTGCCGAAGTAAAAATAACCGACGAGACAGGGAATCAAGTATCTATAGCAATAGACTTAGGAAATTCAATACCACCATTCTCTTCAGATAAGGTTAAAGCTGATGTAAAGGTTACATTGTACGAAGATTAGCTAATTTTGGCCCCTCGAGTACTTTAAGAGAATATTTAATTTATATTAAATTTTACTATTTAATAAATATGAGCGATGAAAACATTTAAAACTAGCAAACAATGATTTTTAGAAGGAGTAAAAGGGTGTAAAAAATGCCAGCTGAAGAAAGACCACCATTAAGGGTAGTGATTTCGGATCCAAGAGCAGGTAATAAGACCATAGACGTTAAGGTGAAAGGTATTGATGATGAAGAACTTAAATTAAATGAAGCTATGAAAAAAACAAAAGAGCAGGAAAGAAAGGAATTACCAAAAGCTAAAGTAAGTAAAAAACTATTTGAAGAACTTAAATTAAATGAGGCCGGAGTTTTAACGTTGACCATTAAAAAAGAGGGAGGAAAGGCAAACGTCTCATTGAAGGCTATTCAATCAGATAATGTACCAGAAAATGAAGTATGGATAAGTGGTGAGCTATTAGGGGAATTAGTAGGAGCAAATGAAGCGGAAGCAAAAGCTTTTAGAGCTAAAGCATGGCAATTAGCAGTTCCAGAGGATATAATGATTAGAATTTCTGGTTTGGAAATTGGGGACGAATTTGATGGAAGCTTACTTGGTTTTGATAACTTAAAGTTTAAAATAAGAGGAGGGAGCGATGCAACAGGCTTTCCAATGCATCCTGGAGTTCCAGGAGCGGTAAGAAAGAAAGTGCTTTTATCAGAACCTCCAGGATTCCACCCAGAGAAAGATGGGGAGAGACGGAAAAAAACTGTTAGAGGGCGTATGATACCAGACCCAAGAGCTGAAAGAAGGAAAACTGCTTTAGCTCAACTTAATGTAGAGATAAGCTATTCATAATTATTTGTTTTTAATATTATATCTTGTTTAAGTTACGATTTAACTTATTAATAGCTAATGAAGAATTGCGATTCCATGAATGGGCCGAAAAGCTTTTGCCATGAAGGGCGAGAGCTACACCACTGGTAAATACTTCTTAACTATGTGGTGTGAATAGCTTATAGAAACAATTTTATAGTTACGAAGATAAAATATGATAAAAAAGAAACGATAAACCTCGCCTTTTAAGGCTAGGTAAAGTTTTTAAATGCTGGAAGCATTAAAAACAATGTGACGTTAGATGTCTTTATCTGGCCAACTCTTGTTGTATTATAATTGGTGTGTATAAATTGACTATGAAAGCAAAAATAACAAGAAATGGAAGGCTAGCATATATTGAAACAGAAACAGGTCAAAAAGCAGTTGTGCCTTGGGAAAACATATGTAATATTATTAAAAGGTTTGGGCTCATAGCTGAAGTCATAGGCAATGAAAAGTTAGACTGCATTAATGACTCTGTTAAAGAAGGAGAGGTAGAGCTTGATGTTGAGCCAGAGGGATATGACGAAGAAGAAAGCTGAGGCGATTATATCGATTTTAAAACAAAAAGGGGTAAAAGCTTCATCTTTGGAAGAAAAAGAAGCCTGTTTTAACTCTATTTTAGATTATAGTGGAAATATTTTTGGTCTGTTCTTCTATCCTTCAAAACATGATAACTACATTATATTAAAGATTACAAAGATTATAGGTGATTGCGAAGAAATTTTGTATGCTACTAATGGATTATTTATTATAGATTCAGATGAGTTTAAAATAGTTGAAAAAATATTTGAAAAATTTGATTATATTATTAATGTAAATTTTGGGTCTGTTTGAAAGGGTAGAAACCTTTCCTTTCAAGGTAAATTAAAAGATTAAACTTTACATTTTTGAATAATAAATAACGAATATCTATCTGACCTCCTCCCGCTCTAAAGGGCGAGGCTTTCAGCTGTAAACTACCCTAATTCCTTTTACATAAAGAGTTTCATGTTTTTGTAAAATGAGCATTTTTATATTAAACCCTTAAAAGTTTCTATGAATTGGGGGATAATAAAATGAGTGAAATCCAATCACAGGGATCCCAAATTAAAAAATTAAGACAGCCAATAGTAGTTGTGTTAGGTCATGTAGATCACGGAAAAACATCATTGTTAGATAAGATTAGGAGTACTGCCATAGCAGCAAGAGAAGCGGGTGGAATAACGCAACACATTGGAGCAAGTATAGTACCTTCTGATGTAATTGAAAAAATAGCTGAACCCCTTAAAAAAATAGTTCCCATTAAACTTACTATACCTGGATTATTGTTTATAGATACGCCTGGGCATGAATTGTTTTCAAATTTAAGGAAGAGAGGAGGAAGTATAGCTGATTTTGCTATATTGGTTATAGATATTACAAAAGGTCTTCAAGACCAAACGTTTGAAGCTATAGACTTATTAAAGTCAAGAAAGGTCCCTTTTTTGGTAGCCGCAAATAAAATAGATAAAGTTTCTGGATGGGAAAGTTTTTCAGATCAACCCTTCGCTATTTCTTTTCAAAAACAATCTTCCAAAGCAAAGGAGGAACTAGAAAAAATAATTTACGGGACAATTGTAATAAAGCTTTCTGAATTAGGATTTCAATCAGATTTATATACAAAAATTAGGGATTTCACAAAGACAATAGCCATAGTGCCTTTGTCAGCTAAAACTGGAGAAGGTGTTCCAGACTTATTAGCGGTATTAGCTGGTCTTACACAACAATATTTAAAGAATAAGCTCGTCTTTGCTGAAGGACCAGCTAAGGGGTCTATACTAGAGGTTAAAGAAGTAGAAGGATTAGGTACGGTATTAGATGCCATAATTTATGATGGTGTAATAAGGGTAGGAGATATAATAGTTCTTAATGGAAAAAATGGACCTATAATAACAACTGTAAGGTCACTATTAATGCCATCACCTTTAAGTGATATGAGAGCCAAGGGAACTAAATTTGTTAATGTTCATGAAGTCTATGCTGCAGCTGGTGTAAGAATAGCGGCAGCAAACCTTGAATATGCATTGGCTGGGTCTTCAATCCATGTAGCAAGTAATTATGAAGAAGCGGAAAAAATTAGTAAAGTTTTACAAAATGAAGTTAAAGAGCTTATTTTTAAAGCAGAAAATAATGGAATTATAATTAAAGCTGATACTTTAGGAACACTTGAAGCTTTAATTGAAGCTTTTAAAAGAATGAATATACCTATAAGAGTTGCCGATATTGGTAACGTCAATAAATCAGATGTATTAGAGGCTTCTTTAACATCTAAAAAAGATAGATCTTTAGGTGTAATAATTGCTTTTAATGTAAAAATATTACCTGAAGCAGAGACGGAATTATTACATAATAATGTTAAAGTTTTTCAAAACAACATTATCTACCATATAATAGAAGAATATAATGAATGGAGGGAGAAACTAAAAGAAGAAGAGATACAAAAAGAACTAAATTCTTTGATAAGGCCTGGAAAATTTAAAATATTACCTGGTTATGTATTTAGAAGGAGTGATCCTGCTATTGTAGGGGTTGAAGTAAATGGAGGGGTTATAAAGCCGGGATACCCATTAATTAATGATAAAGGGAAAGATCTCGGTAGAATTATGGCTATAAAGGATAAAGATAAAAGCTTAGAATTTGCTAAGGTAGGATCTACAGTTGCAGTTTCTATAGAGGGTAAGATATTAATAGGTAGGCACGCCAATGAGGGTGACGTAATATATACTGATGTTCCTCAAGAACATGCAATGAAATTAATTACCCAGTTCAGAAACTATATAAGCGATGATGAATTATTAACTTTAAAAGAAATTGCTGAAATTAAGAAGAATTCGGGTTTTAAGGAATATAATATAGTACTTTCTAAGATTAAGGAAATATTGGATAAAAAATCTAATAGGTAATTATTTCTTCATCCTTAAACAAAACTTTGTATTCTCTTTCAAAGCTTTCTTGAGAATCGCTGGCATGGACTACATTATCCTGTATGGATAATGCGAAGTCCCCCCTTATAGTCCCCGGTTGAGCTTTTCTACCATCAGTGCTACCTATCATTAACCTTACTACCGATATTGCTGAGTCACCTTCTAGTATAATTGCAACAATTGGTCCACTTGTTATAAACTCTACAAGATCTTTGAAAAAGCTTTTATCTTTGTGAACAGAATAAAATTCCTCCCCTTTACTTTTATCAAGTTTTATCATTTTTAATGCTAAAATCTTTAACCCTTTTCTTTCGAACCTCGATATAACTTCCCCTATCAAACCTCTTTTAACTCCGTCGGGTTTAACCAATACTAAGGTCTTTTCGGCCATTACAGCTTTCACCGAATTTTAGTTTGTATTAGCGGTTTATAGATTTAAGGGTTAAATAGAAAATAACCTTTTAAAAATAATAATTAAGCAAAACTCTTATCAATTCAATAAAACTAATAAATTCTTTAATATAAGAAAAAAGGGGAGTGGAAATATATGCATAAGAACAGCAGGAGAGGTAAATCACACTCAATAAGACCTTCATCAGTTACAGCTAACTGGATAACCTATAGCCAACAAGAAATAGAATTAATAATAGAGGAGCTTGCAAAGAAAGGATATACTCAATCTCAAATAGGTATGGTTTTAAGGGATCAATTTGGAATACCCTTGGTTAAGCCTATAATAGGTAAGAAGGTAGGGAAGATATTAGAGGAGAAAAATTTACTTCCTAAAATACCAGAAGACCTATTTAATTTAATAAAAAGGGCAGTAAACTTGAGAAGGCATTTAGATGAGCACCCTAAGGATAAAACTAGCTTGAGGGGTTTGATATTTACTGAAAGCAAAATAAGGAGGCTAACTAAATACTATAAGAGAGTAGGGAAGGTTGCAAAAGATTGGGAATACGATCCAAACACAGCTAAGCTTTTGGTAGCAGGTAGCAGCTAAAGCAAATTTATTAAATTTCTTATAAACAATAAAAAATTGAAATTTAGTGGTGAAAAATGATTTGCTAAAAATTAAAATTGAAAAGGGAGAAAATTTAGAAAAGCAGCAAACGTCATTTTCTAATAGTTTGGGAAAATTATTTCAGGAAGCTAAGGATAATGGTATTCTTAGAATAATTCTATATCCATCATTAGAAAACATTATTTCAAGTCTTATTTTATTCAATGTATCTTTGAATCTAAGCGTAAAGCCTTCAATTTCAATTAGGCTTAATCCACCTCAAAAAATAAATGAACCTACTATACTTATTGGTTATTCGAATCTGAACTATAAAACATCAGATATATCATCCGCGTTGATTTCTTTAGCTCACGAAATAAATAGTGTTCCAGTCGGAAATTCTACTTTTGTTGAAATAAACGGCAGTATAGGCTCTGGCATTTATCTTGCTTTAAAAGGATCAGACATTATTAATGTTAGACCAGAGTATGCTATATTATCAATGGCTTCATCATACGCAAGCAAATACGTTGATAATGCTGGGAAGTTTTATTCTCTCGATGAACTAGTTGTAAATAGAATTATATCTAATGATAGTAATTTGAAGATGGAAACAATTACAGGACTAAAAATATTCAGGCCTCTATCTATGGATTTTTGTAAATCATTATCTATAACTCTAAATCCTATATACCTTACCCTATCAAATGAAGATGTTTGCGAAAAACATCTAAGAGAAAATGGTTTAGAAGGTCTAATAAATAGTAACATAGGGAAAATAGATGACGAAACGATGAAAAATTTAATTATATCAATAATAAATTTGATGAAAAATATATCGAAGAGAAATATAGATCCATATGATTATGCAGGAGCTATGGAAATATCTACAGCTAGAATAGTAATGGAAGACCCTAGGGAAGTCATGTATTCAATAATGTTGCTTATGGATACAATGGGTTTTGATTCAGTTGTGGGATTGATATCTGATTATGAAAATGAATATCCTCCAATAATTCATCATCTTAAATATGCGGTGAATAAATCGGTAGATGTTATACTAAATAACAGATTTAGCAAAGTCGATCAAATAAATTTTGGAAAAGTTTATACAGTAAATGATGATAATCTTCCTATAGGAGCTATTCAACGGCAACTAAAGATTTTAGGACTTATTGAAAAGGATGCGATATTAGGATATTTAGATAACGGTATATTGAAACTGCCTGTATTATCTTTTGAAGAATCTATGGGTTACAATTCAGCTAGCAGATTTGTACAAACTTTTAAGGCTGATTTTGATGGTGATTTTATATGGGTGAAGATAGCTTAGGTTGTACCGCTACATTAATTTTACCCTCAAAAGATGCATACATCTTAGCAAAATCGTTAAATCCGGATAATATTAAAGACGTTCCTAATTATTTGAGTATAGATTGTAAAGGTGATGATAAAAAGCTTATATGTGTAATAAAAGTTTTGGATTGTAATGATCCTAAAAGAATTATGTCTTTAAAAAACACTATCGATGATTTATTAATTAATATAAAATCTATAATAGATTCAATATAATTTTTTAATAAAAATAATGGCAAACCTACCCTCTAGGAGTAAGGTTTATGTTCTGAAAATATTAAATAAATGATGTTTCCTAAAGAAAAGTTGTAAAAGGCAATAATCTATTATAGTAGCCATAAATAGCTTAATAGGCTTTAGGAACCAATCAAGGAGAGAAGGAAGTCAGAGCACTTGGATGACTCTGGAATATCTCTTAAAAAGAAATTTTACTGTATTCCTTCGGTTTTCGGTAAGACAAAATATGTAACTTAATTATGGCCTTTCCTTATTTTGTAAACCCCTAATTAAGAAAGTGAAGAACGCTTTTAACGTAACTAAAACAATTTACAAAACATTATTTAAACTTTTCTATATCTAGGGGGCTGGACTTTCAATATTTTGTAATGGTTTAGGAAGTTCTATAACCTTTTGTTTTATTATTTCAACTTTTCTAACATTGCATATTTTCTTGGCTGCTTTAGTTATTTCTTGAGCCAAACTTCCCTCTTGTTCGCTAAAAACTGCTAATTTTACAAACTCATCAAAAGTTAACTGGCTTCCTTTACTTTCTATTATATCTCTCATAATGTTTCTAATAGCCTGCTTTTGGCTTGTTTTACATCTATATTGTGTAAACACAGCTGATGTAACTCTTATCTTTGCGCCATCTTTTGTTGTTACATTTAATATTATAGCAATTTTGCTACTTCTTCTCCTAGTTAGGCTTCTTAAATAATCCCTCAGTAGTTCATGGCCTTTAAATACTGTATAGGCGTTATCCTCATTTATTGAATTGATTTGGAACTTAAGCTTAGTATTTACATGAGAGTAATCTCCTGTTATATCGAAGAGGGTTATTTCAACTGTTCTTTTAATGACTTTTTCTTCGGAATCTGCTGGAGTTAACCCTATTTGTATTTTTCCAAAAGCATCTGGAGATATTACATTATACCATCTCTTTAACTTCCAAGTATCTTTTACTGAAGCCTTTGTCCTCTGCCTTGGCAACTTATCACACCTTATTTCTTATCGCACATTTAGAAATAAAAGTTCGAGGTTTTAAATACTTTGTAGTGTATTCTTAATTTATGTTAATTTAATACAAAATTAAATAAGAATTAAATATTTTAAAAAGCCATATCATTAAAGGTTATGGTAAAATATTAATGATTTTTAATGACTTTTTGTGTTTATAAAACTAGAAAACAATATATAGCTCTATTTTTAAATAAAATTATAACCTAGAAAGAGAGCCAATTCA
>Ga0081474_127249_pt1 | contig 10982 bp, 10 predicted proteins | sample OneHunmetagenome_2_FD_70978 | JGI IMG/M metagenome (GOLD analysis project Ga0081474, IMG submission 70978) | Ferrous microbial mat communities from One Hundred Spring Plain, Yellowstone National Park, USA v2 (version 2) | ecosystem: Environmental > Aquatic > Non-marine Saline and Alkaline >... | reverse complement strand
ACAGCCTAGGTCTATGCACCTATTCGTCGTTAACTATGAAATCATCCTTCCTATAAGGGGGCTGTCCATCCTCACGGAGGGGGACTTCCGCCCCCTTAAACCCCAGAAAGTTAAAATCACCCCCGCCGTCGAGGCTTTCAATCTTGTGTAATTCTCGCTTTCCGCCATCATCGCCCTTATCTTTCCTTCCCTAATTTACCTCAACAGCTTTGAGTGGGAAATTCCCATTAGTTGGCAAGCCTCCTTGGGTCTTAGCGGCCTCTCCACAATTCAGTTAAACATAAATAAATATGAAGACATCTCTATTAATGTGAAATAGATTCAGATCTCTTAAGGGATCGAACACGCCAACGCTTAAGTGATTGACTGAAGGGAACACCACTGCCCTCCTATCCACTTCCTCATCCTCACGGGCGAAGATACCAGTAAGATGAGGATCGAATTCACAATATTTAAATATAGAATTATTTAAAAGTTATACAAAAGTGTTACAGTCTTTCGAAAGTCCAATCTCCCTGTGCTTGGGGAAAGCGCTTTTAACTGGGGCATCCGATCTCAGCCCGTGGAGAGGGAATTACTAAGTCCAAAGGTGGATAGGAGGGCATACGTGAAGGCCAGGCTCCTGGAGGTCCTCTACGACCTAAAGCTGGCCTTGGCCATGTTCAACTCCGGGGCCTCCAGGAACGCTGCGGGGAAAGCTTTCGGAGCGGTGAAGGCGCTCCTGAGCGCCCTGGTGGTGGAGAACTCGGCCAAGATCGTCCAGGGGAAGGGGGAGGAGGAGAGGAGGTGGTACGAGAGGAAGGGCTACACTGTCCCAACTCACGGGATGAAGAGCGTGGGCCTCGATCTCGCTCAGATAGGCTTCACCGCAGTGGACTTCTTGGTGGACAAGGCGCTCAACCTCCACGACTACCAGTATAACGGCTTCGACCCGGACTTCAGCCCCTACAGGACACGAAAGGAGGTCAGGGAGGACATCCTATTCGTGGTCTCCGAGGTGCTGAGTAACTTGAAGTCCTGGTTCCAAGGGGTGTGGGACGAGGAGCTGGAGAGGGAGTACTCAGACCTGAGGGCTAAGTTCCAAGAGTTCTCCAAACAGCCCTCTCCCCCACCCTAAGGGTTCACTGAAAACCCGATTCAAATCTAGGGCTCATGGTCGCTCCCTAGGATACAAGGGAGTTCGCATCGTTAGGCGCCCTCCGCTAGCTGTCCCAGAAAACCTCACGGAGGAGGAGTTAAGGGGTCGAAACCCCACATGTGAAGGGAAAGCCCTCTCGTAGGGCCTCGGGTTGGGGAAATGCTCCCCGTCGGAGGTAGTGAGGAGCTTCCCCACCTCGACGTCCATTCCCACAGCCTTGCCTGTATTCTCCAGCTCAGGAATTGATTATCCATTAACAACGAAGATGATGTGGACCTTGCCTGAGGGGGTTAATTTCACTATCGCCCTCTTCACCTCGTCCAGCGGGAAGTCCCTGTGTACAACGACCTTGAAGACACCCAGAGTTCCAATACCATTACCTTCTTCTCGCTTCCCCTCGCTTCCAGGACCTTCCAACCGCTCTGGGGGGTACACGAGAGGATACTATTTTTACGCTTCACCTCCCTTGGGAGACGCAAAAGTCCGTTCAGGAACCTCTTCTTAGCCTGTAGAAGCGATTCGCTACTTGCTGCATTATAAAAAATGGGGGTTAAGGGGGCGGAAAACCTCGCCCTTCAGGGCGGGGATGGATAACCCCCTTGTAGAAAGTTTAAATATTTCTTTACAAAAATTTCTCTTAATGCCCGCCGTAGGGTTCAGGTTTAGAGCCTATACCGACGAGCAAACGTTTAGGGCGTTGAAAGCCCAGTTGAGGTTAGCAACAGAAGTATACAACACCCTACGGTGGGCAGATATCTATTTTCACCAAAGGGATGGGAAAGGACTAACCCAAACGGAGTTAAGACAGTCAGCTCTAGACCTCAGAAAGCAGGACGAAGAATACCAACAACTGTATTCGCAAGTAGTACAACAAATTGCCGACCGATATTATGAAGCCAGACAACGTTTCTTCGAAGGACTGGCACGTTTCCCTAAAGAGAAGCATAAGTACTACAGCCTTGTTTACCCTCAGAGCGGATGGAAGATATTAGAAACTAGGGATATACTGAAGAGCAAGCTAGTGTTAAGGTTAGCAAATCTAGGGAACTTCATGGTAATCGTACATAGGGACTTCTCCTTGGACAAAGTTAAACGTGTAGTAGTAAAACTAACAAGGGGTGAGAGGGTATATATTTCATTCATAGTTGAGGACTATGAATTCCCAAAGCTACCATCAACTGGCAAAGTAGTAGCGGTAGATGTCGGTGTAGAGAAACTCCTGACAACGAGTGACGCTCAAGTATTCCCGAACTTGAGACCTTATGAAAGAGCGTTGAGAAAACTGAAGATTTTGCACAGACGTGTTTCAAGGAAGAAGTTTCTGTCTCACAGCTGGTTTAAGGCAAAGATTAAGCTAGCGAGGGCTCACGAGTACTTGAAGAATTTAAGGAAGGACATGTACATGAAACTTGGTAAGTATTTTGCTGAGCATTATGATGTTCTCGTAATGGAGGATATCCAAGTTAAGCAACTTGTTGGTAAGTCCCTTCGAAGGCTGAGGATGAGGCTTCATGATGTTGCTATTCATGAGCTTAGGAGTATAATGGAGTATCAACTTGGGAAGTATGGTAAGGAGATTCGTTTTGTTGATCCTGCTTTTACTTCAATGACTTGTGCTAGGTGCGGGCATGTTAAGAAGGACTTAACTTTGGCTGATCGTATTTTTGTCTGTCCTTCTTGTGGTTGGGTCGCCGATCGTGACTATAATGCTTCTCTTAACATACTGAGGAGATCGGGATGGGAGCCATCCTTAGTGCCTGTGGAGCTTCGCCCTCTACCCGTAGCTCACGGGCAAGGTGGGGTTATGAAGCAGGAAGCTCCGCCCTTCAGGGCGGGGTAGCTCACTTGGGTTCCGAGTATCCCCTCCTGATCGGGGGAAAGGAAATGGTAGTGGAGCGGAAGTTTGAGGTGAGAGTTCCATTCGACACCTCCATGAAGCTTGGCACGTTTCAGTTGGCGGGGGAAGAGGAGGTAAAGGGAGCGATCGATGAAGCCTGGGAGGTCCATAGGTGGTGGAGGGACTGGGACTGGAGGGAAAGGGTGGAGTTAGCTTTCAGGGCAGCCGAGATCGCCTCAGCCTTAAAGTTCCGCTTGGCAGCGCAGATCACCTTTGAAAACGGGAAGAACAGGTTTGAGGCCGTAGCTGAGGTGGACGAGACAATCGACTACTTCCGCTACTACGCTCACTTATTCCAGGAGAATAGGGGCTATGTTAGGGAGATGGAGTCAAGGCTGTATAAGGGCGAACACCCATACAGTGTCATGAGACCTTACGGTGTCTGGGCTGTGATCTCCCCCTTCAACTTCCCCCTGGCCATAACCGCTACCATGACCCTGGGTGCAGTGCTCACTGGCAACACCGCAGTGCTCAAGCCCTCCTCGGACACTCCCCTCTCCGCTTTCTCCCTGGTTAAGATCATGGATGAGGCCGGGTTCCCCAAGGGGGTTGTGAACTACGTCACTTCCGGGGGTGCAGACTTCGCGTCCTTCATCACCCGAGACCCCAAGGTGGCGGGTTTAGCCTTCACCGGTTCCAGGGAGGTGGGTCACAGCTTGGCCAAGGACTTCATATCCAGCCAACCGAGGCCCGTGGTAATGGAGTTGGGAGGAAAGAACGCTGTAGTGGTCACGGCAAAGGCTGACCTTAAGAAGGCAGTGGAGGGGATCGTGAGGGGGGCATTCGGTTACGGTGGACAGAAGTGTAGCGCCACCTCAAGGGTCTACGTCCACAGGGACGTCTACGGGAGGTTCCTGGACGGACTGGTCAAGAGAATAGGGGAGGTTAAGGTGGGCGACCCTACGGTCAGGGACACGTTCATGGGCCCCCTGATAAACAGGGAGGCAGTGAGGAAGTTCAAGGCGTTCGTAGAGGAGATAAGGAGGGCAGGAGGGGAGATCTTGAGTGGAGGGAAGGTGATTGAGGAGGAGAGGAGTTACACCGTGGAACCCACGGTTGCGGTGAATGTCCCCAGGGATCACTGGCTCTGGAGGAGGGAACTCTTCGTGCCCATATTGCTAGTGGACTCCATCTCCAGTTTGGAGGAGGGGATCGAGATGGCCAACGACTCCGAGTACGGACTGACCGCGGGGATATTCAGCGAGGATCGGGAGGAAATCGAGACTTTCTTCAGGAGGATCGAGGCTGGAGTGATCTACGCCAATAGGACAGTGGGGTCCACCACGGGGGCAATGCCGGGCGTTCAGCCCTTCGGTGGGTGGAAGCACTCAGGCTGGACCGGGAAGAACGCAGGAGGCCCCTATTACCTCCTCTCCTTCCTAAGGGAGCAGTCTAGGACTTGGTACGAGTGAATTACTCCGCCCTCACGGACAGGGTCTCTGGTGAGTAGGCCTCACGCCTTCTCGACCTCATTAACCCTTCCCAGTTCCACGAGAGGACCTTCCGTAACCAGGCCACCAGTTGTGTTTCCCCAAGACGTTCATCACCGCTGGGACTACGATTGGTCTGACAACGAAGGTGTCGAAGAGGATCGATATGCCTACCGAGAATCCTACCTCCTGGAGGAACCTCATGTGCGCCGCAGTCAAGGAGAGGAAGGCGCCAGCCAGTATGGTCCCGGCTGCTGTGACCACCAATCCTGTCTTACTTATGGCTCGTATCACCCTTTCCTCCTCGGTCCCGCTCTCTTCCAGGACCCTCAGGATTATGAACATGTCGTAGTCTATGCCCAGGCTGAACATCATGGCGAAGACTATGAGTGGGGAGAGCCAATATACTGTGTCGAAGACCGCATAGAGGAGTCCCACTCCCACCAAGGAACTTGCCAGTAGGGTCAAGCTGAGTCTCAAGGGAACCACAACGGATCCAAGGGAGAGCGCGATGTAAGCCGTTATGGCCAAGATCGCCAGGGGTAGGGTGAAGGAGTAGTAGGAGTTCACGGTGTCCTCCACCACGTCCACCCTCTCCGCATTGCTCCCACCCACTGCGTAACCCTCCCTTATCAATACCTCGGTTAGGTTCACAGCCCCGTTACTGAAGGTGGGGTAGGGGATGTAGGCCTCGATCAGGGTGTATCCGTGGGAGTTATAGCTGGGGACCGTGAAGTTGAGTATAGTCCTTCCGAATGCAGAGGGACCATAGACCAGTGCGCCGTCCCTCAGGAGCCTCTGTTCCACCTGCACGGCCGGGGTATTACCCTTCAGGAGGATGTAGTCCACGCTGTAGTTGAAGAGGTTAGTCAAGGCCCTTTCCCCCTCAACCACTTCGGAGTTACTAGGCACTATTTCCGTGATGTTCACGTTGTAGGAGTGGATGGAGGAGAAGTAATAGGAGATCGCCGCCCCCACCACCAGCGCCCCCACGACCAGATACTTCCTCCTTGTGGCCCAGCGGGATACTCTCTCCAGGTACTTTTGCCTCACATCAACTGGATTGGGGACCTCCCTCCTGGGGAAAGCGAGGATGTGAGAGGGGATCGAGGCGAGTGCTTCCCTGGTGAAGATCAAGGAGGGGAGGAGGGGGGAGAGGGAGGAGAGGACCAGCGCCACTCCCACGTTCCTGAGCAGGGGGGAAGGGGTGAAGATGAAGGAGGAGAACCCCACCCCTATACTCAACCCGCTGAGTAGGACTGCCTTACCTGCAGTGCGAAAGGCCTTCCCCAGGGGATTGGTGTCTCCACCCCTGACCTCCTCAAAGTATCTGTAGAGGAATAGGACCGAGTAGTCCACTGTTATGCCGAAGACTATGGGGGGAACCACGAGGCCGGAGATGTAGTATATGGGGAAGCCCAAGTAGGAGAGGAGGAGTAAGGCAGAGTAAGCCACCTCTAGCCCTAAGAGAGCGCTGAGGATCAGGATCAGGATGGGCACCGGGGACCTGATCAGGATCAGGAGCAGGGAGGTCAGAAGTAAGACCGTAGTTACGTCGATCACCTTGAGGTCCCGCGCAGTGGCCGACTCAGAGGCTGCGTAGATAGGCAAATGACCCGTGACCAAACCCCTCAGGTTGGCCATGAAGTTCGATACGTCCTGGAGGCTCTCGTTCTGGGGGACCTGGATCACGAAGAGCCAGAGATCATCCCTGTGGAAATTGGAGGTGGTAATCGGTGGAGGGCCTAGTATCCGTCTAGCCTGGGAGAGGGAATAGGTAGAGGGATCTTGGAGCGCCTCCAGGGGGACCCGAACTCCCGTGAGGATCTCCACTAGGCCTGGGAAATCGGAGAAGTCCCTGAGGAAGCTGAAGGTAAGGGAGGAGTTGCTGTAGTTGTTGAAAGAGAAGTAAAGGACGAAGGGGTTTCGGAACACCCTGAGGCTCGCGTTCCTGGCAGCGTAGATCATTTCACCACCCAAGGAATGGTAAAGGGTCAGGAACTGGGATGCCCTACCTCCTGAGGCATGGAATTGGTTCAGGGGAAGGCCGTAAGTCACATTGAGTTCATATTGGAACTCCGTCAAGTTCAGGAGCAGGAAATCCCTGAGCTCCGAGAGGTTACCGTAGAGGTAGTGGAGGGGGAGGAGGTACTCTGTTCCCCTCCTGGCTATTTCCTCGGTGAAGTTAGTGTAAGTCCAGTTCTCCTGGGAGAGGTAGTCCTGTGGGGTTACTAGTTTGGCCCCCTGTAGGTAGTGGAGTGCTTCCATGACTTCCTCCAGGGATGAGTTGTAGGTCCCATTAACGATCACGTATATGTAGTCAAAGGGAGTGAAGTTGAAGTATTGGTTGAGTACGTTCTCGACCTCGACTGCCTGGTAGCGTGGAGTGAGGAAAGGGGAGTCGGAATAGGTGAGCCTCCCTTGGACTGCGAATATAACGGGCGAGAGTGAGATCATCAGGACTAACCATGGTATCAGCCGCCTCATGATCCCCCATGAGGTCTACCGCTTAAAAATGGGTGTAAGCCAGTGTTTACTCGCGGCGTAACTTTTCATGGTGTGGTCACGAGTTAGGTAAATTAACAGGTTGCCTGTCCATCAACATCTACTACCTCAATAGCCTCATTAATTTACGTTGTCTGTATCGTATTCTAGGGAGAGATAATTTATCTGAGTAGCGAATTATGACCTGAAGACCCTAGTTATCCGTCTTATCTCTTATTGTTCAAATTTTTATTTAAGAACGATTTATATGGAAAATATTGAATACGAAGAGTTATATAGTTTATATTTTAGGGCAGGATTCGCGCGGACCAGAGGTCGCCTCGTAGTTTCAAGGAAGTGGGTTGTATTAATATTAAGGGGAAAAAGGTTAGCTCCAAGTCGCTAACAGTGAATTCATGAGAACTAGCGTTGTGAACTTACCCTCCCGTGATGCTAGATCCAAAATTACCTCCTTGGAAATAAGTCAGAATTTAAGCTAAACAATTTAGACAATTCATCTTCCCGTATACCCAGGTAACCTATCATGTTTTCAATGAAAAGCAAGGCCAGGAGGAACCTGAAGGTCTCCCTCGTGACCTTGCATGAGGAGGGAGTAGAGGAGGACTGCCATGACGAAGGCCGAACCTGAAGCGTCACTTGGGTGTAGGAGGTGAAGGACAGGAAGGTCTTGGATTGTAGGAGATCTCCATGTCCTCATCCCGTAGTGCTCCCCGGGATCCTCGCGTCCCACATGGACCACTAGGACATATTTGAACTGTTTGGGTTCCCCACGTAGTGGCTGGAAGTCTACTAGGGCGGGAGGCTGCGGGGGAATGGGGACGAGAGTTGTAAACCCATCATATCTGAATCAAGTCCTACCCCTTAATCCGTGAGGCCCCAACTCGACGAGGAGGAGTGTGGAGGAGTTCGATGGGACTCTTTCCAACCCTTCACTCATAGGGCTTTGGGTTTTGGCCTCAGGATCACTCCAACAGCAATAACTATCAGCCCAGCTATGCTCATTACCAGCCCCACCAGGGTCCCCACGATGCCCCCCAGGAACCCGCTGATCTCCACTGGGGAGACGTTGGAGTAGACTACGTGGAGAGGAATGGTATAATTGTTCGCTAACGAAATGTTTCCGGAGGAAGTGGAGAAACCCACTAACAGGAAGGTATTGTTGATTCTACTGATCTGCGCTGTACCGTTCATGATCAACCTCAGGGGTACCCCCGCGCTGTCGTTGTACTTGAACACGAAGGCCTGTCCTTGCTTCACTTGGCCCAAGTTCAACGTCTGTCCGCTTTGGAGGTCTGCCGCCTTCAAGGCTGTGGAGTTGAGCTTCTCGCTGAATTTAGTTATCGCGGGTGCAGCCAAGTAGGGTCCAATCAGGAAGAACAGTATCAGTCCGATAACTAGGACCACGCCTCCCGCTATTACCAGGTTCCGCCTCATGGGAGAAAGAGGAAGGGGTTACTAAAATATTTTTTCGTTGAAGTTCTAAATATACAGGGACTCCTCTACTCCAATACTTGAAAACGAACCAGGACACTTCATGGGATCGTATGTGGTGGCTCTGTCCGAACCGGCTTCAAGGTGGAACTATTGAAAATCGTTGTGGGAATGGATCATCTTTCACTCCCGGTCACATGTTGTCTCTAGCCTCTGTCAACAGTTTCCGATAAACCGTGAAGTTTTGATGTCATTCGAGATTCCCAATGATTTCAGTATAGCAAACCTGTGGGGTTCCCCTTACATCGTGGTATAGAAGGGAACCCCACAATGAACCATAGGAGTGATGTGGGGGGTTCGATGAGCCTCCCCACGTCCTGACAGGGAGCTCCCGTGGGCGGCGTGACAAGCAGGACAAGGAATGGGCACGAGAGAATCCAGTCGTGGAACCCTGAAGGTCTGACCCCCTTGGAACCAAATGGGGTGAGAGGATCCAGGTCCTCTTACAGAAACTGGGGGTTAAGGGGGCGGAAAGCCTAGCCCCTTCTAGGGGTGGGGAGACGTCAGGTCAAAGGCTTGAACTCTACCTCCAGCTTTCCACGATAGTACCTCAGGTAGTACCCAAGCATGAGTACCCATAACCTGTATACAGTTGTATACATCAGGTATGGAAAGCTTCGCCTCTCAGGGAGGATGCGTTCACTTGCAGACGAAACTGGTTTATTTCTTCAACCGAAGAAAAGCGTATGACCTATTTATTAAAACTATGCACAATTTCATTAGATAATGGAGCTAAAATCTGTGTTCCATACTCGTGGACAGTGTTAGAGCGTCTTTTAATTCTGATAGTAGGAATGTTAATGGGCGTCCTATTCTGGTACTTCACCTTCAGGAGGATCAAGGGGTCTCCGAGTCTCAGGGACTCCGTGAGGGGTAATAACGGGGTTCCCAATCGTTCCTTACGTCCTGCGGTTCAAAGAGAACCCCCTATTTCAGGTCACCTCTTCGATCCGTGGCTTTTTCCCGCCTTCAATTCCCTCAGGATCTGCTCCCCTTTCTTCGTCAGGGAGTAGATCGTTATCCTCCCTGTCTTAGCGGAGACTTTCACTAGGCCCGCCCTTATTAAGAGGTCCAGGTTCCTATCCACCTCCTTCCAGTCCACTCCTGTGAGGCTCGAGATCTCGTTCCTGTGCCTGGGCACTTCCAAGGAGAGGAGGATCTCCACCCTAGTTCCCCCTCCCCTGCCTTCGAATAGATCCTGGTCTTCACTCCTCCGCCTCGAGAGTAGGAAGGTCAAGGCAGTGGCCGACCATCCCCCTGCAGCGTACTCCAGGGAGTAGTTCACGAAGGTGGCTAGGGGTCCACTCTTCTTGGTGGTGGGGAAGGTCGTGGTGGAAGCGACGATGGTAGTAGTCGAAGAAGTTACACTGCTCGTAGTGGAGGAAGTGGTGACGGTGGTGGTAGAAGGAGGTCTCACCACTTGCCTCGCTGTCAGCGCCTCATAACTGAAGATAACTGTCTCCACTATGGAGAATGCTATGAGGGCGATCAAGATCGCTGTGCTGACGCCTCCTCTCATCCTAGATCCCTACCGTGGGAAAACCAGTCCTGGTTCTGGAAGGGCCTAGGGTTAGTAGGGATGGACTCCAGGTCCTGTTTCCCCTGTTGACTTCCTCTATCTCCAACCACTACCTCTTGCATAGTTGGATCCACTTCAGAGACAGTGGAGCTACCCTGTAGTGCCTCCACGTCAATATTGTTCTCAACGTGGGTTATGAACTTAACAGTTCGTCCCTACAGTGTGTCCATAGTGTCGACATTTATTAGATAAATTTTTGTATGGACGTCGTGTATTACCCATGGGTGGGCGCGGCCGAGGAGTTGAAGCTGTATCCCCTGCCCGTCCTGTAACGTGATCAAGGGCGGTAATCAGGGGAAGGCAGAGGTACCTCTGCGAGTTGTAACAGGCGCTTCTTCCCTTATGCGAAGCACCCGCATGGCGAGGAAGAGGTTGAACCTGAGGATTTACCCAACGGAATGAGCATGAGGGCCATCTCCAGGGTACTTGGGGTACCGCTGGGCACTGTGTTCGCCTGGATCGAGCGCCACTGCAGGAGCAGGTTCGAGGAGCTGGCAAGCTGTGGGGCAACGCCGGGGACAAGGTTAGGGGAGAGGTGGTCATCAAGGTGGTGGACGGGATATGGACCTACGCAGGAAGGCAAAGGCCTTTCACAGGTGTTCACGTGCCTGGTCTACACCACGCTCGGCCTATACTTGCTTTTCTCGGTGGGAATAGGGACGAGAAGGCCTTCAGGGAAATAGTGAGGCGCTTACCTGAGGGGGGTAGGTGAGCGACGACTACAACGTGTTCTCGTTGAGGGATCACACCGTGGTCTCACCCGTGAACTCCAACGAGTCCCTCCACTCGTCTTTGAGGGACAGTCTGGTTAGGTTCAAGTGACCAAGGCCGTGAACAGGAGCCTGGAAATGGTCAAGTACTTAAACGTTGGTCCTGTGGGAGAGGGGGCTGATACCGGAATTTACGTAATAAGTGACGACACGATGAACATACTGCACCAGA
>Ga0081474_135580_pt1 | contig 11072 bp, 4 predicted proteins | sample OneHunmetagenome_2_FD_70978 | JGI IMG/M metagenome (GOLD analysis project Ga0081474, IMG submission 70978) | Ferrous microbial mat communities from One Hundred Spring Plain, Yellowstone National Park, USA v2 (version 2) | ecosystem: Environmental > Aquatic > Non-marine Saline and Alkaline >... | reverse complement strand
TGAGCATATGCTTTATACATCAAATATCCTACCTTTCAATCCTCTTCTGAGTTTAAGGGAAACTAGTAGAATCAGCTATTGCATACTATTGGTTACTTTCAATCCTCTTCTGAGTTTAAGGTAACTGCTAGGCTTGTTGCACCTGCCGCTACTGCTACATCTTTCAATCCTCTTCTGAGTTTAAGGGCTATGAAGCAGTAAAATCTCTTTCAACTCCACCACTTTCAATCCTCTTCTGAGTTTAAGAGGGCCTGATAAGAATATCCAAATCTCATTTCCTCCTTTCAATCCTCTTCTGAGTTTAAGGAAATGGTAATCCTAAACCGTTTAAAATGGTCTCTAAATTACTTTCAATCCTCTTCTGAGTTTAAGATCTAGGTCTATTGAAGAAAGAAATAGATAAATTAGACTTTCAATCCTCTTCTGAGTTTAAGCTCTAAGACTAAGACCATAAGTATTGAGAAGCTTAACTTTCAATCCTCTTCTGAGTTTAAGACTACCTTTTTCTCAAGAATATATGTTTTAGCTGAAACTTTCAATCCTCTTCTGAGTTTAAGGGAAAAGAAAAGTAGATATTGTATATGCTTCTCAATTAACTTTCAATCCTCTTCTGAGTTTAAGATGCAGGCAGAACGCTCACATTAGCCCCCTTACTAGCTCTTTCAATCCTCTTCTGAGTTTAAGCTACTACTATATTAGACTTTCAGCATTTTGTGATAATCTTTCAATCCTCTTCTGAGTTTAAGTGTATATTTGATATAGTTTCTCTGCAATATAATTACTTTCAATCCTCTTCTGAGTTTAAGTTAATTATTGAAGAAAAAATGATGAAAGAGAAAATAAACTTTCAATCCTCTTCTGAGTTTAAGAAAGTTTAAGATACAGTTATATGATAAAAACTTCAAACTTTCAATCCTCTTCTGAGTTTAAGAAGTAGCAATTTACTAAAAACATTCCTATTTTGGTTTCTTTCAATCCTCTTCTGAGTTTAAGTAAATCATATCAAGTATCAAAAAATGCAGAGAATAAACTTTCAATCCTCTTCTGAGTTTAAGACTTACAACTTATTTAGGTATAAGCGTAGGTTTGACCTTTCAATCCTCTTCTGAGTTTAAGGTATCATAATCAAACTTCATTTTCAAGAAATTGTTTTAAACTTTCAATCCTCTTCTGAGTTTAAGTTTACCTCATGATTTGGAATGGTATAAAGAGAAAGCGACTTTCAATCCTCTTCTGAGTTTAAGCATGGTTTCTCGTTGACTACCTTATTCCATTCTTCCCTTTCAATCCTCTTCTGAGTTTAAGAAAATCCTTTCGTAGTAAAATGTGAAGCTATCAAATTTTCTTTCAATCCTCTTCTGAGTTTAAGAATAGAAAAACTACAGCTGCAGCAACTATTCAAAGTAATTCTTTCAATCCTCTTCTGAGTTTAAGATATAGTTTGTATTAGGCCCTGAAGTAAAAGTATACCTTTCAATCCTCTTCTGAGTTTAAGATAACTTGAGATGTCTCAAAGGATTCGATTCTGCAACCTTTCAATCCTCTTCTGAGTTTAAGATGAAACCTTTACCTTATGATTTAAAATGGTATAACTTTCAATCCTCTTCTGAGTTTAAGATTATAAGTTCTCCCTCCCCTTTAAAAGGGAGAATTTCTTTCAATCCTCTTCTGAGTTTAAGAGTATAAGTTAAAAATTCTTCAATACAAAGAAAAGAAACTTTCAATCCTCTTCTGAGTTTAAGCAAGTAGCACCGCAATATTGGTTAATTTTTGTAGGTTCTCTTTCAATCCTCTTCTGAGTTTAAGATAAAGTATTTCAAATGGCTCCTGCCTTACGTTCACTAACTTTCAATCCTCTTCTGAGTTTAAGATGTGGATGTGAATGAAGCAATGGCGGATTATCTCTTTCAATCCTCTTCTGAGTTTAAGCTAGCCAGAAATCAAGTGTTTTTAGCTCTGCTTCTGAACTTTCAATCCTCTTCTGAGTTTAAGCATTACGAACAAATTTGGTTAAACATTATATGTATATACTTTCAATCCTCTTCTGAGTTTAAGCATTTTTGGGTTTCGATACACAGAAGAGATTATGGTTTATCTTTCAATCCTCTTCTGAGTTTAAGCTCAAGCTTCTTTACTGACTTTCTATTTAAACCCTTTACTTTCAATCCTCTTCTGAGTTTAAGACGAAAGAAGAAAAGAAATGATTAAGAGCATTCTTTTACTTTCAATCCTCTTCTGAGTTTAAGACTACACCCCTATTACGATAATATTAAGGTAAAATATAATCTTTCAATCCTCTTCTGAGTTTAAGACAGGTTTTTCTCCTGCCATAAAAAAATAATGTTAAAACTTTCAATCCTCTTCTGAGTTTAAGTAGAGCAAGAGGAAGAAGGGCAAGAAGGAGAACTGCGCTTTCAATCCTCTTCTGAGTTTAAGAGGTCAAGCTATCACCTTGCTGTGCATGGTAGTTTTCTTTCAATCCTCTTCTGAGTTTAAGAACATTTAAAAATGCTTATATTGGCAAAGAATCAGAACACTTTCAATCCTCTTCTGAGTTTAAGTTATATACAAAATAGCCAATGGTTGCAAATCCAATAACTTTCAATCCTCTTCTGAGTTTAAGTTATATACAAAATAGCCAATGGTTGCAAATCCAATAACTTTCAATCCTCTTCTGAGTTTAAGATCCATTTTAACGAAGCAATTAACTAAGGTCTATTTAGTCTTTCAATCCTCTTCTGAGTTTAAGAGAAAAAGTATCGTTATTTACTTCCCTTTTTCGTTCTAATTTCTTTCAATCCTCTTCTGAGTTTAAGATTAGTAATAGGCAAGCAACTGAATTTTACGCTATAGTCTTTCAATCCTCTTCTGAGTTTAAGGGCCTTGTTGAAACAAACATTTTGTTTCATTATATTCTTTCAATCCTCTTCTGAGTTTAAGCAAAATGAGATTGATAAATTAATAAAAGAAGGTAAAACCTTTCAATCCTCTTCTGAGTTTAAGACTTGCTTTGGAATATACTTTGACACAACTGCTAGCAGCTTTCAATCCTCTTCTGAGTTTAAGAATGCTATAGCTAGATAATCCATAGCGTTGGCAATATATCTTTCAATCCTCTTCTGAGTTTAAGTGTAGAAGGCTAAGAGCAGAGATAGAGTATTTGCGTATATTCTTTCAATCCTCTTCTGAGTTTAAGTTACTTACGAGTAAAGAGCTTAATGGGTCAGTCGTTGTACTTTCAATCCTCTTCTGAGTTTAAGAATATGATGACTGCATAGATATACTTCGAAGCATACTCTTTCAATCCTCTTCTGAGTTTAAGCACGCTTAGGGTTTTAAAAAGGCCCTGAATGAGGCCCGTTCTTTCAATCCTCTTCTGAGTTTAAGCATATACTTTCGGTCAACCTTGGCACCCCTACTTCCACTCTTTCAATCCTCTTCTGAGTTTAAGTTAGTTCGCCTAAAGGTTTATATTCTAATTGCTCCACTTTCAATCCTCTTCTGAGTTTAAGGGAATATGTTAAAGCAATTAATTACTGAGAAGTATAACTTTCAATCCTCTTCTGAGTTTAAGATATTCCAAGTAGTTGGGCAAATATAGTACCAAGTAGACTTCTTTCAATCCTCTTCTGAGTTTAAGCGGCGAAGAGCTATTATATGTCATAGCAAAGATAACTTTCAATCCTCTTCTGAGTTTAAGAACACATTCTGGCACATCATTTGTAGAGAATACTAAATTTCCTTTCAATCCTCTTCTGAGTTTAAGGCTCTTAGAGGAACTTTCGCTACAATTTTAGCTGCTAACTTTCAATCCTCTTCTGAGTTTAAGGGTGCAGAAGTAAAACTTTATATTAATAATACTTTAGCTTTCAATCCTCTTCTGAGTTTAAGGTCCTGCATAAGCGTTAAACGTATTATTAGGGGCCAATCTTTCAATCCTCTTCTGAGTTTAAGAGCTATGAGTCTAATCACGAAAATATGGAGAATAACTTTCAATCCTCTTCTGAGTTTAAGAGACCAATTTTACATATGCTCCAATTAGTAAGAATAATAACTTTCAATCCTCTTCTGAGTTTAAGCACATTTAGAAAATATGGTAAAGAAAAAGAGGATAAACTTTCAATCCTCTTCTGAGTTTAAGTTAAGGTTTTTTAATTTATCCGCTCTTCTCATGTATTCACTTTCAATCCTCTTCTGAGTTTAAGTGGGATTTAGTTTCTGAAGTAAGAATTCACAGAGAACTTTCAATCCTCTTCTGAGTTTAAGAAAGCTAATAATTCCTCATCACTGAGCTGGTCAACATTGCTTTCAATCCTCTTCTGAGTTTAAGGCTTGAATTCCAGCTTGAATAATATTTATATTTGAAACTTTCAATCCTCTTCTGAGTTTAAGTTAGAATAGGAAGATATAAAGTAATGATGCGTTATAAAACTTTCAATCCTCTTCTGAGTTTAAGCGTAATTAAGCCAGCAAGCGAGGTAACTAAGCAGGATATACTTTCAATCCTCTTCTGAGTTTAAGTTTAACTTGCCTGTTATACCGTAAGTTTCAAGAATTTCATCTTTCAATCCTCTTCTGAGTTTAAGAAGATGTATGCAGTAGCAATAGGTAAAGCAGTAGGCAACTTTCAATCCTCTTCTGAGTTTAAGAATTTCCCAGAATTGTTCTTTTGTATTAAATTTATAAACTTTCAATCCTCTTCTGAGTTTAAGATTATAATAAACGATGACGACTGAATCAATTGCTGTAATCTTTCAATCCTCTTCTGAGTTTAAGTGAAGTAGGTAAGAAGACAAATAGCCTAATAGAAACGTCTTTCAATCCTCTTCTGAGTTTAAGATGTCTTGATAATGGTATGCACTGGGAACCAATTCGCTTTCAATCCTCTTCTGAGTTTAAGTTGCACCTGCTAAACCAATTATATTATTTTGTTGCAACTTTCAATCCTCTTCTGAGTTTAAGTCTTCTATGTATTGTTCAACTGTAACCATAAAAAACTTTCAATCCTCTTCTGAGTTTAAGAGAGCAAAAAGAACAACCTAAACAAGTTCAAGGTTACACCTTTCAATCCTCTTCTGAGTTTAAGTTGGGACATCAGCAGGTTCAACGAGTGTGACAATAACACTTTCAATCCTCTTCTGAGTTTAAGGGGCGAGTCCTGAAGCAGTAGATGCATTAAGAAGAGTCTTTCAATCCTCTTCTGAGTTTAAGAAATCTAAATCATTCGTTTCAATTTCTGGCCGCCCACTTTCAATCCTCTTCTGAGTTTAAGAACATTGTTTTTTGGAATAGGTCAAAGTGTTTATTACAACTTTCAATCCTCTTCTGAGTTTAAGACAGTTAAATTTGCGAACCTTGAACAATAAAAACTTTTTCCTTTCAATCCTCTTCTGAGTTTAAGTCAAAAATTAAGGAATTAAGCAAATTGACATATTTCTCTTTCAATCCTCTTCTGAGTTTAAGACACCTAGCGTTCCCTATGAAGTTAAATTCTTACAACTCTTTCAATCCTCTTCTGAGTTTAAGCTCAGATTAAAAGCGCTTTGAGTCCTAAAACATGATACACTTTCAATCCTCTTCTGAGTTTAAGTGGTGGATTATCAGGTCTGCTTGTCCACAGAATGCACCACTTTCAATCCTCTTCTGAGTTTAAGTGAACTATGGGATATTTATAACCGCTTAGCTTTAATTATCTTTCAATCCTCTTCTGAGTTTAAGTATCATTAGGAACCGGTAAGCAACTTAATGCTCTAACCTTTCAATCCTCTTCTGAGTTTAAGAAAAAATTTAATGCGGAGCATGTTGGAAGAGGAGTATCACTTTCAATCCTCTTCTGAGTTTAAGTTAAAAGACTTCAAGGTCGGAGCTGTGATAAAAATAAAGAACTTTCAATCCTCTTCTGAGTTTAAGTTTTTTACGCACCTATAATAATAATATTAACATAAACTTTCAATCCTCTTCTGAGTTTAAGCACATGATGGTTTGCCATTTTTAGATTGCCCGGGTTGTCTTTCAATCCTCTTCTGAGTTTAAGCGTTATGAACTGCTAAAAACCTATGGCAGAAGAAAAACTTTCAATCCTCTTCTGAGTTTAAGCTTAAGGACAGTATTAATAATTATGAAACCATTATTAACTTTCAATCCTCTTCTGAGTTTAAGATTGGTTAGCCGTTTATTACAGCTGTGGTACCGGTCTTTCAATCCTCTTCTGAGTTTAAGTGTATAATGCATACATTTACACATACCTGTATAAATCCTTTCAATCCTCTTCTGAGTTTAAGCGACAATATTGCCGTTGCTTGTAACTATAATGAAGCCTACTTCTTTCAATCCTCTTCTGAGTTTAAGAGGCTCAGTTTTGAAGTGAATAACACGGATAAGTCCTCTTTCAATCCTCTTCTGAGTTTAAGAGTACGTACCAAGTAAATCTACAGTAAGTACAAGTGACTTTCAATCCTCTTCTGAGTTTAAGACAATATAACATTACAAAGGCCCGTTGCCATTACACAACTTTCAATCCTCTTCTGAGTTTAAGATTACGGTAAAGCATATTAGGAAACTTATTAAGCATCTCTTTCAATCCTCTTCTGAGTTTAAGGGTTGCTGGGGTGACCTCAGGGGAAGTGGTAAACCCCCCTTTCAATCCTCTTCTGAGTTTAAGCCCTTAGACCATGGCTAAGGGCTAGATAGAGCGGGCACACTTTCAATCCTCTTCTGAGTTTAAGAGAAATAGCAAAGGTAAGAGTAGGTAGCGAATACCTACTTTCAATCCTCTTCTGAGTTTAAGCAAAATTTCAGTTATTGATCCTAAAGATAATGGTATAAACTTTCAATCCTCTTCTGAGTTTAAGTTAGTGAAATTCAAGGTTATTATTCACCAACTGCAAACGACTTTCAATCCTCTTCTGAGTTTAAGTATTAATAAGAGAAAAGGGAATAATGAGTGTAGAATCACTTTCAATCCTCTTCTGAGTTTAAGTTACTTGAATACTCATGCATACATCACCGCTATTGTCTTTCAATCCTCTTCTGAGTTTAAGAGTTATAACCGTATCTCCAGACCACAATTTATCAATCTTTCAATCCTCTTCTGAGTTTAAGAGCTATAAAAATATTGGAGCAATATTTACAACAAGCATATCTTTCAATCCTCTTCTGAGTTTAAGAAAGTAAGAGGTATTGAACTAGGCACTAATATAACTACCCTTTCAATCCTCTTCTGAGTTTAAGCCATCATTGTTCCATGTTGTGTTTTTATTTATAACATCTTTCAATCCTCTTCTGAGTTTAAGAACTTAGGAATTATAACTGAACGTGAAGTTGACATTATACTTTCAATCCTCTTCTGAGTTTAAGTTAGTGTTGGGAATTACGTTCTTGCTAACGAGAATGTCTTTCAATCCTCTTCTGAGTTTAAGTCTTGAGCAAATAGAAAGATATGCTCAGGAGTTAAGCTTTCAATCCTCTTCTGAGTTTAAGAGAACAAGAAGTCGATATAACTACAGGTTCAGTTTTAAGACTTTCAATCCTCTTCTGAGTTTAAGGCAAATTTCAAGACATTTCAGGTTCTCTTGTTTCTCCCTTTCAATCCTCTTCTGAGTTTAAGGAGACTGATGGAAAAAATTGGTATGTACACTTTACGGTAAGCTTTCAATCCTCTTCTGAGTTTAAGACAAGTATACGTTGATGATAATGACAACATTATAATCTTTCAATCCTCTTCTGAGTTTAAGCCAATATTTCTTGGAACAGTATAAACACATTTTTCAAACCTTTCAATCCTCTTCTGAGTTTAAGAATTGACGATTTGAACCATGAGTGAAAACAATATTCCTTTCAATCCTCTTCTGAGTTTAAGACAATGTAATATTACTATTTGATGCACTCGAACATACCTTTCAATCCTCTTCTGAGTTTAAGATGCATATGATTATGCACCAAGCACTTCTCAAAAAGTAGTCTTTCAATCCTCTTCTGAGTTTAAGTTCCTCTTGGAACTGTCCTTCTATCTTTAACATCCCAAACTTTCAATCCTCTTCTGAGTTTAAGGTTTTGCAGTTCCTTCATGACCAATAGCGCTAACGAAACTTTCAATCCTCTTCTGAGTTTAAGATCAGCAGCCTAGGCCGGCCGATGTACAAAATTGTGCATCTTTCAATCCTCTTCTGAGTTTAAGGTAATAATATAACCATTTACATTTACAGTAATGCTCTTTCAATCCTCTTCTGAGTTTAAGTAGAAAGAAGAAAGTTAGCATGTTTATTACTCCACTTTCAATCCTCTTCTGAGTTTAAGTTACAAAGTATATGTGATTGACGCATACAACATTGGAATCTTTCAATCCTCTTCTGAGTTTAAGAGTGTTATTGTCGTAGTTGAGCTGGATACTACTAAAGTTCTTTCAATCCTCTTCTGAGTTTAAGCTTAACAATGTAATTATGAACATCATCGTATATTATACTTTCAATCCTCTTCTGAGTTTAAGAGAACACACTGGAATGAGTATTATATTGTACCAAGTACCTTTCAATCCTCTTCTGAGTTTAAGCTAACTGTTCAATTAAGCACTATAACGCTTAGTGAATTCTTTCAATCCTCTTCTGAGTTTAAGGATGAAAGTAGCGATAATGTAATATCTGGCTACATACTTTCAATCCTCTTCTGAGTTTAAGGGTACAATAACTGTTCTTAATAGATTTAATGCTGGTGACTTTCAATCCTCTTCTGAGTTTAAGTTAGTAGCATGAGCATCACACCACCGGGTATATTTAGCTTTCAATCCTCTTCTGAGTTTAAGACTACGTAATATTATTACTGAACAGTATTTTACATCTTTCAATCCTCTTCTGAGTTTAAGCAATTCCGATATGTTCCTATAGTTTTGCGTAGTGCTATCTTTCAATCCTCTTCTGAGTTTAAGACATTTATGACAACTAAAGCATGAATGTGGTATACAGCCACTTTCAATCCTCTTCTGAGTTTAAGGTCCATTTGAAGGTATAGCAAATCTCAACGTTTGGAAGGAACTTTCAATCCTCTTCTGAGTTTAAGTTACTATTAGGTAGGGAGCGTAGTGTTTCAATGACACTTTCAATCCTCTTCTGAGTTTAAGAGCAATGGAAACTTTAGGCGGATTAAAGGATCTTACTCCCTTTCAATCCTCTTCTGAGTTTAAGCGAACCTTTGCCAGCTTTTGGTATACTTTTTCACTAACCTTTCAATCCTCTTCTGAGTTTAAGAAATAGTGGGTATCCTCCGTGATACAGCAAGAGGGGGAAACTTTCAATCCTCTTCTGAGTTTAAGAGAGTAGAAGAGAAGAAAAAAGTGGAAGAAAAGCCTGTAACTTTCAATCCTCTTCTGAGTTTAAGCGTAGACATAAATAACGTAGGTGAGGAAACAATGAACTTTCAATCCTCTTCTGAGTTTAAGATTCATGAATTTGACCAATTTTTCACAATTCCAAGCTTTCAATCCTCTTCTGAGTTTAAGATTTTTTAGGTTTAATTGTTAGCCTATTTTATAATGCTTTCAATCCTCTTCTGAGTTTAAGCTCTTAAAACACGTATTTCTTCTCTTAAGTATTTTAACTTTCAATCCTCTTCTGAGTTTAAGATACCTTTATACGCTATTTGAGGCTCTAAAGTATGGCCTCTTTCAATCCTCTTCTGAGTTTAAGCTTCCTTAACATTTAATTCAGTTTCAACATTATAACTTTCAATCCTCTTCTGAGTTTAAGAATATCATTAACCCTATTCCTATTAGCATAGGTATCCACTTTCAATCCTCTTCTGAGTTTAAGTTGGATTTGGGAACCCACCTTGTAAAAGCTTATCAATCACTTTCAATCCTCTTCTGAGTTTAAGTGGAGTAACATGGAAAGAGCTATTTGGTTTAGTAGGCTTTCAATCCTCTTCTGAGTTTAAGTTTAAATAGAGGACGTGGATGGATATTTAATCCTACTTTCAATCCTCTTCTGAGTTTAAGCTTAACCCCAAAGAAGATTATTTTATCACAATACGCTTCCTTTCAATCCTCTTCTGAGTTTAAGGGGAACTGGTAAAACAGCTTCAATTAAACAGGTATGCTTTCAATCCTCTTCTGAGTTTAAGTTATTGGGGATATATCTAGCTCCAAAACTATCATCACCCTTTCAATCCTCTTCTGAGTTTAAGTGTTGGGCTTGAGACTAAGTATATATCGTCAATTATTAAACTTTCAATCCTCTTCTGAGTTTAAGGAAAAAATCGAGAAGATGATTGAAGGCTATCTTTATCTTACTTTCAATCCTCTTCTGAGTTTAAGTAAACGAAACTCTTAAGGAATTCGATGAAATAATTAACTTTCAATCCTCTTCTGAGTTTAAGGATATGATGACGCTTTCTGCTCTTTTCCATATGTTCTTTCAATCCTCTTCTGAGTTTAAGATTCTATAAGCAGATTAGGAAATTAGTTCCTAAGTTCTTTCAATCCTCTTCTGAGTTTAAGATATGAGAAATATTTACGCTAGGGATTTAGCATTAAAACTTTCAATCCTCTTCTGAGTTTAAGAGATGATTTATATTTAGCTTATCAATTAGCATTTACACACTTTCTTTCAATCCTCTTCTGAGTTTAAGTAGCATTAGAGTTGGGTGGTAAACTTATGCTTCAAGACTTTCAATCCTCTTCTGAGTTTAAGTTGCCGTTTCAGACTTGCCAGACATGGCTAAAAAAAAGCCTTTCAATCCTCTTCTGAGTTTAAGAAACATGAGTGAGAAAATTAATCCTGACGATTTGCTACAAACTTTCAATCCTCTTCTGAGTTTAAGCTATTATATAATTAATTTAATTTAGGTAAGGTTAGCTTTCAATCCTCTTCTGAGTTTAAGAATAAGTGAGTACAGCGTAGATACTTTAAATGTATACGTCTTTCAATCCTCTTCTGAGTTTAAGTTAGAGGGATTCTTAACAAAGGCGAACTATTAGTAAACGGCTTTCAATCCTCTTCTGAGTTTAAGACAAGACTTAAATATCGGCCAAGAATTTAAACCTGTCTCTTTCTTGTCACCCTCCTGAAATTCGTGCGTAAAAA
>Ga0081474_124223_pt1 | contig 11096 bp, 10 predicted proteins | sample OneHunmetagenome_2_FD_70978 | JGI IMG/M metagenome (GOLD analysis project Ga0081474, IMG submission 70978) | Ferrous microbial mat communities from One Hundred Spring Plain, Yellowstone National Park, USA v2 (version 2) | ecosystem: Environmental > Aquatic > Non-marine Saline and Alkaline >... | reverse complement strand
GGCTATGTTCACTGATTCAAGTCACGGTTGTACTTGAGGCCACACTTAGGACACCTCAGCTCCCTTCCTTCAACGTGGGTAACATACCCACACTTGTGACTGGTGCTTTCAGGGAACGTCCCCAATCTTTTTAATCTTATTCATATTTATACTTAACTCCCCGCCCTCACGGACGGGGTCTCTGGTGTGAAAAGATGAAAGAACATGAGAAAGCGCGTCGGTTGCCTCGTCATTTTTTCCAAAAACCACTTGGATGAGCTCCCAGTCGGATTTACACGTGACTCCGCCTTTGTAAACCAAGTTGTAGCCTTGCGCAGGAAGCGCTTGTCTTAAAACCGAATTAATTCGGGGTATAAGTGCACGCCTCTATTCTTGAGTTTTATCACACCTTCAAACACACATGAAAAGTTAAAAAGGTTATTAAAGTGCAATTTGTGCCAAAGCTTTTTGAGTTTATCGCGTTGAATCTTTCATAATTCTGTGAAGTTTAAACATGTTCACTTGAGTTGTGCACGCTCTTTTTAGCTTTAACGCATTCAACGGGATTAAAAGTCGTTCACTCTACATTGCTCGCTATGCGTGAATGTGTGTAAAAATGGCGTGAAAAGCGTATAACAGGGTTTAAGTGTCAAAGACGCCTGATCGTTTGTCGATTCTGAAGACTGATTTTACGCCATCGACTCTGCATCCCTTTTTCGCTTGTACACACTTTAAATTCGAAACCTTTTGTAATTTTTTGAAATACAATTAAATATTGTTATATATTTAACAAAAATCGAAAACTTTTTAAATATATTTGCGTTAGAAATTGCATGACTTCTGAGCAAAGCACAAAATTTGCTCAAAAGCAGGTTCAAACTTTTGTAAGAGAAGCAACGGGTTTGGTGCGCGTGATGTCGCCCTATTCCGCTTTTGCGTACAACATTTTGAATATAGGTGTGATCTTTCCTTGGGTTTACCTTCTATCCGCGGGAGCCTTTCCTGGCTCAAACATAGCGCTAGGAATTCTTATCACGGGCGTTTTTGCTTCTTTTCTTGCTTTTGCTTATTCGGGTATCGCAAGCGTGATGCCACGAACAGGTGGAGACTACGTTTTTGAATCACGTGTTCTTTCTCCTTGGATTGGCTTTCCGATCGTCGCCACGATGGTTCTCTTTTGGTTTCTACAGTGGGACGCTTTAGGGGGGTGGCTCACCGCGGTTCTCGGACTTGCGCCGATGTTCACAGGTCTTGGGCTTTCTCTTAACAGCAGCTCTCTTTTAAACATAGGCGCATGGTTCACCACACCACTTGGTATTTGGATCACCACAATTGCCTTTGGGTTGCTCGCCACGGCTACGCTCATTAAGGGTTTCAGGCTTTTCGTAAGAATTCAGTGGGTGATGTGGTACGGCTTTTTGCTTTCGTACACGGTGATAATCGGTTTGCTACTCACAACACCACACGCAAAGTTTATAGCGGAGTTTAACAGCGCGGTTTCCAAAATTGCGCCAAACTCGCCTTCAGATTACTATTCTTACGTGATAAACTACGAAAAGTCGCAAGGATTTAATCCGAACACTTCCTTTAGCTGGGCTGCGACACTAGGCGTTTTGCCGATTGCGCTCACGAGTCTAGGGTGGGTGGGATACGCTCAGTACCAAGCTGGTGAAATACAACAGGCTAGTAGCCTCAAAAAACAACTCTTTATTAATCTGGGCGGTGCGGTTACTTCGGCGATCATGATGGCGCTTTTGGCCTTTGCGTTTACAAGAACGGTTGGGTACGACTGGCTTGCCGCTGCGGCAAACGCAAGCTTTATTTCGGCAAACCTTAGTATGCCAATTCCACCCTGGTTTAGCAACCTTGTAGTTGTGATGACGAGTAGCCCCATACTCATCTTTCTTGCCACAGTAGGCGTGTTCCTTAATGCGCTACAGGTTGTGTACAACGTGTATGTAGGACAAACAAGAATGGCGCTTGCAAGCTCTATGGACAGAATTTTACCCGAATGGGTTTCTCGCGTAAGCTCAAGAACTGGAACACCCGTGAACGCTCACTTGTTGTTCTTTGTTTTGGGTGGTATCATTTACTCGTACATTTACAACTTTGTGCCTGGGTGGATTTCGCTCACTCTCGCCGTGACCGCTGTGGCAACGGTGATGTACATAGCGACGAGTTTAGCCGCAGCGCTTCTTCCTTTCAGAATGAAGGAGATATACAACTCGGCTGAAATATCGCGCTTTAGATTTGGAAGTGTGCCTCTTATCACGATAGCTGGTGCAATTTCCGCGGCTTTCTCAGCTTGGATGCTTTACTACTACCTTACAGTCCCAGCACTAGGCGTGGCTTACTTACCTTCAGAACTTCTTATGCTTGCGATTTTTGTGGGCTGGCTTGTTTACTTTGCGGTAAGAAGGTGGTACGTGAAAACAAAACTAGGAATCGACATAGACTCGGCGTTTAGGCAAATTCCGCCAGACTAAAATCGAAAGCACGCCTGAAACACCCGCGGTACAAAAAGATAACGAAAAGTGTACAGCGAAAAGAGCACACCTGTGTGAACTGTAAATTTCAATCCCTGAAGCGTTGAAGTCACTGAAAAAGGAGCGCCAGAGATTGCGATATCTGGCTGAATTTTCCAAGCGTTTTGCGCACGCGAAATAGTGACGTTTACCACTATGTCCAATTTTATAGACACGCTCTGCCCGTCTGTGTACACTATTCTGAAATTGGAAACATTGAACCAATCGCTCCACGCGGCTATCCAGCTTGGTGGACTACCAGTTCTATTGATCGACACGTACACACCGTTGGCTATAAAAGGAAAGCCGCTTCCACCATAATACAGATATCTTTCATTTGGAGCCTTTGAAACTTGCCCTACATTATGATGAACCATATGACCTCCGTTTGATGTGTAAGAACCGTTTGTGTAAAGATCTGCTTCGTACAAAGAGGAATCGTTGACAAACTGGGTGTAGTAAAGCACGGGTGAGCCTAGTTTGGCGAGTAGCCCTTGAACGTGTGGATAACTCCAAGGAAGTTGGGCGTAACCCATTGGATAAAAGTGAACTGTAACAAAAGTAAATTTTTGACCAAAGACACTTTCGAAGATAAAGCTGAGCCAAAAGGAGCCACTTTGAGACAATATGGGAGGTGGTTTGTAGTGCGTATAACCGTTGTTATAGGAAAGGGTAAAAGAGGGTAAAAGAGCGAAAAGTAATGATGTAACAAACAAAACAAGAACAAAAATCTTAAGAAAACTCATTTGTCAAAACCTCAAAGGCATCCTGGTCCTTTACTAAATCCAAGAACCCAACCTGCTTTGTACAACATGTACCCCTTGCAACTTCCGTAAGCAGTTAGAGTGTACATAACTTGTGTGGACTGTGTTTGACTGTTTAAGCTGGTGTAACCCGCAATATTAAAGGAACCAGTAAACTCTCTACCCGTGAACGACGCGCTTATTGCAAGCGTCGCCTCGACGCTAAAAGATGTAGCCTGTGTCCCCATATCGGAAAAAGTTACATAAAACGTTTGACTATTAAGATTCTGACTCACAACATTTCTAAACGCACTAAAGCTGTAATCACTCGTAGACGTGGCAGAGCTGTCTTTTTGATAAAAGCTGCTCATCAAATGCACCTCAAAAACTTCTTTTTCGTTTCCAGTATAGTGTTTTGTACATGTGTTGTATTCTTTATAAATATAGTCGTACCATTGTGCATTAATATACACGTCGTAGTTCAAAAGATTTGAAGAATGAGATGCGGTGGGTAACGATGTGCTCACAGCTGTTCCGTTTGCAACAGCGCTTGACTGAGATACCGGTCCACCGTTAGTGGACACATACGAGTAAACCACACTGTATTGTGTTACTGAAGGGGTATTAACTATTTGATACGATGAATTAATATAATAAGAGTAAACGGCCCCTTGTAATTGCGGTATCCAGCCTAAGTTTACGGTTTTGTAAAGAACCCAAATATATCCACAGGGTGGTGCTAGCGGAACGTTTGGTTTTATTGAAAATGTGGGTAATGAATTGATAGACGGGAGTTGATCGCTCTGATTGATCCCTAAAACTACTCTTAACACAATCGCTGGATCTTTTGGCTCTGGGTAAATCTTATGAGTTTTTGTGTCAACGAGTGTCCCGTATGTATACGGAGAAAGCTTAAGATTAAGAGTAGATGGTGTGTCAATTTCAAAAACGCTTGCATTGAAACCATATAACAAATTTTGGGCGTAAATAGAGTAACTTCCAGCTGGCAAAAGGAAAGAATCATTTAAAGGAATAGGTCCCGAATAGAGGATTTGTGATGAGTTTGCTATCACGATTTTGGTGGAACTAGTAGGAATTTTAGTACCAAATGAATCGGTTACATTTACACGAACAGGAATTAAACCTTTGTTTGCAGATACGAATTAGATAGTGAAAATAAAAGCAGTATTATGATAAAAAACAATATTTTTAGCAAAAGAGTTCTTGAAACATATATCATATTATAAATTAAACATTAGGATATATATATATTATGTATCGTTGGTTCGATATTATGTAGATAAGAATCTCAAATTAATCCAGGGTTTGTATCAAACACATTAAAATAGTAGATCCGCGTGATTTGAAATAAAAATCGAACAAATGATGAATCTTGGTGCATCATGCAAAATAGCGGAATCCATAATGGGTGAAGCTACAACTGCTATACAGAGCTCCGCCTAAGAAGACTCGTAGTCGTTATAACGCTAAAGATGTCGCGATGCGTTTAGGCGACTATAGATGAACAATGACAATAAGGCGCTCATGTAGCTTCTTCTATGCTATTCCTTATTGTGCTCTATGCACCAACAAGTTTCCTAGTATGAACGTTTAAAACTCGCTTAGACTACTAAAAAACTTTAGAAGTATGTAAAACTTTGACTAAAGACAATAGTTTTTCCGAATAGCGTAAGTATTTAAAAAGATATAATGCGCTGAGCGACTTTTAAGCAACTTCTGTTTACAAATATTTACGATACACCCATTGCGTTCAGAGATGAATCCTATCAATGTCCATTGATTCTTTAAGCTAATGTGTTATAAAACGCAAAAATTTGTTTAGTACTCTACAAGAATTACCACGCGTTTGCTTGAGTTCTATCGTGGATGATTCATTTGGAGATAAAACCAAAAATCACTTTAATCAATTTGTCATATTACAAGTTTCCACAATTTATTTTGTGAGTATTATATGGTGGGTTATAATTAGAAAGATACGAATAAAGTTAGCTATTAGCGAAACACACTCAAAGTTGTCAACTCATTAACCCTTTCGTCGAAGTCTAACCGCGATTACTGCGATTAGAACTATTAGCACGACCACCAAAAGCGTTTCGAACACAAATAAGGGGTTAGTGGTGACACTCGTTAAACTCTGCTCAACCTGTCCCAACACGCTTTTTTGGACGTGTATCGGAAGACTTATTTCTTGAACAAAGGGCGCGCTTGAACCAGCCTGTCTCCAAGTTGCGACGAGGGTGAGCGGGTAAACACCGCTTTGGATGTTCGGGTTCACTTGTATCACATAAGTTATGTTTGCCTCCTCTCCGGGTTCTAGGGTGCCAACGCTTGCGTTCACAAGCTGCAAAGCGAGCAAGGGGTTTTCGCTTGATGGAATGCTAGGCGAAAAAACGTTGGAAACAAGCATCGTGAACGTGAGAAACTGAGCGGCAGCACCTCCTACATTTTTTACGGTGATCGTCACATAATCCGCACTATCCCCCACTCTTATCGTTGGTTCGTACACATCCACCACTTGAATCACCGCTTTTGGGTATTCCTGAAAAGGTATCGAAAACCGCTTGTACTGCGCTTCGTTATAGCGCACGCTTAGCACGAAGCTCGTGTTCAAAGCTTTTGTGGTGTTGTAAAGCGCGATAAGAAAGCTAAGCTTTGCGACTTGCCCTGTGGGTAGGTAGCCTATCAGCTCTTGTGTCGAACCATTATAAGCCGGGTAAGCAGGGTAAGACGTGTTCAAATTCACACTCACGTCGCTTGCGGTCGCAGTTCCCGAGTTCACAAGGTAAACATCAAGCTGCGCGTAAGGGTAGCCTGGATAAATTCTAATGGGCGTGTACGAAAAACCAGCAAGCTCTATGTTTGGTTCGCCAAGAATTGGCACTTGAACCTGCATGGTTTGCGAAAAGCTCTGATTTCCAAGCTTGTACTCCAAAAAAACGCTTTCATTGTACACACCCGCTTGAACGCTTGGCGACACGTTGAAATAGCCAACGAGCGACGCGGAGTCGCCTGCGGGTAAAGCGGGAAGCTCAACGCTCAGATTTTGCGACTCGCCCTTTACTGGTTGTAGCGGATTTGTCGCTTTGAGCGTCGCCTTAAAATCGTAAGCTGTGACTGGCCCAAGGTTTGTCACAGAGACGTAAAGCGGAAGGCTCACAGAACCTGGTGCGGCCAACACAGGAGACTGTGGAGAGCCCCACAGCGCGACCAGCTCGAACGTCGGTTGCGAAGGCAACACGAAACACGAAGAAAGTGGCAAAAGCGAAAGTGCGAGTAAAAGCGAAAGAGTGAAAGCTTTTAACATAAAAAACAACAAAAAATTGTTGTATTTAAGTATGACTCGAAAAGTGAGGCATTTTTCGACGATTCGTTAGCCTTTTAAAAACTTTTTTTGTATTTTGCACGTGCCCAAAAACCTGCAAGTTCTTCTCACACTTGCGACCGTCGCACTGCTTGTGAATTATGTTGAGACGATGGTCGTTCCAGCGCTTCCGACAATCCAATCCGACTTTTCGACGACTTCTTCTCTTGTTGCGTGGGTCACTTCAGCTTATCTTATCGTGGGAAGCGCAGCGTCTCCTCTTTTCGGAAAATTGGGCGACCTTTATGGGAAAAAGAGGCTGTATCTTATTTCCCTGGGTTTTTACATCATCTCGGTCGCGCTAGCTGGCTTTTCCACAAACATCTATTTTCTGATTTTCGCAAGAGCGCTACAAGGGCTTGGTTTTTCGGTTTTTCCTCTTGGTCTTGCGATCATAACAGACACTTTTCCAAAGGAGCGCGTCGCAACCGCTCAAGGCGTTCTTAGCGGAACGATAGGAATAGGAACTGCGCTTGGCCTTGTTGTTGGCGCTTACATCGACCAAGATTTGGGGTGGCAGTACGCTTTTCACATAGCTGCGCTACTTGGTATCTTGCTACTCGTGGTTTCTTCAAAAACGCTTGAAAGCGACGTTTCAAGGCCAAAAGAAGCGCTTGATATAGTGGGAAGCGCGCTTTTAATGACGGGGATTTCTTTGCTTCTTGTTTACACAACCGAAGGGCCTTACCTAGGATGGTTTAGCGCGCTTGAGCTCATTCTTCTTGCTTTAGGAGCGGTTCTCACAATCGGCTTTTTTGTTTACGAATCACGCGCGCGTTCACCGCTTATTCAGCTTGGACTACTCAAAATCAGAAACGTGTTTGTTTCAAACATCGTGGGAATAGTCTCAAGCCTTATGCTACTTATGATGTTTTTTGCGGTGATTTACTACACAGAGATCCCACCGCCTTTTGGACTTGGGCTAGACGTGATAAGCGCGGGTCTTACGCTTGCACCAGCCACGGTTGTGATGCTTGTAGTAGGCCCAATCGTCGGAAGGCTCACTGGTAGAATTGGCCCAAAACCCGTGCTACTTTTTGGCTCTCTTGTTTGCGCGCTCGGTTTTTACTTGTTTCTTTTGAATCGTTCAACATCCTCTGTGTTAGTCGAAGACGTGATCGTCACAGGTATTGGAATGATTTCGATAATCGTGCCAATCGTGAACATGGTCGCGGTGTCTTTGCCAGAGGATAGCAGAGCGGTTGGGCTTGGCATGAACACGATGCTCAGAAATCTTGGTGGCGCAATTGGTCCAGTGGTCGCCACGACGATTATGACGAGCTACCAAACCGCGTATATTTTAACCACACACGGAGAGCTGTTTTACGCAGGCTCTTTTCCTTTGGCTATAGGTTTTAACACAATATTTAAAGTGGACATACTGATTTCTGTGATCACTTTTGCATTAAGCGCTTTTTCAAAGAACTACACCACAAGGTCGCTAAAGCTTAACTCCGCTTACGCGTAAACGCTTTTGCACCACCAAGATCGCCGAAACTATCGCAACATAGTTATAGCAAATCTAAAGTTGCGTGCAAAACCGAATAAGTAGAAGCGCAAACACAGGTTCAAGCGCTGTGAACAAAGTCGCCGTAAAAGAATTTGAGAGAGAGCTTTGTAAAAAAAGCAAAACCGTTGCGAAAACTCCCAAATACACTCCACCAAACAGCGAGCACCAACTAAACTCAGAAAACAAGCACAAAGTTACGAAGAATGGAAGAGACCAAAGTGTGACGCTATTAGGCTTGTGTCGCTTTGAGCTTTCGACTGAGCTTAAAGTAACAAGTGAGCTACCCCGCCATAAATGGCGGGAGCTTCCTGAATCATCGCCCCACCTTGCCTCCCCACCAACCCTAGGGAGGGTAGAGGAGGTAGAGGGCGAAACAGGCTACCACGGGTGGCACCCACCCTGCGCGCTTTAAAAGAACAAGAGAAGCGTTGAGATCCCGGTCCAAGGTGAAACCGCAGAGGGGACAGAGAAACACCCGGTCTTCCAGTGTTAAACCCTTGTTGATTTCCCCGCACAGGAAACACTCACGTGAAGAGTTGTATGCTGGAACAGGTAAAACAAGTTTCCCTCTTTTTACAAACTGCCACTCCAGCACCGCTCTGAGCTCTGAGTAACGAGGAGTCGTGAAGCCGGAGCCTTCTCTTTTTGGTTTCGCCTTTTTGAACCAAATTTCGGACATCCAAATCCTCTAGCACTAGCACATCGTACTCCTGTGAAAGAAGAGCCCCAAGTTTGAAGAGTCGCATCTGAAATCCTTAATGTGCTCGTGCTCCTTCGCAAGTCTTTGTTTTAAGCCAGTTTTTGAAAGAAACCTCTTCCTAGACAGCGTCCTCTGTAGCAACCTGACTCTATCCAAGGAGCGCTCAAGCGGTTTTGGGTTCTCTAGGTACCTGCCATCGGAAAGTGTTGCAAGCCTTGTGATCCCCAAGTCAACACCCACAGCTTTCTTTGGATTCTCCGATTGCTCCTCTTCTGCTTCAGCCTCCTCCACCAAGAAACGTAGATTCGACCAGAGGGGTAGAGCTTGACGCACACCTGGGACACCTGACTCTCTGGGAACACCCTGTGTATCACTAGGGTAAAGAAGCCGATTTTGCTTAAGCCGAGCCTTCTTCTTTTTGTTTTTTCCAAGACCAACTTCTCTTGTATCAGAAAGCTTCCAGCCACTCTGAGGGTACACCAAGGAGAGGTACTTGAGAGGCTTCTTTTTCTTGGGCTTGTTTGCGAGACCACCGAGGAACCGCTCCCTAGCTTGGTAAAACCTATCAGCAACCTGCTGCGCAACCTGGGAGTGTAGCGCCTGAAACTCAGGGTTCTGTTTTCTCAAATCCAAAGCGAGCTGTCTCAGTTCGTTTTTACTCATCGTGCGCTTGTTCTTCTCATACTCTTCTTGTTCAGCGTGTAAGTGTTGTAAAGCTTGCACGCTATTTCGAGCTGGGTTTTCAACTCGCTGTAGTTTTTGATGCGTACGCTCGGAATCTGTATGCCCTTACACGCATTACCAGGTGTTTTCCAGACTCGTATTTATACTTTTAGAATCCCCGTCTTAAAAGGCGAGGTTTTGGAAAGTTTATAAGAAGCACGTAAAACAAACCTGTGAACAAACCCACTACAACTTGAAAAACTGAAGGAGTTACGCTGTAGATCGCGTAAACCCCTAAAAGCGCAAGAAAACACGAAAAGATGTTTGTTAAACTTTTCACGAAAAAAGAAAATAAAGGCACCCGAAAAAGAGACGTGTAGAGCATGACTGAAGTGAGCGCCGCACCATCCACGCCAACTGTGAAAACCAGAATTTCGTAAAAGATTGCGGCTATACAACCCAAAAACTAGGCTTATCTTTTTTGAGGTTCACAAATGGGACGATCGCCAAACTTGCCACATGCGGCCTAAAAAGCACCAACAAAATCCGTCGCACTTGAATAAAAGATTTGATGGCCACGCCCGCGGTGCTCCAAAGATGCTACTCTTTTACATTAAAAAATTGTTTTGGTGTAATATCTTTTACGTCGCTCGTTCAGCACTTAAAACTCTTCGTAAACGTCGATAAATCTCTTGTACCATTCTTCGTACTCTTTTCGTGTGACCACATGAATCTCGAAAGGCTCCCAAACGCCAAGCGCTTTGTGGAGCTTTGTTGAGATAATTGCCCTGTCAAACGCGTTTTTAACACAATCAGTGATAATAAGAACGTCAACATCGCTATCACACCTCCAGCCTCCTTTTGCAATTGAGCCAAAAAGTATTACTTTGCACTTGGGGTCAATTTTTTCGCATTCTCGCTTGATTTTCACAACAAAAGCTCTTGCGTTTTTGAGCGCTTCTGTTCTTTTTTTCCAAAGCTGTGCGTTATACAAGTCCCAGTTCATGAAGTATTTCCCTCACCACGTCGTATGACTTTTGTGCGGCCTTTTCGTCATACGAAATTGGAAAATATCTTGAAGCTATATAAGCCTGTTTCAAGAGGTTTAACGTGGTGATTTCGCTATCAATTATTGCTATCAACCTTGAGTTATTTATCAAGCTTGACACTCTGTTTAGAAGTTCGACTACGTCATGGGTTTTTGGAAAAGAACCGGTGTGTTGGTAAATCATGTATTTCAGAGCCAGTTGAAGTGATTGCTCTAAATGGAACATCGCAAGGTTGTTTTTCTTTTCTTCTAAATTTCTTTCCGCTTCTTTTAAAAAATCTAATGCGTTGTTCTTAAGAAATTCGGCCATAACCGAGATATTCGTATTCGCTTAAAAACTTGGTCAAGACGCATTTATGCTTGTCATAATAACCGCGTATTTACATTAAACAACTTTGCAATTCGCGCCTTTCAGATGCTTCTTGGATGGTAAACTACCCCGCCCTTACGGACGGGGCTTTGGGGTTTCCAGTGGGCTTCACGACGCACCTTCATTTCCCCTTCAGGGTGTTTACTTACCCCCGACCCGTACCTCTCGTTAAGGCA
>Ga0081474_115966_pt1 | contig 11100 bp, 10 predicted proteins | sample OneHunmetagenome_2_FD_70978 | JGI IMG/M metagenome (GOLD analysis project Ga0081474, IMG submission 70978) | Ferrous microbial mat communities from One Hundred Spring Plain, Yellowstone National Park, USA v2 (version 2) | ecosystem: Environmental > Aquatic > Non-marine Saline and Alkaline >... | reverse complement strand
ATTGTTAGCGTTAGATTTTTAATTCTCGGTGTTTTTCTGGCCATACGCAACCCCCTTGGGGCGCCCACCGCGGCGACAACCCCCCTGGATTACGTTCGCCGCGGTGGGCGGTTTATTTGTCATTTATGTCACCTTCGCTGTTGCTTGTCATTATGATTGCAGCGAAGAGTGGGTCCTTTGACCTAAGCTCTTCCCATAGGGGCCTTAATCTTGTGGGTAGGTACATTGCTATCCTACCTCCTCCTTGCTTTAACCTAGTGAGCGTCGTGATCAATTTCACATTGTTCATGTTTAATGTTACTTCGTGCTCAATGAAGTCGTTTAAGAAATGCTGGGCAGCATCATCAACGACAACTGCATAATAAGTTCTGCCTTGCCTCCAAATTTTAATCCTCAATGGTACCACTAACACTGTGGTGGTATGCTCCTCTATCACATGCGTGATAGAAAACCTGCCTTTAAAAAGCTTTAAACTCAGGTTTGATGGTTTAGTAGTACTGTGTAAAGTTGATCAAGCAATACACCTAAATCCACTGCACATAGGGCAATGCAAATTTAGGTGAAGTGTAGGGTAAGTTTAGGTATAGGTTAAATGTAGGCAACGGCACCAGAGTAATTATCTAAAAATAAATTAATAGAAGTATAGCCCTGGGCAGCGCGTAGGATGTTTCAATTCCTACAGTTATTTTATCCAAGGTAATTGAATGGTTAATGCCAGCTTATTCTTATTCTGCAATTGTTGAACAGGCGGTGAAGCTTTACAAAATTAGAATGATAGAGATGAGGCTAGAAATTGAATGGACGGCGCCGACCATACAATTCCTACAGATAAAATAACTAAAATTTTCGACAACTGCCAAATAAATTGAGGCATTAGCCCGGTTTAAACAGAGCTGAATTGATGCACGGCGATGTAGGCATGGTGATCCCACAGCCATGTAAAGGACATTTAAGTTCCTGCCTATGGAAGCCCCCCACAGCGAATGACGCCAACCACCACCAACCCAACACCCACCAACGCCACCAGGCTAAACAGTAGGCTCGGGCGCACGGGCCCGACCCCTCAACACGCCTCCAGACAATTCAGGTAACCAGATAACCAGGAAGCGCTAAAAACCAGTGAGAGGTGTCACTTTATCACCGAAACCTCACGGCGTGTTGAGGGGATACATGAAGAAACAAAACACCATTGAAACATTGACGTAAAAAAAAGCAGGTGATTTTGCTTTATTTGTTTTGTGTCTTTTGTTTTAGTTTCTTCCTGTTTCTGCATTATCCCCTGTTTCTGAAGTTTAAAAATCCTGGGTTGGGTTTGGTTTGATGAGGCTTGTTGGTTACGTTAGGACGAGTAGCAACGAGCGTGATGGTGGTGGGCAAGAATTTGCGATCTACCAGTGGGCCAGTAGGAACGGCCACCAGGTCATTGAAATATTCAGGGATATTGGGGTTAGCGGTGTTACTCCACTTGATGCGAGGCCTGGTTGGGGTGCATTGATGAGTAGGCTTAGTGATGCCGACGGCATCATTGTCGAATCCCTCGACCGCATTTCAAGGGACCCAGGGCAGTTGCGTAATGTGATTGATGAGTTCAGGGGAATGGGTAAGGTTATAGTAAGTGTCCGCGAGGATTGGGCAACATTGCTTTTTAGGGATAGTGACCCAGTAAGCCAACTGCTACTCAACGTGGTTTCCTGGCTAGTTGAACAGGAGAGAAAAGCCGCAAGTGAACGCACGAGGGAAAAGTTAGCCAAGCTTAAGGCCGAGGGAAAGAGACTAGGCAGGCCACCAAAGTGGAATAATGGGATTAAGCAGCAATTGATTCAGTTAATTGAACGTGGGCTCACGTTAAAGGAGGCATGCAGGATCATTGGGGTTAATTACGGGACTGCCTTAAGGTACCTATCTCACGACCCTGATTACTTACGGGCGAGGTACAACGCCAGGTTAAGTAAGTTGATGAATGGTGCGCAAAAGTTTAATAAAGCCTGGTTAATGTTAGAAGTAGCCGAAACCCCCAACTCAAAGAAGTTGAATTAAGGGTCACCATTCAGCTAAACCACATCCACACCACTAAACAATGAACAGTCAAGAAAACCCACCGGGGGTGATTTGTTGGTTAAGTTCATTTCAAAATGAACAAGTTAAGCCTAAAGCCACATCGTAATGAGGTTAAGTGGAACCACACTAAACCAATACTTATCAGTTGAAGTGGTTGTGCGGCTTAATTCAATGAAGCTACGTCAAGGTGAGTTGAACACCAGTCCTTGGAGGTAGGTGCATTAACGCATCACTAACCTAACAATTTCAACAATCAAATCAACAAGTTACTAACTCCATTTTGGCTTACATTAGTGAATGCTTCTGCAATAATGCTTAGCCTTGCGATATGCTTAATAGGTGCTGGTTAATTTTAAGCATTGGTTGATATGGGTTCAACCGGGTTTACCTGTTCCATGCGGATTAGGGCCTCTGGTGAAGGTGGTCAACCACCCCCACCTCCACTACCCCCACCGCCTCCGCCAAGGCGTCGCCGTGCACCTCACCTCAATGCCCTCTTAACCTTAGCTATGGTGCTTGTACTTATTGGTGAGGCTTTACTGGTGACCGTGCTTGCGGAGGCTTACGTAAGCTACTACACCATGAGGCCATTGTTACTCATCTACGGTGCCGTGTTTGCCGTACTATTCATAGCCACAGTAGTGTCGATAATATTCATAACTAGGCATACTAAATTTTAAAGCTAGTTTAAATCAACCATTTAACTTACTTGAGTATATGTTGTATTTGTTGATAGTGAAAATGATATTGTGTAGTTATTTTCATTGTAAATGATGAATAGGTAGACGCCGTAGGTTAATGGCACGGCGCCTGTTATTGATGAACCATAGGCCTGATACTCGCTACTATACGAACATGAGTTCGTGTAGAAGCATGCGAATTGAGTCGCGTTAAACACGTACACGTAAACTGGGGCTGATGCATTAACACTAATGCCTAATGTGCCAGTATAGCCGTAGGGTATGGTGACGTAGCAGTACTCGAAGTAACCGGCGTTGAGTAAACCAGACCCATAACAACTCCCCAGCACGCTCATTAAGGACTCGTACTGATTCTTTAAACTAGTGTAGTTGTACTGGAGGGATGCGTATTGGCTCTGGAGCAGATTATACTGCAACTGCAAGTTACTGTACTGGCCTTGGAGGTTACTATACTGGCTATTCAGTTTAGTGTAATTGGCCTGCAGTGAACTATACCGTGACTCCAGTTCATCATACATGGATTGCAGTGATGAGTACTGGCCCTGCAGTGTACTGTACCTGGACTGGAGTGTTGAGTATTGGCTACTTAAGTTCATGTATTTACCCAATAGCGACTCGTAGGTGTGCCTCAAATTGGTATAGTTAACCCATAGGGATGAGTACCTCCCCTGCAGGTCATTGTAGTCACCACGCAGGGTACTGTAGTTAGCCTTTAAAAGCAGGTACTGGCCCCTTAAGTTAGTGTAGTTGGCTTGTAATGCATTGTAAAGTGACTCTAAGTCACCGTACTGGCTTTGCAATGAACTGTAAAGTTCATGCCAATACCTGACCCTTGATAATGCGGATTGTGCAACGTAATAATTGTATACGGCCATTAGCAGTGAGACGATGAACAACACAGCAAATATTACAACTAAAACCCTTAGGTCAAATCTGCGATGTAGCCTAGTGGGAGGTTTAGGCGGAGGCGGAGGTGGTGGGGGTGAGCCTAACTCCTCATCATAATGCCGCGGTGGCATGCATTAGGTAACCGGCAGTATTCATTTAAGGCTTACCCTGGTGATGAAGAGTCTTTGATCAAATTGTCGCGACATCAGCGTAATAGCGCCTACGATACCCCACCACGGCCACTACAGCCAGTACGATAATGATTACCACAAGGGCCATCGTCAACGGTATATTTAACACAGGCTTAGGCACCGTCGTAGTAACTGTTACTGTTGATGCGATTGTCATAGTTGATGTGGTGGTTGTTGTAATCGGGATGGGTATCGTCGTAGTTGTCGTTGAGGTTATGGTACTGGTCATGGTTGTCGTTCTGGTTACGGTTGTAGTCGCCGTTACCGCTTTAGTTACAGTCGTGGTTGTTATTGGAGGAGTGACTGATAAAGGTGGTTGGGTGGTGTTAACCCCCTCAACACCCACCATAACCACTTCAGTAACACCCCAATTAGCACCTGGGGCAAGTGTAAATGCGCCAACACCAAAGGTATAGTTCCCACGCACCGGCGCCGTGTAGTTACCACCCAGCTTCAACGTGAATGATGAACTTGCCCTCGTACTCAAGTCAACAATAGTGCCGTTAAGCTCATTAGCCGTTGCATTGTATGACACAGTCAAGTTCAGGTAATCACCTGGATGCGGCCCAACACAACCACTACCTACATATAGCCAACGACTGGCGGTAGTCCCATTCTCAACTAGCACACTCCACTGACCCATACCCCTATAGCATGAACTAACCCACTGAACCACTATAAAATGCTTAACAATACCCCGAGGAAGGATTACCACTGCTGGATAAGGGTGGTAGTATCTTGATACCTCAAAGGGTATGGAGTAGTTGCACTTATCATAAACACTCCAGGTCTTAGGCTCAAGGAATAGGTAGAATTCGAAGCCACCACTCGGTGACCCAGTTGTGTAGGTTGCTCGTATACTTATTTCTATATAACTACTGCCACTGTAATTTCCCCTCCAGAAAACCGCACCTGCTGTGTAATTGCCATTAGTGAATTCAAGTAATAGGCCATGATACCTAGGCCATTGGTTTGTTGACTTAAATTCGCCGCCTATGTTTGTTAAGCCTTGGTAAACGTGGGGTATACCCCACCAAGTTTCATTAAATATCACTACAGGGGTGTTTACTGCATCACCGCTTGTTGAGGGTGCATTGGCTGGGTTAATTGCCAGTATGACTACTGCAACCAGGCTGAGGATCAGCACACCCCTATGCATGCGCCATGTTAAGTCTGGGCCTTTTATAAGTTATGCCTTTAACGCATCTTTAAGACTTAAAACAACCTTTAATGGATTTTTAATGAGACTAGGCGCATTTACTTAACCTCAGCCTTCTCGATTTGGAACGTTAGGTTTAGGACGCCGCCTGGGCTTATTGTATCGCCATCCTTCAACTCCTGAGGCCCCTTACCCCTTATCTCAACACCGTTAAGTAAGGTCCCATTTGTACTACCAGAATCCTCAATGAACCACTTCATACCCCTTAGGTAAATCTTGAAGTGCCCACCCCTATCCTCCCTTGTTATGAAGTCTAAAATGTCCTTAGGCAACCCATACCTCTCAAAGGTCTCCCTACCAAAAACCCTATAAGGCTCACTAACAGGTACCTCCATACCATTGGGGAGTCTCAACCTATACAGGATAACACCAACCCTAGTCCTCTCCCTCTCAGGAGCCGCCTGGGGGGTTGGTTGAATAGGCGCAGGTAAAACCCTAGTCCTCTCCTCAACCCTCCCACCCCCACCCCTAGTAAGCACCACAGCTAATACAGAAGCTACAACAGCTATGACGACGACTATTATGGTAACCAATAACCATATTGGTAAGGAAGTTGAACCATGCGAAGGTGAAGTAGATGTAGGAGATGTAGATGGAGAAGACGTAGATGGAGGATTGACGTTAATGGCCAGCGGTGGTAGTCCGGTGTTGTTTAGTGTTACGTAGATGGTCCATTGGCCGCTGGGGTTAACTGAGGATACTTGGAATAGTTGAATCACGACATTGGCGCTGGCTGGTAGTGTGAATAACTGGTTATTAACTATCGTGGATACGCCACCCGTCGGGTCTCTGGTGGTGATTGTGACGTATACCTTGCATGTGTATGTGCTCCTAAGTGTAACGTAAATCACCTGGCTTGTAGTAAAATTTGTCTGTAGGCCGCCGTATGCATTAGATGGATAAACCATGACTGAGCTGCAGCCTGGAATGGAGACAGTGACTTGGGCTAATATTAATAACGCCAGTGAGATGAGCAGCACAAGTGATGATACTATACCCAATGCTACAATACGCTTACCCATGGCTCCAAATTACCTATTACCCTTTTAAGTATTGCGCCTTACCGGTGGTGTTTGGTTAAAGGTTTAAATGCCGTTGATGCATGGCGTTAGCGTGGGTGTGTTATCCCCTGGTGATGTGGTTAACGGTGAGCGTGGCAGATACAGGGTCATTAGGCTGCTTGGTGAGGGTGGGATGAGTAGGGTTTGGCTAGCTGAGGATCTTTCAAGCGGCAGGTACGTGGTTATTAAGGAGCCGAGGATTGAGGAGAATGCGGGCGTAAACATTAGGGGGGTGGTTAGGGAGGTTGAGGTGTTGAAGAGGTTAATGGGCATAGGAGGTTCACGTGAATCTGAACCGGCAAAGCACGGTGAAGGGCATTAACTACGCAACACTTTAATTAAGGCCACTCAAGTACTATAAATTTAATGAGTGCATTAAGCCTAAGGCGCAGAGGTGGCCGTAGGCTACTTGCAAACAGGTGCCCTAATAGAGATTATGGATTCGCATTCTCTGGAATGTTAACCACTGGGCGTGGTGTTAGGGTGTTTAGGGGTTTCGTGAGGGGTAGCCGGGACTACTTAGGTAGCATTATTGGTTACTGTGTAGGTGCTCATGATAATGTCCCCGGTGGTGTTGAGGGTTACGCTGTGGTTAGTGGTAGGGGGCTTGTTCTAATGGGTGGTTTTAGAAGGAGTGATGTGAGGGGCATGGAGTATGAGATTGACGTTGATGAAGTGAAGAGGGGTATTTTCCTAACCCCCTATAGCGAGACCGGTGGGGCTGGTAGTGTTAATGAGGATTCTGCAATTAAGGTTTCGATACGTGACTGCGCCAATGGGTACCTCTGGTACATTGGCGCTGTTGCTGATGGGGTGGGTGGCTTTAATAGGGGTGATGTTGCCAGTGAAATAACGGTCAAGGAGTTCGCTGGGATTACAACTGCAAACCTAAGCAGCATTAGTGGTGGTACGCTTAGTGATATTGTATGGCGGATACACGATACCCTATACAGTAACTACACTGGCAGGGGGGTTAGCCTAGGTTCAACACTGGCTGCTGTGGTTATCAATCGTCATGAGGATGATGAGGATGCGGCCTTCCATGCGGTTAATGTTGGCGACACTCGGATTTACCACATATATGCATCTGGTGAATCAGGTGGTTGGATTGATGAACTGTCAGTTAGTGATAAGGTTTCTGGACACGTAATATCCCAGGCCATTGGTTACATGCTTAGGGAGGTTCATGTAACTGGTGGTAGCCTAAAGCCTGGCGACTACCTGGTTCTCGTCACTGATGGGGTATCTGATGTCATGGATAGGGAAAGTATTAAGAAGATTACTATCATGTACAAGTACCCCTGGGATTCATCAAGGGCCCTGGTTAAGGTAGCAAGGGGTCAAGGTTCCCAGGATGATGCAACGGCGCTCGTGGTTTGGTTTAAGGGTTGAGGTTACCTACTTGTACTCAAATATTATAGTTACGTAGGGTTGGTTTGGGGTTACGTAGGCTAGGAGTAGGTAGTCCCCATTATTAACCTCAACCGGCTTCGATGACTCACCCCTAACATAGGTGCGCCTACTGCCCGTGGGGTCCATTACCCACGTGCCGTTTTGGCTGAAATCCTTAACAAACCACCTACCATTGCACCAATACATTACGCAGTGGGTTCTACTCACGTATTGGTACGGGTCATTGATGATTACGCGTATTGTCTTTGACTTCCTTTCAACCTTAACGAGGCCCCTATGCTTCTCCCTACCGATAACCACCAACTCATCATCCTTAACCTCGAATTCCTTATCCTCATACCTCTCATACCTACCACCATTCATCAGCATCACAGTTAGGTGAATGTGGAATTTCCTACCCGTGGGTATGCAGCCCTCGGGTAACTTGCCGAGTTGCAAGGCCACTGTGGAGTCTTCCTTAAGCTCCTTACCCTCGTAGAAGACCTCGTGAAATACCCTAGCCATTTCAACAGCGTCGGCAAACCTCTGCTGTGGGTTTTCACTCATAGCCTTACCTATGAATGCCAGCAGCTTCTTAACGTCACCATCACTAACGCCAGTAACCCTCCTCCTGATAAGGCTGGCTAAATCCTCGGGGTTACTTAGCTTAACCTTATCAGGGTCCTCACCGGTTAACATGAATAGTAGTGTCGCGCCTAGTGAGTACACGTCACTCCTCCTACTTGACTTACCCAACCTCTGCTCTGGTGCCGTATAACCGCCTGGTGCCTCAACAACCCAGCCATCATCCTCATTCTCAAGTTTAGCTGTGCTGAAGTCTATGAGCTTAACCTGTAGGTTTGATGGAATAACAATCACGTTACCTGGCCTAATATCCCTATGCACAATACCCTTACCATGCACACAGGACATTGCGTAAAGCAGTTCATACATGAGGTGCCTTAAAACATCCCAAGAAACCCTCCCCTGACCCTCAATAAAGTCCCTTAGGGACTGGCCCTCAACATACTCAAGTATGGGTAGCTTAAACTCACTCCCCCTGGGTGGGTTTCCAACATCCAGTAGTTTAACTATGTAATCCTCGCAACCCCGAACCCCCTCACCCTCACTAACAGCCCTCTGAGTAACCTTAGTCTTATCCTCCTCCTTAATTAACCCTTGACCAGCTTCAGTACTTGGCCGTTGAATCCCTGGTGATGGTGCTTGGCGTTGCTGCGCTCCTTTACTTAGATCGGTTAAACTCGGGAATACCCTCAGCACTATGTCTCTGACCTCACTATCTACGCTGTGGAGGTAGCCCTTGGTTATCGAGTACCTGTCTATGCCGAGTTCATCAAGAGTCTTAGTTATTATTGCTACGATTGCATCATCTAGGTTTTGGCAGTTCCTCTCCCTACCCTCCCTAAACATCTTAGCCGCCGCATACGCTACCGCATTAACAATCTGCCAATCATCAAAACCCCACCTACCAACCCTCCTATACCTCACTGCGAAGTCCCCTAGCTCAAGTAAACCCTCATGAAAGCACCCACTTAACGATGAGGACTCAGCCACGGTAAACCACCCCATTTAAGCAGGTGGCCACTCCAATGTAAGTAATGATTGTGAAGGTTGATACCGGTGGGCACAGTTTCATGAATCATGAAAATATTTAAACATTACTAAACGTGAATGATGAATAGTGCACATTGACATTGCGTTAAACCACCCTCCTAAGGGTCAAGGCAACAACAGCCAGAAGTATAACTGCCGTGGTAAGTAGAATAACGTTTGTTTGCAGCAGGCTAGGTAGGGGGCCGCTTACCGTTTTAGTGGTGATAATGGTCACCATGCCTTGAGTTGCTACTATTGATGTTGCAGTGGTGGTGATTGTGGTGGTTAAAGGCATGGTTGTGGTCACAGTTACGGTGAGCGGTATCGTGGTGGTGACTGTTGTAGTTGGGTAGACTGTAGTTGAGGTGACTACGCTAGTCACCGTAGTCGTGGTGGTTTCAGTCACAGTGAGTATTGTGGCTGGCTGTGGGGCGCTAGACATGTCAACGTAAAGAAGTGCCCAATTCGCATAGGCACCACCAGTGGCTGCACCCACCCCAAACACGTAATTGCCGCTACTCGGCGGTGTGAAGTAGCCATTTAGGTTTATTGAGAATGAGCTAACCTCAGATATGTTACTTAGGTCCACCACCACGCCGCTAAGAACATTGACTTGCGGATTATAGGTGATGGTCATGAGTATTAAGCTGCCTGGCTTAGGCTTAAAGGCACCCGTGCCGATACCATCCCAACCAGCGTAAGGGGGTCCAACGTTGGGTGATGGGTGTGGGTAGTAGCTTGGGTTACTGCCACTTGGATTACTGACCAGGATTACATTCCACTGGCCAGTGGCACCACTGGTATTGTACCCAAACTGCCAGTATGGATCCCACTGAACAACGATGTACTCACCGGTGCTTTGAGGGAACATTAAAGTGCCTGAAACCCTCGATGGGTAATACATTCCATTTGTCACGTAGGGTATTGGTGAGTGGTTGAACCCAGGGCTTATACTCCATGATGTTGGTTGAAGGAAGAGGTATACCATGAAGCCATCCGCAGGGTAACTTGAACCGTTTGTGTAAGTGCCCGTTAGGGTTATGGAGAATGCGCCACCATTATAATACCCCTCCCAAAACATGACACCGGTTGAATTAACGTTCATCGTAAGTTCAAGGACAGGCTGGCTACTGCTAGTGTTGCTTAATAACCAGTATTGGCCAGCTACCAGTGGGTTATAGTACTTAGGCCACTGGTTGGTTAAGAAGCCCACATTACCGCCCCCATAGATGACACCCTGGTATATGTGTGGAACACCCCAATACTGTCCATTCAGTAGGTTAAGCACAACCACCACGATGCCTTGGGCTAAGGCCACGTGAATAAGCATGGCTAATGCCAATGCGGCTACGCATAGGGCGGTCACAAGGCGCATAAGGCCAATGCATGAGATGATTTTTAAGTTTAAGTCCTTTAAACCAGGCACTACCTCCTCCTGGCCAGTATCAACGCCACTGTTGCAAGGAGCACCACAGCTACCACTAAAACCACCAGCGACACCTGCATTAAGTTAACCACTACATGATTACCCACGGTCCTAGTTGTAATCACAGTAACCGTTAACGGCTTAGTCACACTCACCGTATTAGTCACAGGCGAGGTAACAGTGCTTACTACTGTTGATGTAACCGTTACTGGTGGTGAAGTAACGGTACTAGTCACTGTTACCGTTGAGACTGTGGTGCTTGTTACCGTAACAGTAGAGGTAACTACTGATGTTGTGGTCATGGTTGTTGTGCTTGTCACCGTTACTGTTGATGTTACCGTTGATACTGCTGTAGTTGTTACTGGTGTGTATGGTATGTGGAAGTATGATGCTACGCAAGCCTGCACGTTGGTGTCTGGTGTTGGTAGGCCTATGAATGATGCTAGCTGTGGGTACTTTGTCCATAGTGTGCCGTTTGCAATGACCTGAGCCATTGTTGGTACTTGGCCTGGTGGTGCCCATGCACCGAAGAATAAGCCAGCAACTATGG
>Ga0081474_124203_pt1 | contig 11108 bp, 14 predicted proteins | sample OneHunmetagenome_2_FD_70978 | JGI IMG/M metagenome (GOLD analysis project Ga0081474, IMG submission 70978) | Ferrous microbial mat communities from One Hundred Spring Plain, Yellowstone National Park, USA v2 (version 2) | ecosystem: Environmental > Aquatic > Non-marine Saline and Alkaline >... | reverse complement strand
TCATGGCAAGCTGTGTTTCATCACGTCAATGAAGTCCAGTCTGGCACTTCTGATAATGTTAACAAAGTCTGATAACCTGTGAAGTTTGTTAGGTGGTAACAATGAAAGTGGATAAACTACTTAAACGCTTAGAGAACGTTAAAATCGACGAGAATAAAATAGACAAAGAAAGAGAAGCGTATATTATGTTACTTACAATTAAAAATAAAGGAAAAGAAGAAGTTATACGTTACATATTCGATTCTTTCATGCCTACAAACAAATTTAATTCTATCTTTTATGTCAACAACGACGTAAAGTATTTTAGTCGTGGAGAAAAACGTAATGGTATTTTTAATATCATTATAAATGGCAATAAAGCATACGACTGGGCTAGTTATGACGTTAAAAACGATACAATTATTGTCTACGTTGTTAGGGAATATACCGTTAGCGATTACGTCCTACACCTGTTAGACATATTACCAGAAACTCCAATTGATCACGCTGATCCACTGTTAAAATATTTGTACAATGACCTAAGACGAGGATATAAAATAACTTTCGATAAGTATCGGCAGTGAACTACCCCGCCCTAGCGGGGCATTTTGCGTAATTTAATTGCATTCTCCCATCGAAAGCTTTTAAACTCCCTTTCCCTTTCTCTCCTTGCTGAGAACATGAAGGTTGATGAACTACTTAAACGCTTAGAAAATATCAGAATCGATGAAGACGAAAGGCGTGAAATCGCTGAGTACTTAGCACAAACGTTAGGTGATAAAGAGAGTCTATCCGCATATCATTTTATGACGAAAGATAAGACAATATACGACTTCGGCTCGTATGAAAATCTTCTCGAATCTAACAAAGTTTCACCAGACGATGCATTCGTATACGTAAGAAATGATTATTTTATTGGATATCACCCAGTAACTTATTTTTATCCTTTCTTTGTCGATAAATATCTCTTAGTAGACGTTTATTTATCGAAATTAGGCTTAAAAGCTGACGTATATCATGTAGCACCTGCTACTGGACTTAAATACGTCGCTGCAGTTATTAAATTTCAATACACTAATCGTGTAGTAGTAGAGGTAGCTGATATCGATAACGTTGTAACCAATACGAACTTACCGACATTAATATACGGTGGTGTAAGAGATAAACATATAGATGATGATGAGGTAGATAAGATTGCATCACGATTTAGCTCACAGAAACTTTTCGCTGGATATAATTTTAGTATGGCGAGAAAGATAATTCGTGGATATTACGAAGGTCATTACACTTCGTTACCTAAAGACGTTAAAGCCATCAGAGACGCATATAACCGCATATTTCAACCATATCGTATAGAATACGACCTAAAGAGTAAACGTATCATTCCATGGTTTGAGCGAAAGCTTTTTTAATCCCTCTCCCCTTTTCTATCATGGGGCTAAAAGTCCCAGGTGGAAAAATGATAAAAAGTGATGAGGAAATGAAAAGATCAATTATTAAGTTTATCGATCTATTTTTGGAAGATTATGTTAAAGAATTTAACGTTGAATTTAACGAATTACCGTTTACTCAAGACGAATTTAACAACTTAATAGGTAACTACGATAGTAGTAACGGTGTAATTAACAACGGCATCCACACCGATGAATATACATATGATATTAACGACATGGACACGAAAAAACTACTAATTGACTATATAAAGAAAGACGATGGAAAATACGAAATACTATCGATAGAAGGATTTAACGACACGAAACAAAGTGGTGATAACGATGAGTGAAGACGATAAAATGTTATACAGGATGAAAAATATGGCAGACATACGCACAGAACTAGAAAAACATATTGATAATATAGCAGAACAACTTATAGCTCAACAACTTGAGGACAACTTACAGGATGTTATAGATGACGCTATCGACGCACAACTTTACATCGATTTATCAACTAAAGAACCAGTGGGTTTCGACATAGGTATAGTTATCGGAGGGCCCAACATACGTTTAATTTACAACAGGGGAGCGTGCCAACTACGAGGATGGTGGGGGTCTCTCAATGACATTAAAGACGTAGACAACGAAATTTGTGAAACGATATTAGACTATTTAACAGAGATTTACAGACAATGATATTCTTTCTCTCCCATTACGACATAGATAATCAAATAAAGAAGATGATGGACGATAATAGTAAGGATTAAGGGTGTTCAACAGTGACAGACCCAGACAGGCTACTCATAAATTACGTGGTTAACGATGTACTCCCCCTTATAGAGGCCAGGTCAAGCAGCAAGATCTCCAGGGATGAATCTGCTACCTTTGCCCGATGGTTAAGGGAGGGGTTCCTCCTCCTGGTGGACTACGGTAAGATTGGGCACGTTAACGGGCTCAAGGACAAGTTAGAAAGAGTGTTTAGGAGGGCCGTGGAGCTCAAGGAGGAACTTAAAATAGACACTGGGGATCTGAACCAGTACTACATAGCCTCTCTACTGACCCAGCTTGGACTGATTAAATTTCTACAGAGTGTCACCATAGGGTCAGAGCTCACCACACGAGTCACGTTCATTGCGGGGAAAGAGTTAACGATCTCCACAGACACATTGTCGCATGTGTACAAGATGTTGATGCTTTCCAAGACCATTGCTAACACTGTAAACGCTCCAGTTGTCTCTTTAAAGGAAGTCTTGGAGACGAGAAGGACGTCTACATATCAACGGATGTCGAAAGAGCTCGAGACCCTGTTAAACCCTTTCCCGCAAAGTAAGGAAAAAAGGTATTATCACTTTAACACCTTGTATTTCCCCCTAATACTGTCCTTCAACATTTCCATGAGCGGGAACAAGTTGACATATACCAGCATGATCGACGTAACGAGACAACTTTTCTTAGAAACGGGAGCACGGGGATTCAAATCATCAGTAGTGAGTGACTTGACCAAAACGTTTAGAGCCCTTCAGAGTTACGTCAAGGGTTTAGACGCCGAGAGACAATTGAGCAGATCGAGACTGAGTAACATCGCCGAAGTCCTATACCAAGAATACGAGATTGAGGATGAAGTTTGGAGGAACGTACTGTTCGATCTAATGCTCAACGTCACTATGTCCCTGCTTAACGCCCGAATTAACTACAAGATCGACGATGACTTCCGTTCCGTCTTGGATCAAAAACTCAAGTCCTACAACATTTACGAATTTATACTCAGAAACTTCATGATGTCCTACTAGGTTAGGTTTACCCGCACTTTTGTAGAACTTTGGCCGTCCGCACGTAGCCGCTATCGTCGGCAACATCTCTTCTTCACGTGGGGGTGCGTGCCCCACAGGACACGGGTCTACCCTTGCGGGAACCCCGCTTAACTAGTAGCTAGTACAGTAGAATTTATAGTTTTCAGTAGTTAAGGTGGAGTAAAACCTCATCGCAGATGGCTTGGGGTCAGACCTGAACTGTTACGTCCAGTTCTAATTGACGTCTCTATCTTTCCTTACTTCGTACTCTTTTTCTATATACCTCTTCGTAATTCTCTCCTTCTTTCTCTCTCCCTCTTCTCGTTTCATCAGTATGAAATTAAAACTACATCCTCTCACCGAAAGCTTTTTAAAACTTCTTCTACCTTTTCCCCTCGGGTGTTATAATGAAGGTAAATGAGTTACTTAGACGTCTGGAAGATACCCAAAACGTGGAAAACTTTGATAATGAAAGACGCGAAATCACTGAGTACTTAGCACAAACGTTAGGTGATAAAGAGAGACTACCTGTATATCATTTTATGACGAAAGATAAGACAATATACGACTTCGACTCGTATGAAAATCTTCTCGAATATAACAAAGTTTCACCAGACGATGCATTCGTATACGTAGAAAACCACCGTTTCACTGGATATTACCCAGCAAGTTATTTTTACCCTTTTCTCTTCGATAGATCTCTCTTACCGTACGCTTATTTACATAAATTAGGTTTAAAAGCTGACCTTTATCGTGTAGTACCTGCTACTGGACTTAAATACGTAGTTGTAGTTTATCGTTTTCCAGACGTCGATCGTACGGTTGTAGAGGTAGCTAACATTGACAACGTTGTGACCAATACGAACTTACCAACATTAATAGAAGGTAATGTAAGAAATAAGCACATAGATGATGATGAGGTAAAAGAAATCGTGTCACGATTCGGCTCGCGGAAACTTTTCGCTGGATATGATTTTAATAAGGCGAGAGATATAATTCATAGATATCACGAAGATCATGACGTATCGTTGGCTAAAGATGTTGCGGCTATTAACTATGCTTATAATCACATATTACGACCCTACCGCACAGAATACGACATAAAGAGTAAACAGATAATTGCGTCGTTCGAGCGAAAGCTCTTTTAACCCCCCTCCCCTTTTCTATCATGGGGTTCACCCCCTAGGTGGAAAAAATGGCAGAGAATAAATCCCAAATAAAAAATATCTCAGTTGTCAAGACAACGTTAGACGATTACGTTTTTGGTCATAATGACATGAAACGTGCAATACTTCTCGGTTTAGTCTCATCAGAACCTACGTTTATTTTAGGACGAGTAGGTATTGCGAAGACGTATACAATAGACACGTTAGCTAAAATGCTTAACGTTAATTACTATTACATCTTACTTAATAAATATACGGAACCAGACCACATATTAGGAATACTTGATATAAATGAGTATAAAAAAGGACGCTTAGTATATCACGGTGGAGTTGTAGACGCTAATGTCGTTATGTTTGATGAACCATACAAATCATCAGTTGACGTATTAAATATGCTTTTAGACATAATTTTGAACAAGAGAGTTTTCGGCGTTAAACTTAACTTGCTGACCGCGTATTTCGCAGCTAACGAATATGATAACGATAATGACCTAACTGCATTTAACGACAGGTTAACTATACGTGCAGTGGAGACTAATTACGTCCACAAACCCGATTTAAAGAAAATAGTAAAAACCGATTCGAAGACGCCAGAACCCATACTCACGTATGATGACATACTAAACTTACAAAATGAAGCTAGAAAAATCGCTATGAACATCAGTGACGCTTTACTTGACAAATTCTTAGACGTTATAATAGAACTGAGAGGAATGAACTACTTAATATCAGACAGACGTGTAAAGAAGACGGTATATGTAGCTGCGGCAAACGCATTACTTGAGGGAAAGAATGATATAGAATCAGACGACTTAATTACAGCAATGAAATTCACGCTTAATGACCCAATGAGATACGCTGATTCTATAAAAGAAATCGAAACTATTGCGTTAAAACACGGATTAAATGAGATAGCATCTGTAATTAATAAAATACGCTCTCATATTAACGTGATCAACGTGTTGGTAACCAATGCCAAAGGAAACACGGTAGACAAGTATGTTACGTTATCGAATTTAAAACACGAATTAATGAAAGTACAGGATCTATGTGAAAGATACTCTGTCAAGAGTAACGATGTTAAAAAACTGTGCGACAGTATCGATATACCTGATGATATCGTGAAAGAGTTGCTAAGGGTGTAACGTAATGTACGACAATAAATCTAGTAAATTCAGTAATATATTCGATTTCCGCTTAAATAAAAACAAGAAGAAAACGGAATTATTCAGTAACTTATCTAATTTTAACGTGAATAATCCGCATGAAAACGACGAGTTATTCAAGGAATTCGTCATCATGACTGATAGCCTATTAAAAAAACCAACGGATAGACATAAGATCGTAAGCGGCGATATACTAGCGTCGTTGTACTTACCGCAATATTTCTTCAGGTTCAAAAACGACGACGCGAAATTAGAAACAGTGAGGACTGCGTTAATAAACAGTCACATGGAACTAGAAAATCTACGTTCTTCAACTGTTGATGATTTACTTACGAGTTCTGTTGACACCGTAATAATTTATAATCACATAGTAAAGTTACTTGACGAACTAGAACAGACTAACAACAATGACGAACAGAAACTAAGGCAAATATCTTATGCAATTGAGAATAAATTAATGGAAGCCAGTTCAAAGTGTAAAGTCGTCAATAAGGCGTTGAAAAACAACATGATACGTGAGATGATGTCTAAGGAAATGAACGGAGAGAAGCTTAATGCGGATGACGTTGATAAGGAGGGTAGTAATACGTACAGTAGAGAGCCTGGTATCTTACGCTTCATCGATACCATTACTAACCTCAAAGTGGATTTGGACGTACTACTCAATATCGTGAGGAAAGGTACCGAGTTGTTTAACAAAATCAATGATTCGCCTCACGGTACCTATAACTCGTATAAAATTACGTCATCACTTCTTGATGCTGTTAAAGTACCTAAAAACTTCATTGATGATGAAATAGAGGAAATTAAGATGATAAATGGGTCGTTTATTACGTTATCAAAGAAGGCAAACATTAAAGGATATTACGTTTTACTTGACAAATCTGGTAGTATGGGGGGCGAGAAAATCGTAAACGCTAGAGCTATAGCATTCGCTTTAGGACTTTTAGCTAAACAACGCAGACTGAAGTTCATGTTTAGATTCTTCGATAGTGACGTCTACGACATGATAGACAAGTTGACTATGGAAAACTTAGCGAAAATCGGTTCGGTTGACGCAGATGGCGGGACGTGCATATCGTGTGCGTTGAATAAAGCACTTGAAGACCTACGTAATATGAAAGAGTTCGTAATAATAATCATAACTGACGGTGAAGACGAGTTTGCTATAGAACCTTTAGTTAACGCGATTAAAAACGGTAAACATAAACTAATATCGGTACTAATAGGAAACGAATCGTTCCATAACTTAATCGAACTGACTAAAAAAGTAGATGGAGTCGGTTTAACTACAGAAGATTTGGACGATAAAATAGCACTAGAAATACTAAAGGAGGTGTCAAGTCAATGACATCGTTTATACTATGGGTTTCAAGACACGACCCAATACCAGCAGAACGTGAGATAATAATCAATTATCCACATTCATTTGTGAAGGTGTTTATACCAACGGCTGAACACTTAGTAGGGAACTATATTGAACCGCTTCTTAAAAAATACGATAAAGTCTACATAATCGCGATACTACCAGAATCGTTTAAGATGAGACTATTAGAACTTGTTAGCAACGTTAAGTATAAGGACAAGGTGTTTATTGTAGAACCGCTGATGAAGGAACTAGTGCATTCTAAAGACGTGCAGGAGTGCATGAATGTCTACAAGAGCGATACAAACAAATACGTCATGATTACTTACGGTAGCGGTAAGGAATGTAAAGTTTTCGAATTCGAGAAATTCGTTGTATTAAAGCAATATGTTAAAGTACACGAGGATTGGAACCATGAAAGTAGATGAACTACTTAGACGCCTCAAAAATGTTCACATGACAGTTAAAACGGAAAAAAGAAGACAACCAATACCAAAAGCATTCGTTCTTTATCCCGATCGTGTAAAAATAGCTCTTACGACTAAATACGTCGACTGTTGGCACTACGTTTCACGTAGTGGACTAACGTTTAACGGTTGTGCTGAAATTACAGATAGTGATCCATACCTCAAAATAGTGTACGGCGTATATTATGTACCAACAATGCCGATTATTACGGTAAGTAGTAGACAGAAGATGTCAAGAAACGAAGGTTACTTTTTATCATACGTTAAAGACTTCTTATTAAACAACAAAGAACTAACGATGCCTCAACTTGTTGTATACGATAATTACGGTTTTACAACATATCATAAATTCATAAAAGGCGGGATTAGGGTATTTCCGCTAATCGAAGAAATGGATGGTGTTAAAATATACAAAATACCAGACATTGATCCAAAGGGTTTTGAATGGAACGAAACGAGACAGATCCAAGAACCCCAAGATCCTGTCCCGATATCAATGGTGGATTATTACGGTACTCATGTGCTAGGAGTAATTAAAGGTAGCGTTACGGTGTACAAACCAATTTTGTCGGAAAGGGGTAATACCGTCATAAATACGTTATTCGCCGATATATCGTCTGATACGATGATTAGTATACGACGTCGCCACGGTATAGTTATCACAGAAACATATATTGAACCAGGATGGTATATATTCGTGGAGGTTAACAATGAAAATAGATGAACTACTTAAACGTCTCAAAAATGTTGAAATCGATAAAGACGAAATCAACGAAAGACGTGAAATTGCCGAGTACTTGGCTCAAATATTAAGTGCTAAAGAGGCACCATACGCACATTATATTATGATGACGGATAAGACAATGTATGACCTTAACTTATATAAAGATCTTCTCAGATATAGAAAAATATCATCTAACGACGCATATGTATACGTAGAAGTCCACTATTTAGGCAGATACGACTCATCAAGTTATTTATATCCTTTTCTTGACTGCGGATTTTGTTTTATAAACGTTTATTTATCTAAACTAGGTTTCAGTTCTAGTTCTTACGGTACAGTACCTGCACCTGGACTTAAATACTTCGCTATAGTTAATTATTTTATAGATGCTAAACGTACAGTCGTAGAGGTAGCTAACATTTACGATGTTGTGATCAATACGAATTTACCACCATTAAAACATGATGTTTTAAGTACTAAACACATATATTATGATGATGCAGAAGAGGTTGTGTCACGAATTATCTCGCAGAAACTTTTAGCTGGGCATGACCTCATCGAGGCGAGGGATGTAATTAATAGATATTACGCATTTCAAGAAATTTCGTTAGCTAAAGAAGTTGAGGACATAAGAGACGCTTATAATCATATCTTCAAACCATTCCGTATAATATACGACTTGAAGACTAAACAATTTCAAGTAAGTGGTAACAATGAAAGTAGATGAACTACTTAAACACCTAGAAAACGTTGAAATTGAAAATGAAATACGTGAAATTGCCCACTACTTAGAACAGACGTTCAGTAATAAAAAAAGACGATACTTATTTTATATTATGATGAAAGACAAGAAGACAATATACGGCATTAACTCATATGGAGAACTTCTTGAAGATAACAAAGTTTCACCTGGTGACGCATATATATTCATAGAAAACGACTATTTAACTCAATACGACTTAGCAAGTTATTTTTATCCTTTCCTCGTCGATAGAGATCTCTTACTATACGCCTATTTATCGAAACTAGGTTTCGAGTATTATACTGTAGTACCTGCTACTGGACTTAAATATGTCGCTTCAGTTAAACATTTTCTAGACGTTAATCGTGCAGTCGTAGAGGTCGTTGATATCGACACTGCAGCAATTAACACAAACTTATTGACGTTAATACGGCCAAGTATTAAAAAAATAGGTCATGATGAGTTACAAGAGATTGCATCACAACTAGACTCGCAGAAACTTTTCGCTGGACATGACTCCAACGAGGTAAGGAGGATACTCCACAGATATTACGAAAATCATGATACATCATTGGCTAAAGATGTTGAGGCCATCAAAGACGCTTATAATCGTATCTTCAAACCATTTCGTGTAGAATTTAAACGCTTTCAATAGCAATTTTCAATCATCTGACCTACTCCCCGCTCTAAAGTGCAAGGCTTGCCATCCATTTTGTCACGCTCTCCCAGCGAAAGCTTTTAAAACCGTTTTTCCTTCCCACATGACAGTGGGAATATGAGGAAACTTACTGAAGTTAATTGGTTTAAGGACGAATACGTTAAAGTTTACGACATCATTAACGTAGAAAACAGGATGCCCCCATTGGACGAAATTTACGTTCTCGATGATTACGATGTAAAAGAATTACGCATAATACCGCGTGACACGGTCATGGCGTTCGCCTTACCTTCATGCGATGTCAAAGAACAATATGCATGGTTTAGGTACGAACCACCAGACTTAAACGTATTTGCTCACGAAATGATACATTTAGCTAAGAAATACAAGCAGCTTGATGACGAGGTATATGCGTATAACTTAGCCCCATTAGTTACGATTCTGGCTGAACGTAATATTGTCCCTAAACATAACGTTCTAAGACTTTTCGAGGACTTAAACCTCAACATTTTAACCAGAAAGATCAGGGAATATTTCAATGTGAACGACATCGAAGAGTTGTTTTTAGCTCTCGGTGTTGTACCTTCTTTTGCTACGTTTAACGACGGTACAATAACTATACGAAAAGGATACATGGAAGACGATATTGTAATAGGGACGATAACAGAACTAATCGCCGCAGCGGAATACAACGATCATATATTTAATTTCATACATGATATCGTGGATAACTTACCAGTCGCGAGGTTTAACCATGAAGTTAAATGAGTTACTTAAACGACTCGACGACGTCGAAATACCTAAGAAACATTCTATCCTATCGACCATTTATAACATATACGGACTTCTTTATAACGATTCGGTATTAATAAAATATGGAGACGAATTTTACGTTTATCGTAACAAAGGATCACCAAGAATATTAATCGATCTCGATGATCGTAAAGTGCATATAGGTATTCCGATGATTTATTTTTACGGGTTAGAGTTCAAATTTGTGATATTCTCATATAATCGCGAATTTTCACCCAGGAAATTGAACAGTATATTAGTAAACACCCCGTTTATTAAAGAAGAAGCAGAACCTATAGACGTCGTTAACGAGTTCGGTTATGTCCCATTTGGCCTGCGAAGGAAGATAGTTTTTGAGTACGATGTTACGAAAAGAGCAGAAGAGATATTTAACAAATATTTGAGACCCGATAGTGTGGACGTTAAGACGAAGATTATTAATGTTAAGTCTCATAGGAGGGAGTTCAAAATCGTAACCCTGAAGTATGGTAACGAGGAAATCAAGCTTACTCCCCTAGCAAGAAGACTATTAGGACTTAACTCTCCCTCAGCAGGAAGACTATTAGGACTCCACTTTCACGATCTTATAACGTATAGCGTGGTATGTGATAAACTTTACTCGTCTTCTACATGCACATCTGCTGTGAGAAATAATATTTTCAAAACGTTGTATAGACTACAGAATCATGGACTTATCGATAAACGATATGTTGTTACGACCGTTAAGGGTTTCGTAGTTTACAAGGCATGGTATAACACAAGCTAGCTCCATCTTGGAGACTCGTCGTTTGTTTTAGTTAGTTAGGGGCTCACATAGAAAGC
>Ga0081474_123608_pt1 | contig 11122 bp, 12 predicted proteins | sample OneHunmetagenome_2_FD_70978 | JGI IMG/M metagenome (GOLD analysis project Ga0081474, IMG submission 70978) | Ferrous microbial mat communities from One Hundred Spring Plain, Yellowstone National Park, USA v2 (version 2) | ecosystem: Environmental > Aquatic > Non-marine Saline and Alkaline >... | reverse complement strand
AAAATGCATTCGCTACCAGACCTTTTGGAGCTTATAGAGCTGGACGTAGGAATAAACGTTCCCCAAGCGATCAGAATCGCGGTTTACGACGTAAATCCACATTACGTGATCACAAGATATCCAGATGCCGCCAATGGCGTTCCCGCAAAAGCTTACAACCAGGCAAAAGCGGAAGAAATCTTTCGCGAAAGTAAAGAGGTGGTTGAATGGTCAAAGCAAAATCTGCAATAGAAAGCCAAAAGAGAATGGCAGAAGTTGCAAAACAAATAGTTGAGAAAGTTTCAGAGCATTTTCCGATTATCGAAGTGCGAGTTTTCGGTAGTAGGGCAAGAGGTGATTATCTTGACACAAGTGACCTAGACCTAATATTTGTGTTTGAAAAACTCGATACGCCGAAAATCGAACTCGTGCAAAAAATATCAAGGTTCATAAAAGGAAATGTGGATTTCTTGGTGATGCAAAAAGACGAAGCGCAAAATAGCGCGCTCGTAAAAAGCTCCAAACTGCTTTGGGATAAGCAAAAGGGCTTTGACCTTACAGTTTTCGAGTGCTAAATGCTTTCGTAGCTTTATGGGTAGCCAGAAAGCACAACCAGCGGTAGACGAGTAGCCGTTGGGTAATTTACACCTTGGGCATGTTGTTGTGAGGTGCTAGCGTAGCTAATGGCTAAAGTAGAAAGCTTCCGCTTTCAGGTGTGGTAGCCAGCCTCTATTTTATGTAGTTTAAGGTGGCGAAAGTCTCCGTCCGTAAGCGCGGGATAGACCTAGAGTTTTTACACTCGAAAAACGATGCGGTACAGATTGGATGGGTAACGCTAGTTGGAAAAGCGAAGAGTCAAGGAAAAGAGTGATGCTATCCAGCTTTCAAGTACATATTTATCCAACAAGAGAAATGCAACAGAAACTGCCTCAAGTCGAAGAACACACCAAGCTTGGTGCAACCCACGTGCACGACGTGGCTGGCAACAAACCCTAATAGACTTTATGTTACGATAACGCCACACCCACCTTACCGATTAAAAGCAGAAGTCTAGTAGTTAGATGTGCGTGAGATTTCCTCATGTAGGAAAGAAGCACCTCTTTGTAATGCAGTGTTGTCCGCAATATGCGTTTTGTTTTCTTTATATATTACTAGGGTAGTATAGTATTTTTGTATGACACTTGAAGTGAAAGTGACTAGGAACTATCAAGTGACCATTCCAGCCGAAGTCAGGGATAAGCTTGGCATCAGGGTGGGCGACAAAGTTTTAGTCAGCGTTGAAGGAGATAGTGTTGTGATACGCAAGGTGGCAGGCGACTTCGCAAGGGTGAGAGTGAGGCTTAAGCGCAAGATAGATGCGAACTACATCGAAAGAGTCATAAGGGAAGTGGGGGAAGAGCTTGGAAGCGCTGCTGGACACTAACGTGTGGCGGTAGTGGTCGAGGACGATGTCAACCACAGGGAAGCAATTAGGATTTGGTCTGATGCAGAGAAGATATATGTTCCCTTCATCTCAGTGGTAGAGTTTGAGTATTTTCTCCTTAAACACAAGCTTGGCTCAAAAGCCGTAGAGGAGTTGGTAAACGACCCGAAAGTTGAGATAGTGCCACACACCTCCCAAGATATTAGGTTTGCCTTGACACGAAGGCCCAAGTCCTATGATGACTTCAATGATTACCTTATACTTTCAGTCAAAAGAAGAACATCCCTACGCCTGTTCACCTTTGATAAGGAACTTAAACGCTTAGCGAAATCTTAGGCAGTTCCCAGATTATTGGAAACATCACAACTTTCCCAACGATGTTCTCCTCAGGTTCTTCCACCTAAACATAATACCTCACTACTTCCAAAGCCTCGTCCACATGTTCCCACTAAAGCGCTAAACCACGTTATGGCCTAAAATGATCCACTGCAAGACATATACCGCTCGCCATAAGCATTATACTCTTCGCTGTAGCTGTGAAAGCCTTGATGTGATGGGAAACTGAAATAACTTGAAAGCGTTTAGAAACTCTACCATTAATCTATGGTCTATACTAAAAATTCAAATAGCCCGTGCTTCAGTGATCTTGATGCATGATGACAGCCAATGTTTTTGAAATTCTAACATAAATGATCAACCATATTCCTAAAACCTATCGCTCAGCGTTTAGTCCTCGATTAACGGTTCGCGCGGTTAAAGAGCTCACTGAAGCGAGTAAGGGTAATACTGACCCAATACGGGGTTGTTGGCCAAGCTGGTGATTTATACCAATTAGAACTCAATACACGGATAGGAGGATACTCCTTCGATTCTTTAGTGTCGTTTGGATAGTTGGTCTAACCTCGCTTTTAGCATGTTTTTGCTTCCATGATTGTAAGAAAGGGTTAAGTTTATCGTTTCGTTTTAAACCTATGCTTAATAAGCCTCTGTGTGACTTGGATTTGCTTTGGCTTCAAGACTTTTTGCCTTTCTCGATGAGCTTATACAAGTGGTGGTTATGGAACCCGTTATAAAGAGTGAGCTTGAGTCTGAGCTTGCACCCACGCTACTTGCTTTGATTAGACCTAGGAACATGGAGATTCTGAGCGCGCTTGCCACTTCACCCATGAGCACAAGGCAACTTTCAAAGCTTTTAGGCCTAAAGGAATCCAATGTTTCGGCAAGGTTACAGGAGCTCGTCAAATACGGTTTCGTAAAGGATGAAGGTTGGAGGAGAGTGAACGAGCGTAACGTCAAGCTTTATTCGCTTGGCGTAAGCGGGCTTAGCCTAGATTTCCTGCCGCAAGGCTATAAGCTAAGATTAAGAAAGCCGTCAAAGAGGCCAACACTCGAAACCACTTTTTACTACGAAGACTTTGAAAGTCCAACAATAGACTTCGAGTTCATAGGAAGACAAAGAGAGCTTGAAAGCCTTGCGGAGAAGCGTTCGACACTCATCTGGGGGATTGCTGGTATCGGAAAGACAACGCTTGTTGCCAAGCTCGCACAGAGTGTGCACACTCCCATATTTTGGCATCGCATCAGGGAGACGGACTCGTTTATATTCTTGATCAACAAAATAGCGGTGTACCTTTCCAAGTTTGCGCGCGCAAACCTAGCTGCGCTATTAGAGGAGGGTGAAAGGAACCCAGAAGTTCTTGGAGAGCTCGCCATACAGGAGTTGGCGCATCTCAAAGCGTTGGTGGTTTTCGACGACTACCACCTATTGGCAGATTCGGAACTAAAGAAGTTCATAGCAAAATTTGTAAGAAGACACAAAGCGATAGTCATTTCTAGAGTAAAGCCGGTCGAACTCTTGGGTTACGGTGTGGTTGAGCTTGAGCTTTCTGGCTTTAGCAAGCGTGATGCGAAGTCATTTATAGAGTCGAGGCTACACCGAAGAGTGTCCGAAGAAGATCTCAAAACGATTAGTGAAAAAACGGAAAACCACCCGCTTGCGCTTGAGCTACTCTGCCAAGCCACACTAAAAAGCGGAGAGCTACCAGAAGGGGTACTCGTCGCATCGGAGAGTTTTGTGTCTGAGCTTTCCTTAACCCTAAGCCAAGAAGAGTTGCAGCTACTGTCCGCTTTAAGCGTGTTCAGGGAGGCGGTTCCTGTAGATGCGATTAAATGGGTCGTTACGACGCGTCTACCGATTAGGCGCATACTTCAGAATTTAGAGAAAAGAGGTATAGTAAAGAGAAGGGGTGGGCTTTACGGCGCTCATAGCTTGATCAGGGAGGCGCTGTACAACAAAATGGGAAGCCCTGAGCAGCACAGTAGGGCGGCTTCTTACTATAGGAAATTGGCGGACACTCGAAGCACACTCGAAGCGCTGTACCACTATGCTGAGGCCGGGGATAGCGAAGGCGTGTTAGACACGATAAAATGCTGTTGGGACAGCGCAACAGAGCAGGGCTTCTCTGAGGTTCTCAGCAAACTCATCGATACGCTACTCAGGCAACCTCTTTCTAGCGAAGCTGAAATGTGGTGTCTGTATGCGAAGGCGAACATGCTGTCACACGCCTCAACCAACCTCGACCAATCGCTCTCCCTTCTCAACCGCGCGATGGAAATATCACTTTCAATCAGAGACTACAATTTCTACGCACGATGCAAGCAGCTCACCGCACTTATCCTAATATCTAAGGGTAAAATCAAGGAGGCGATAAAGGTGCTTCAGCAAACTCTAAAGGAAGCCGCAAACTGGCGGCTACCGGCCGCAAGGCGCGCGGGCATACTTTCAGTGATGTCTCAGGCTTATATGAGAGGTCAGGCACTCAACAAGATTTTGAGGATACAAGAGAAAATCCTAGAGCTTTACAACGAGGCTGGAAACAAAGTGATGGCGTTTGTCACAATAGGAAACATGGGGATAGTTAACATGTTACTTGGAAGGTTTGATGAGGCATCCGCAAAGCTCAGAGAGGCTTTGGATGGGCTCGAAATGCTCGGTGACATAAGCGATGCGGGAACAGCGATGTTCGACTTGGCCATAGTGCTACGAGATAGCGGAAAAGAAGAGCAGGCGCTCTGGATGCTCAAAAAAAGCGTTAAACACTTGAGACTCGCACACAAACATCCGACACTGCTTTCAGCGCTATCTGAGAGCGCGCTTCTAAACTGTGAACTTGGAAATCTCGAACAAGCCGCGAAGTTCATAGACGAAGCAAAGAAGTTGTCGGCCAGAGTGGAGGAGGTTGATGCGCTGGGCGTGCACGAGTTCGCGCAAGCCGTGCTCAAACTTGTTCAGGGTGAGAAATCCAGCGCGGAGATCCACTTTGAGCGCGCCTTAAACTACTTTAAGAACTCTTATTACGACCGCGCAAGGGCTTTTATGATCCGTGGCGAAATCGAGCTCAAAATTGGTCTAAAAGACCAAGCGGTGATTCATCTAACACGCGCAAAAGCGTTATTCAATAGAATCAGGTCACAGGGGTATGTCAACAAGATCGACAGGCTCATGTCTAAAGCATTTCGTTGATGCAGTCGTCGCGAACTTTTCACACCTCAAAGCCGTAGTGTTTCAAAGATCGTAGCCTAATCACCGCTCAAACTACGAATACGCTTGCGGTGTGTACTGGTCATTTAGAAATTCGATCACGGGTTATCGTGGACGTAGCTCGTAATAAGACGCATTCAACCAATTCAGTGGATGCATTGTTGAAAACTGGGATTCTGGGGAAGAGCTGTAATGGTTTAAAAACGTGATCTATTGAGCTCGCGGATTTCGGGGTCGGCTGTGATCACAATTGGCAAATGCTCGAGTAAACTGAATTAGTAAAACCCTGCGGCCACCATCAGTGTGAACACTAGTAGGATGAGGGAGCGGTGCCAGCCCTTTTCATAAGCTTTTCGTGACTCTCACCTCATACTTGAGCTCCTTCGACCAGCTCTCTTGCAACTTTCTCAACCCTCTAAGCGGCATAAGGATGATTACTCCGAACAGCTAATCCGAGCACCATTCCAGCGTCGATCAGCACGCCCCATGGCGTCTTCAAAAAATCTACCTCCTGTCATGGTGTAGAACAAGGGCGCTCCGAACACTATTGTGAGCGTTGAGAATACGCCCATAACCACCCCAAAGCGAGGCATAAACCTATTTGTGAATTCCGCAACCGTGTTTGGTGAAAGAGCCCTGAACGATTGTTCTAGCACAATAGTCATAAGCAGTGCTCCACCTATCCATCCGACTGCAAAAAACACGTGTAGCCAGCCAAACACGATGATTAGAAAGCTCATGTTCTAACAGCGTGCGTATTCGAGAGCAACTATTTAAAGCGAGGTTTACAAAAATCAGTAAACCTATACTTTAAATAGTTCACAACATGTGGACGATTGATGTAAACATGTCGCAGAAGTCAGGAAAGGTTTTAGGGACTGTGTTGGTGGTTTCCATGCTGAGCTTGCTACTTTTTTTGGTGGGCTCTACATGGTTTGTTTCAGCGTATGGAGCGGGTGAAACGTGGCAACTGGGCTTTGCGGGCACAGGCTCTCTCTTGGGTGCGGGATTCGGATTCTGGGGGTGGTGCACATTCACGGGTCAAAGTAGCGGCTCCGTGGGCGACTGCCAAATCTCACAATACCTGCACATGGGGAACGGTCAAAACATCCAGTGTGAAACACACTTCGACATAACAGGCTGGACCGCGCAAACTGGCGTGCTCACAATATTCACGGGTGCGCCAGACTTCTTCGTCAACTCTGGCACAATAACCGTGAACCCAGCAAATGCAACCCAAACGTGTGCCCTCTTCCTGAGCGCCGCAGGATTCAATGTCGTTGTGACTGCTCCAGGAACACTCACAATCAACGGACCATCCGACATGGCGCTCCCAGCAGCACCTGGCCACTATTCGTTGAGCGGGATGACACTAGAGGGAGTGAGCTACACAGAGCTACAAATCCAGGTAAGTCAAAAATAGACTAAATCAACCCCCACCTTTTTTTCTAGCGTAAACCTAACGCGCATCCTAATGCTGTGTAACATCGTCAGTGTTGACCTTCTACTCCTTTTGTGTCGCCTCACGTATAGTGCTCTCCTAACGAAATGAAGCGCACAAAGCTTTTTATATGCGCACCGTAGCTTCGCTACGCACAGAGCATGTTTTTGGTGGCTGAATTACGCAATACCAAAGAACTGAAATATTTAATCCCATTCGCCCAAGTTGTTACCGTCCGTTTGCTAACTTGTAAAGCTACAAGGGTCTATTCTTTCTCCTGTAGAGTCAAAGTCTTTGTCCGCGGATATGATTTTCGCTTTTGCGCGCTTAGAAACTATATAGTGCAAGGAATCGTATGGCGAAAGACTGGAATTTCTGATAGCTTGTGTTATCTCCTCCACTCTTATTGGTAGCGATAGTATGGCCAAAATTACATCTTCCACATCTTTTATTCCTAGTTTTCTTAAAGCGTTTGCCACTTCTAACAGAATCACAGAATCTATGATCGCGCTCAGCTTTCCTTCGTAAACCCTCTTTATCTATGGCCAAAATTACATCTTCCACATCTTTTATTCCTAGTTTTCTTAAAGCGTTTGCCACTTCTAACAGAATCACAGAATCTATGATCGCGCTCAGCTTTCCTTCGTAAACCCTCTTTATCAAGCGCTGGCAACATTCACCGTATTTTCTATCATTTGTCTTTGCATATACGAACACGTTGCTATCCAAAAAATAGCTCAATTCTCGACCAACTCATCCAGTTTATCAGGAGAAATTTCTTTTGTTTGTTGTTTTCCGATAAGTATTTCTAGTGGATTTTTTACTTTTTTGATTTTCCTTTTTAAAAGAATCTCGTTGTCGTTGAGCGCAAAAACCTCTAATTCCTCTCCCGGTTTCAAATTTATCTTTTCTCTGACGTGCTTTGGTATGGTCACCTGAAATTTCTTTGTGGTTTTCGGCATACTAAAGTATACGTATACGTAATACTTAATCCTTTTGTTGTTGGTAATTCTATCACTTGCGAACGTTTTTAGTTTCTACATCACCACTTTCTTGTGTCTTAGCTTAAAGCAAAGAATTAAACCCAGTACCAACGAAGTAGTCGATAACTCAAGTAGCGCTAAATAACTACGTGTGAGCTCAGGTTGGTACAATTTTGAAAGCTGGTAATCAATGAGTAGAAGCGATAGCACGACACCAAGTAACACGTATCCACGGTAGTTTTGTTTGAATTGAAGCCTTCTTCTCCACGCTTCTCCAACTGCGTAAAACACTATGATTCCCAAAACTAGGCGCAAAATCCACAAACGCGGTGCGCACAAAATCCGCGAACCATGAGCACAAACCACCACTAGAAGCCTCGTACACGATTAAGAACACAAGCGAAGTGTAAAACACTCCCCAGTAAGCCGTTTTTGAACGGACCGTAAACCCTGCGCCAAGCGGTTGCTCTTTGAGCGCTGGGTCTGCGGTTTTGTGCACTAGCGTCACAGGATCTTCGAGGTACCACATGAACTCCTATGAGCTGAGTGGTAAACCCTTAAGGCTTAGCTCGTACCGTTTAACCAAACGACCAAGCGGGAAAAATAGCTCAACTCCCCTGTCCGTGGGTGAAGTTAAGAGGTCTAGCGCTATGTGTAGCAAAAATCCCAGTCCTAAATACAAATCACCCTAACGCTTATCACCGCGGCCCAAGAACACTCAGAACCTGTGCCACTTGTTGTGGGAATCGCCGCAAGCCTGCTCTTAAGACTGCTAAAGGGTAGCTGGAGTATGTGGATCACCTCCGACTGGTTCGCTGTGACGCCTTGGCCAGCGCGGATTTGGCTTCAAAAACTCCTACCTTGAACCCATTTTCGGCTAATGTGTGCGCAACCATTAGACCAGTTATACCAGCGCCGATAAAAACCACGTCGTAGTCCACATCTTTGTGAACCGTTCCCGAATCGCACCTTGGTGTCGTAAGCTTGTTCACACGTTAAGCCAACATAGTGAACAATAAAAACTTGACCATTTGGAGTGTGTGTAGTGGTATCGTGGCTTTTTGTGAGTTAGGAAAACACCAAATTCAAAAAAGTTCGAACTGGCGGTTCTACCAAGCGCTTTTCGAGCACCTCAAGATTAAAAACTGTAGAAGAGTGGGCTGGGTTAAAAAACTTGGTTGTGTGGCAAACGAAACTGTGGTAAGCGGGGTACACCTGTTTATGTTTTGGTTGCGGTGTTCTACTTTACGAAGCAACCATTTGGTGTCACAAACAAAACGCGCTTAGAAAGTTAAGAGGTGTTTGGTGGACCCCCTGACGCTCACAAACCGCGGAGTGTGCTACCGCAAGTGAAAAGAGTCTAAAAGCCACGCGCATCCTTGCTCTGTCGAGTTTTTGAGTAAGATGTTTTACAACATGAGAAAACACTCACACCGCATAGCGCGGGGACGCGTGTGGAAACCAGAACCAGCGTAACCCTGTAATGGAGTTGGTGGAAGAAGCAGAAAGCTCCCTCTTTTAAGAGGGGGTAGCTCACCAACTGTTATGTACATGTAGATCAGGGTTTACTGGCTTTGGGAAGTCCAATCTCAGGACTGCTCTAGCTGTTCAATCGCCTCTGTGAAGCCTAAAAAACATCTTTTAAGTTGCTCCTTCATAGCCTGCTTAATCAAATCCTCTATTCTAAGACGTTTTTCTTTAAGAAAACGTCTGATTTCCGCTTTCGATGGATCCAACTTCTCACCAAATAGCTCGGTTATGAGGCACGCTATATCTTCCTCGATATTTGTCGTACCACCACTTATTGCTATGTACACTCTGGCTTGCTTACCGCCCGTCTTGAAATAGCAGTGGTAGCAATGCTTACTAGAATGCTTTACTCTAAGCTCGGCACCCACTTCGGTTGCAGCTTTTTCAAGGTAGTTCTGCGAATTAATCCCTACAAGGTGTTCTCTGTCAAGAATGATGATTGCTTCGGTGAATCCATATTTCTCCATGCTAACCTTGAGGCCACTAAGGGATGCCTTTACTCCGGTTCCAGGGGATGCATTTTCTCTGGTTCTAGTATGAGGAAATGAAAGTGTTGGCAAAAAAAGCTGTTTTTCTTTGCCATTAAACTTCTTGGCGATTTCAGGTAAAACTCTATTCTTCTCTTGGGGCCCATCGCCGACGATCACCAACACAAAGCCAGCCTTAGGAGCCTGCGACACGCACTTCAAAGCTATATCCCAACCGCGGTGGCTAGCTTTCTTGGATCTTGGTTTGAATCAAGCAAATCCTTTATTTCATCCAAGCAGAGTGTCCTGTGGTGCAACACGTCGCGTCCATCCTTTTCGAACTGTAGAAGCTGCGAGTCTTCTGGCTCCACTTCAACCAATTCGAGTATAACATCGATGCTGTGCGTCGTGAGAACAACTTGGAAACTACTTTTCGCAAGATATTCTAAAATCTGCTTTACCAACATGGGATTCATGTATGAGCCGAAGTCATCCCACAGCACAAGTGTAGGTGAGTTAAGCTTTATAAGCGCCATGGAATATACGAGAAACTGTACGCCTTTACCCTGATCTGAAAATCTCACATAAAATGGAACACCGTCGCTCATCTTTCTGAGCACAACTTCATTCATCCGAATAGAGAGCTCTGTAAAGGAATCGCTCACACACTTACTCACTTCGCGCGCAATCTTTACATGGAAATTTCTAAGCTCAAGCTCGGGCCAGCTATTAAGAAGCAAGCTCTCGGACGGCTCAGCTACATAGAGTGTGTGAGACAATGCCGCCTGTTGCGGGTCCATCTCCTTGAAAAGACGTTTCAGATATTTCCGATCTTCATACGTACTATATGTTAAGGGCTTTAAGAAGACTGTTTGTTGTGGAGGTGATAAATTGATTTCTTGGCGCTCAACACCCCCAAAAGAAAACTCCGCTTTCGCACCCGCCGTCGTATTCGCTCCGAAATATTCAAGCGTAAAAGTGAGCTCCCCTAAGTCTGTTGCATACTTCAAAACACACTTACCACGATAGCGGTAAACCATCCCCTCCCAGACAGATCCATGCGTTAGAAAAAGGTCGCTATACGACGAGGCTTGTAGAATCGGGTCGGGAAACAAGAGAAGTGCACGCAGAAAAGAAGACTTACCACTATTGTTTCTACCCACAATCACGTTGAACTTTTTTAGTGGAATAGATCCCTCGGAGTGTTTGATCCCACGAAAACCGTTGATCTCCAATCCGCGCACAAAAGGCATACACTAAAACATACCCACTAAGTAGCATATTAACATTTGCAAAAAAGCTCCGTTCGTGGTTGAGCGTCCGATTTTTATGAGGTCGAAAGTCCCTAAGGAAGTCTCCTTGTGTTTCAAAAGATAAATCCTTATCCGTCAATACGAACACACCTACCTGAGCAATATCAGGACGCTAGCTACACTAGGTAAATCAACGGGAGGCTGTCATCTAATCACTACCTGAGCACTTCAGCCAAGAGAAGAGGTGTTTCACTGTGCGCCCATCTTCCTAGCAACGATATGTCAACAATCCCTCTTCCTTTGCATCTACTTATCCATCTCTGCGTAAGGCACCGTTCAGGGAGGCGTCGCACTTGGCATCGCCTTACAGGGCATTCGACCTACTTAGTCTTAAGAGCATAACGGACTCTCGACGGAATCAACCTACACCTTCATGCCTTCTCCCACATCTGGGCTGTTATCGAGAGGACCCTATTCGTCACAAGCACACGAATATTTGTGCCGT
>Ga0081474_114556_pt1 | contig 11123 bp, 7 predicted proteins | sample OneHunmetagenome_2_FD_70978 | JGI IMG/M metagenome (GOLD analysis project Ga0081474, IMG submission 70978) | Ferrous microbial mat communities from One Hundred Spring Plain, Yellowstone National Park, USA v2 (version 2) | ecosystem: Environmental > Aquatic > Non-marine Saline and Alkaline >... | reverse complement strand
CGATTATTGAGCCCTGGAGTGAAGAAAGCGCTAGGTGGCGCAATAGCTGCAGCGTTCCTGCTAACCTTTGGTTGGACCATCTTAACTGGAGTGATTTAAATCAAGTCAACTAAATTTTTTCTATCCTCCTTTTGAGTATTTAAATTTTCGTATTCCTCTAACGGTGAGAAAGGATCGACACGACCATCATCATAAATTCTCTGATGTTTGTATACAATTTTCTAGTACAGTTGATATCTGAAGCATTACAAATGAGTCTTTTCAAGGCTGATCCGCAGGTCGCCCAAGAATATGCCGAAATGATAGTATTTCTCATCCCGATGACTGCGATATACATAATGCTGGTGATCGCGTCCGCCTTCAAGAAAATTTTAGGGTATGCTCTGGCGGCGGGCTGGGGCTTCATCATCCTAATGTTGATCCTGTCGAAGGTGGGGTGAATGAATGAGGAAAGAAGAAGTAATAAACAAAATAATAGGGAAGAAGTAATAAACAAAATAATAGGGAAGAAGTAATAAACAAAATAATAGGGATGATAGATGGGCAAGAATAATCTGAATTTTTTGACTTACGAACTCTACCCGAAAATCGACAGCAAATACGATGACCCGACCAAGATCTTCGGGAATACTTTCGCCGTCATGTACTTCCGGGACGAGAAGTCGCTTCGGTTCTTCGTCGAAACCCCAGTCGCCGCTCCGGTCCTTCGGCAATACTTCGAAGTCAGAGAAGTGGAACTCCCTCACGACTTCAAGTACTTCGCCGAGGTTAGACTGAAGAAAGAGAAGGAATTCTATGAGATCCACGAGTTCAATGGACTGCAAGGCTTTCTTTCATCCCTGAAACCAGGTCAAGCCCTCTTTGCATGGATAAAACTAGAGCCTACATTAAGTGAAATTCACTATTGGAGACTGAACAAAGTCCAGCAGTGGGCGACTCAAGGCAGCGAGAAGCACAAGCAAATGGTTCAGCAATTGAGGGATAAGCTGAAGGATCCCCTATACCTCATCAAATTATACTTATTTGACAACGGCCGCGGCAGACTGAAAGCGACCGCAAAAGCGTTGCAAGCCTACAACTCGCTAAGTCTCGGCTTTGAGATCCCGCTTTTCAAACAATCCCCAAAATCTATCCTGAAGATCCTCAACACCTCGCCAAAATTAGGCCTCATTCAAGCCCGATTGAACGAGAAGAAGTGGATCCATTTGCCCAAGCCGAACTTATCGCACCTAATCATTGTGCCGGACCCATCTATCGTCAAAATTCGATTCACGAGGAGTCGGCAGCTGCCCATTATTTCTGTGGAGCGACATGACATTACCGTTGGTCATTTGGAAGATGGAACGCCGTTCAAGCTAGACTTGGAGGACTTCTACAGGCACGTATACATCGTGGGCGCCACGGGGAGCGGGAAATCCACGACGATCACGAAGCTGGTGGTAGAGTTGAGGAAATCGACGAACAAGAGGAAGGCCCAGGTAGTCATCGACCCCAACCACGACCTTGCGAGGGATCTGAGCATCTACGCGGATTATTATTTCGATGCAAGCATCCCGAATTTCTCAATAAATCCCCTTCAATTGCCCAGGGTCTTTGAAAATAGAGAAGATAACATTAGTTTAGGAGTTTCGATTGCTCTAGCAATTCTAGAAAAACTTTTGGGTTTAGTAGAAACCGCGGTCAACGTGAAATACATTTTTCAAGTATTACTGAGTAAACTATACGAAAAGACAGATAATCCCACACTATCAGATATATATGAACTAGTTTTAGCACTAAGGAACGAAGAGTTAGACTTAGACGTAAACGACGAGGTATTCGAAAAGGAAGTCGAAGCGTTGCAACAAATGCCAGCACAGTCTTTCATTTCGCTTCTATCAAGACTTAAATCCTTCGTAGAGAACAGGGTTCTTAATGCTGTGACGTCTACCTCTACTATTAACTGGGATGAGATACTGAAGGATAATACATTAGTACTATTCGACGCAAATAAGGGAAAGCTTGGAGAGATACCAAGCTATCTAGTCCAGGCTTCTGTCATGACTTCGTTATTTTACTGGATACTCCAAAGGTCTCTAAAGACTAACGATAGAATGCCTGTTCTTACATACATAGACGAGTTTCAAAATATAGCATATTTGCCTTATATAAAAGAAATATTGGCTGAAGCACGTAAGTACGGAATGCATTTGATAATGGCTAATCAGAATCTAGCACAATTGGAAGAAGCTGGGGTCTTAGAACATGTCCTCAGCAATACTAATGTAAAATTCATCATGGCCCAGTCGAGTCCAAGGGGCCAGGAGCTGGCCATGAAATTAGATAGAACATTCTCTGAGGAGCTCCAGGAGGTCGTCCCCAACTTGTCCGTCGGCGAGGCCGTTGTCTTCATGCGAGCCCGCCCAGGTGAGAAAACCGCCCCAGTCAAGATCCTGATCGAGAAGGTCGACAAGCTCGGAAACGATGCGACCGCCAAACCACTAGCAACTAAGACCGCAGAGAAGTTCTCCCCCAAGGAGTCTGGCCAGAAGAAGGACTCAAAGACGATGCTCAACCCCGTGCTCCGCTATTGCGAGGTGCCAAAGCCGCTGGAGCAGTATATCCTATATAATATATGGAAATCTGATGGTCACACGGCGTTCCAAGCAGATCTACTAAAAGATTTGGGAATAGACAGAGATAGGCTCAGATCAATTATAGCCCAATTACAGCAGGACGGGTATATAACTACAGAAAAAATAGGGAACAAGTTAAAATTACAGTACAACCGCGGGCTATTCAATTTGAAGGGAATAGTTGAGAATGAAGAAGGTCGCAAAATAGCCATGAAGGTCATGGTGAACTACCTCAAACAGGGATATACTATAACGAGAGGGAAGCAAGAAGGAGATATTAGGCCGGACCTAGTTGCTTTTGCAATTGATAGAAGTACATTTAAGCCGCACTATGACGAAGGAATCGCAATCGAAATTGAAAGTCCAAACGAAATTGATGTTCACCCTGAGCAAGTCAAGAGAAACATGCAAAAGTATATCATAACAAAGGATCTGTTCAAAGAAATTCATCTGTGGACTTCTGAAGATAAATTAAAGAAATTGAAAGAAATCTACGACAGCTTCTTAGCCGATAATTCTATCCCTCAAGAGTATAAAACAAAAGTCAAAATCTTCGCTGTAAAACTGAAGCAAAGACTAGAACAAAAAGCAACAGAAACAAAGAATAAAGCAGAGGAAACTGGGGAGTTTAACGGCAAAAGAGAAGAGAGTGAGGAGTCCGAAAATGAAGAGGAGGGAACCCCGAGAGAGCAACAAGAGGGAGCTCCAAATAATGAGCCGAAACTGGGGAGTTTAACGCTTAAGGACTTAGCCATAGAGGTCCTAAGCAAAGAAAACGGCAGGTATATCATACAAATCAACGAAACTAAATACTATATTAAGGAAGAATATCTTAAGATACTGCAAACCGCAGCTAAGGACCAGGAATTAATAAAAAGTATATCACTTGACAAACTAGAGCTCAAAATAAACTTAGGGATTATGGAGTACACTATTCCTTTGGCGCCTTTATGATCCTTTCTTTTATTACACTGATTTTCTCTGGTAGGAAGTAGTACCTTCTCCTTCCGTCTCCCAAAATCTTAGCCCTTCTAATCAGCCCTTTTTTCGTCATCTTCCACAATATTATCCTCAAATAGCCTACGTCATTAGTCTTTTTATAATACTCCTTTGCAGCATCACACTCGAAAATCAGTTTCACTATCAAATCTTTCTCATTAATAATGTCAACGTCTTTAAGTATAAGTATTATACAATTCTCTATTTTAGCTTTAAACGTCTTAGCTTTCTCTGGATAAGCTAATATATACTCATCTTCAATTTCCTTACTCTTTGTTTTCTTTTCCTTCTTTTTCTTTATTTCTTGTTCATTATCTTTATTAAGAGAATTATTTTGTAGATTAACGGGCGTATTTATTTCTTTATTTATGTTATCTTCACTCATTCCTCCTCACTCTAATATAATAAAATATTTAAAAATCTCTCTAACGTTGAAACGCGTAGTAGATATTTACAATAAACTATTTAATGCGTCTATAGTTTTGTAAAATGCTTGTAACAGATTACTTAATGCGTCTAATTCTTTACCCAGTGTATTGTATTTCATCTCTATACCCCCTTTTATTTTTTTCAAACTTTATATCAAAAATTTCTATATCCCCGGGCCAGGGCCCGCCTGCTTTAACTACAAACTCTTTTTTTACTACTCTCTTCTTCTCTTTCTTTGCTTCTTTTGCAGCTTTGCTATTCTCTCTGGTTTTCTAACTAGCACTTCTTTTCTTTGCAGCTTTGCTTTCTGCATTTCACTAACTGCTTACCATTCTTTGTTTCTAACTTTGCTTATCTGCTTTGCAAACACCTCTCTTTTTGCTTATTCTAACTAACTTTTGCCCTGCAAATCTTACTCTCCTTTTGTGCTTAGCAGCTCTAATCTTGCTCTTCAGCTCTAAGTACTTCTATTATTCTGCTTCTAAGCAGCTACTAACACAGACCTACTTACTCTTCTTCTAAATAATCCGACTAATCCCATTTTTACTTAACTTTGTACTGCTACTACCCCAACCTAAAATCCCTTCTCTATTTTAAGTATAAGGGGCTTCGCCCCTTAACCCCAGATTTAGTTTCTTCATTGGTCTAAGAGGCTTTGCTCTATCTGACGGCAATACCCCAGCGGGGTATTGCCTAACGCACTGTCTCCGTCTCGTTCGCTGTATAAGGGCTAACGCCCTTAACCCAACCTAATTAACCTAACTGCTCTAACTCCGGAGTTTTAGAACCTACCAACATAACTCCTAATTCTGGGCCTTCTCCATGCCTCACTAACCACTAAAGTACCTACTAACTACCTTAGGACCTCCTTGACTGTTTACCAAATTCTGGATCTGATACATAAAACATTTTGCGTTAATTTTCTATACTTAACCTTCTCAGCGCTGCTTAGGGCCTTCTACCACAGCGCCCAACTACTATGCTCTCAAACTGGCTAAAATCCTACAAACCTGTGCTTTAGGACCTACTAAACTGCAATTCTGGGCCTGCTAAGCTTAGGGCCTGCATAAAACATTTTGCGTCGTTTTTCTATGCGTACAGAGCGCTGGGGCCTTCTAGCACAGCTGCTTAGGGCCTACCACCGCTTTGCCTACACAGCGCCCAACTAATTGCTTAACCCACACAGCGCCAACTACCACTGCGAACTCTCGACGGGGGGGGGTGAAGGAAAAAAGAAAGCGGGCCCAGGGCGGCGGTGAAGTGCTTACTAGTTCTCTATTAAGAGAATAATATATTGTTATTTTGCGTTTTATGTGCAAAAAATAGTAAAATGAAAAATAGTTTATCTTTTTTAGTATGAAAGAAAAGATAGTTAGCTAATGTAAAGAAAAATAAAATAATGAAATAAAAGAACCGTTATAATATTCATATTGTGGTAATAAAAGGGCAAAGATAAAAACAGAAAAGTTTTTAAATGTGTTTCAATAGAAGTAGAAATGGGGATGAGGGGATGACGAGTAGGGTCAGAATTGACCTATGAAAGGAGGCCCGGAAGCTGACCTGACCCCCTCATCCCTAATTCATTACTTGTCTTTTCAACTATTAAGCTTTTCTTCTCATTGAATTTTAAAAAATTGAGCAAAGAATGAGGTTGGATCCTAACGTTAAATTTACGACGTGGGAATAATGAATAAACTCCCCAGTTTACTGAAGAAAAGTTCAAAGTTTATAAAACTTTCTCTACAAAGAGAATTTTAGGGCGATGATGACGGTGCGGCGGACTGATAACGTGAGGAACGAATTAGAAGCTGAGCCCGGGGAAGTTAAGATTCAGCGGTAAACTGGGGAGTTTACTCCTCGGCCGTTCGTCCCTACACTTTCATTTCAATCATTTTATCTTCATTCATGGTCGAGTATAGGGACTTAGCCCTCAACCACCTACTTAAGATAGGTGGGTCACGGGACTCCTTTGAGCCCAACGGCACGGGGCTCACATCCCAGATCACTCCCACCCCTTTGGGCTTAGCCCACATCGGTGTGGGAGGTCATTATTTATCAACAAAAACTCATTATAAACAGATACAAAAAGATTTCTATCAACGGGAAAAAGGATTCAGCTCCTCAGCTCGACCTACCCTTCGCCTTATCATCTTTTTTCACCAGAGACCCCGTCCGTGAGGGCGGGGCAGTTTACTCCTCCTCAGCCTCCTCCTCTTCGTCTCCCTGAGACTGCAGGGCCTCTATCGCTCTCAGGACATTCTCAGCCTCCTCCCTGGCCTTCTGCATTACCCACTTCTTCGCTCTGGGGTTCGTCAAAACTACGGTCAGTATGGTATCATTCGCTAGGTGGATCTTGCCATTTATGGCCTTATAGACTGCAGTCTTGCTCAGGAACTCTTTCAGATCTTCAGAAAACTCCTCTGCGAATTCCTTTCTTGGTTCTTTAGATAGAGACTCTACTATTTTTGATAATGAAAAAAGAAGATCTTTCTCCCCTTCAACTGGGGAGTTTTTTGAATACATGACCAAACTCATTTTCCATTACCTGTTAACTTCTAAGGCAGAAAATAATATTTAAGCTTTTTGTTTTCTAGCATCTAACATAGAAAAACGTTATCTTCTCGGGGGTTCAAAGGGGGCGTAAGACTCCATCCGTAAGGGTGGAGATGGATAGCCCCCTTTGTAGAAAGGTTGTTAGTAACAGCGTCAGGTATCCTATTAATGCCCGACGTAGGGTTACGGTTCAGAGCATACACTAACGAACAAACGTTGAGGGCGTTAAAAGCCCAGTTGAAGTTAGCATGTGAGGTTTACAACACCCTACGGTGGGCAGACATGTATTTCTACCAAAGGGATGGGAAAGGTCTAACCCAAACGGAGTTAAGGCATAGATCTATTTCATCTAACTCTCTCTTTTTTATAATAAAAGATTTTTAAAAAAAAGGATTAGATTTAAGATTTTATGTTTCTGAAGAAAAAGGATTAACGTATTTCTGAGATCTTAGAGAAACCTATATCCTTTAGAACATCTAGTAATTTTCTTCCTTTATCAGTAAGAAAAACTACTGTTCTTCTCCCTTTTTCGCCATATTTTATTAGATCTAATTGTAATAAATTCTCTTCTATTGTATTGTAATATATTCCAGGACTTATTTTGGCCTTTCCCCATAATTCTGAAATAGTTATTGGTTCTTCTAATGCAGCAAGAATTCTGTATAGATGTTCACATCTTAGAGGGTTTGATAGATATCTTGACTTAATTCTCTTTTCTTGTACGTTGTCTTCTAGGTTTATAGCCATTATTAAGATGGTTCTTTATGTATCTTATAAACTATTGGTCAAGACACAACGCTTATAAAACAGAAATCGTAACTCATAAAATAGAAAATAAATGAATCAGCCCTGGTGCTCTCTATTTGGGGGTTTAACTTTCTGGGGGTTAAGGGGGCGGAAGTCCCCCTCCGTGAGGTGGGGGATGGGTAGCCCCCTTACAGAAACCTTTAGATGTGGGTACGTTAAGAAGGATTTGACTTTGGCTGACCGTGTGTTTGTCTGTCCCAAGTGCGGTTGGGTCGCTGACCGTGACTATAACGCTTCTCTAAACATTCTTCGTGCGGGGTCGGGACTGCCCTTAGAGTCTGTGGACAGGGAACCTCTGCTATACATCCCCTTCTCAAAGGGGGTGTATAGTAAGTTTCGTGGAAGAAGCAGGAAATCCTCACCTCGAGGTGGGGATGCCCCGTCCGTGAGGGCGGGGTAGTTCACCGTAGGTGATGATGATGCCCGAGGGCAACTGCACCGAAGTAAAAATCCCAGACACGGAGTTAGTTTTTACTATTTGTGTAGACGCCCTCGGGCTGAAATTAATCCATAATAATAAGGAAGCAACAGTAGATCTGAAGGACTTCGAAAACCCATTGGCACTGAGGGCTATTTTGGATCAAGAATTCAATATCGACCTTAAAGACCCTCTTAACGGAAGAATCGCATTCTTTCTGCAGCAAAACATTAACATCAATAAACTCTTTAATTCTCTTGATAAAGATAAGGCTATTCCTAAACCCACTGTGTGCATTCATTTTAACGATAGATATGGAGAGTGTAATAAAGAAGTAGTCCTAGAAGATGATGGCCTCAAATTATTCAACTATTCATTTTCAACAGAAAAGAAAGAAGTCGAGAGAGTCCTAAACGACCATTACTACTTAGCAAAAGGCAAAATTAAAAAGATAAGGAAGATAAAACTGAAGGGGATACCAGTCCAAGAGAACTTACTTAAAGTAGATATAGATAACACAACACTAATAGGAGACCTAGAGGAAATTCTCGATTCTCTGAAGAACTTCGCGTTAGATCATACAAAGAGACATTATGTTTCACAGTTCCTTTATGATAACATGACAATTGAGGAAGAAATGTATTATAGCCCTGGTCCATGGATTGTAAGTAATAAAATCGAAATCGCCGAAGTTCCTGGATACTTGCCACCTTGGAAGGATTTTGTCAAATATTGGTTACCAACCAGCGGAAACGTAGAGAACGGAATAAAGCTCCTTGTTAGTATCATAAACGGGTATAAGAACCCAAACAAGGCTATGGCAGTCATAGCTTACGGAATAATGGCTTGGGCGAAGCATTTCTTCGTAGAGAATTTTCAGTATTTTCCTCACATGGTAATTTCAGGGCCTAACCAAACGGGAAAGTCGTTATTGGTCGATGTATTGAGGACGTTATATAACTTCTGGGATGAAGAGAAGTCTCCTAAAAGCGATTTCCAACTAAGGAAGATCTTAGCAAAGACAACTATACCAGCAATGTTCACTGAGGGGAATTTCTTCTCATCATTTGTTCAAGCAAATGATAAACTCCTATCTACACTTACCGTAGCTGCCACGTCTAACGTAATTTTGGAAGGAGGTAGCAAAGAATACGGGGGAGTGTTTTTAGCTATAAGGTCATTAATTGTACCAGCTAATAACACAGATGTCGAGACCTTGGCCCCCTACGTACGTGATAAGATGATAATAATAGATATCCCACGAGACGAAGGATATACTGATACTCACGAGATTAAAACACCGAGAAGGATGACAAAAGAAGATAAACGTGACATGGCTGCAATTATGAGGGAAGTTTTTAACATTTTTGAAAGGAAGATCGATGAGATTAGACAAGCGTTAAACGTTGCAAGTAGGGAAGATGCTGTAAAATATTACATCACATCAGGATATTCAATACTCTCAGAAATAGCTTCAAAATACGGAATAAAACTTCCCGAACCTTATATTCCAGGGTTCAATGAAAGCGATGACGACTTTAATGAAGTAGTGAAAGGAGCCTTCTTACAATTCATCAACGAAAAGAGGCAGAACATAATTAAGACCTCTGATAGGGATCATGTAGATGTAATAGACCCCATTGACCCTGAATCTGCTCTACAAAACTACGGCTTCTTCATCAGCACCAAACACTCAACCATAGTCTTCAATATGTCATTATTAACGGAATATTCAATGGAGCTCACAAGGAAATACGGCCTCCCTAAACTATCGTGGAGAAGGATTTCAGAAATTTTAGGAGTCAAGAGGACCAGGTTAACTAGATACGGTCCAACTCTTAATAACATATTTGAGTATCAATTTAAGGATAGCAAAGAAACGTATTGCAAATCTCTAGATATGAAAGAGGTTAAAGAGGAAGATATAGAGTACTGTAAGGAGTATGGGTATTACGACACCGAGAATAAAATATTCAGAGTATTTGACGATGAAACGACGTCGGGCCATTGAATACTTAGCTAATTCCATCGATAATTTTTCTCAATTTTGTAATAAATATTCTAACTTCCGTTAAACTCCCCAGTTTAATTCAAAATATTTGAATATAATAAGAGAAATTTATATAGATATAATTAAAAACTATGGCAAAAATTGGGCTATTATTCATTATTATTTGATTATTATTTGCTTGAATTTTATTTTTGGATGGAACGTGTGTAATTTTCAACTTTATACAGTAAAAAGTTTCTAAAAAGCGTTACACACGTTAGCCCTTACTTTCTTTCAATTTTATATAAATATTAGATGAATGTGTGTAACGTGTGTAATTTGATGTTATGTGAAATAACGCTTGTGTGTAACGTGTGTAACGTGTGTAACGGGGGTACTCCATTTCTGAAAATTTCTGAGTAAGTCGGGGATAGGGGGTATCTCTATATAGCCTTACACACGTTACACATGCAGCCGTTCTTTAGTGCTTTATAAAAATTCAATTTTTCTTAGTAAACTGGGGAGTTTATACAATCTCTTTATCTCAACAGTAAAGCTTTTAAACATCTAAATAGATATTTACTTAGTGAGAGAAATGGTGTCTCACCCAACAAATAAGGAACAACTGTGGGTAAGCCCTCAATACGCCAGGATAATAAAGAAGATAGCTGTAGACATAGGGAAAAGATACTCAGACGTTGCCGACGAGGTCTTAGACTTAGGCCTAAAAGAATACGCTAAGAAGTACAACATTGACTTGGAAAAGTATAAATGAGGAGGAAGGATAAAATATAATGGGGGTGGGGTTGAATCAGCCCCGGGTTCTTCTTCACCTCTCGGAAGCCCCCCGTCATCACCGGGTCGGTCGAAAAAGACCATTCAACCACCTCCGGGGGGCTTGCCCCCCATTTAGATGTGTAGTTAAACAGATATTTAAATCTTTTGGTTTCTTTTTCCGCACATTTATTATCTTTATATGAATATTATAACGGTTCTTTTACTCATTCTTTTCTATACTTTACAAAAAAGGGGTTAAAGGGGGCGGAAAACCTCGTCTCTCTGAGGCGGGGCTCAGCTTCTAAGTCTTTCTTCATCTTTTCAGTATGTCATCTCGTCATCATCGCCCTAAAATTCTCTTTGTAGAGAAAGTTTTATAAACTTTGAGAGATGAAAGTGTGGGGACGAACGGCCGAGGAGTAAACTCCCCAGTTTACCGCTGAATCTTAACTTCCCCGGGCTCAGCTTCTAATTCGTTCCTCACGTCATCAGTCCGCCGCACCGTCATCATCGCCCTAAAATTCTCTTTGTAGAG
>Ga0081474_121470_pt1 | contig 11124 bp, 13 predicted proteins | sample OneHunmetagenome_2_FD_70978 | JGI IMG/M metagenome (GOLD analysis project Ga0081474, IMG submission 70978) | Ferrous microbial mat communities from One Hundred Spring Plain, Yellowstone National Park, USA v2 (version 2) | ecosystem: Environmental > Aquatic > Non-marine Saline and Alkaline >... | reverse complement strand
TGGTCGCCAGTGCCGAGTAGGCAATAGCAACTAGGACCAGCACCGCAACAATTACCAAAGCCCTGGTTATGGGGAATCCCTTAGGCATCAGTGATTACTCAAAGAACCCTACTTAAAACCCTAATGAAACAAGGGGTTTTGAGGCTGGCTTTAGAACAACAACACTCACTGAGTTGGCTTAGCAGTCTTGGAAATCTTGTACCCCTTGATTGCCCTTATGAATGCCTTACCCACCAAATACGTGATAAACGCAAAAATTCCAACACCAAACATGTATCCTATCATGTAAAGGATTAAGCCTAGCCCCACGTAGCCGTATTGTATTGCTGTGGCTATGGCTTCAAGTACACCGTTAATAGCAGTGCCGATGGTTGGTATTAGCAAGACTATAAATGCAATTCCTAAGCCAATCACTTTGCCCAGCCCCATCACTAACTTCCTATTACTATTTATTAATAAAGCTATTGGTTAAGGCGTGGGAACTTGTTTCACGGTTCTCGCAATTCTGCTCTAGTACTAGGAAGTTTCATATTCACGGGATTGATTTTGAAAATGTAGGGGAAGCGACTTTTGTGCGTCATAGCACAAGTATTTCACGTATGGCTCCAGGTCTGGCTAGCTCGCTGGGTAGTGGGTACTGTGTCGGCATTGGTGATGAATCTCCCTAAAGGGAGTAGAAGGAGCGAAGCGAGACACAAGCCACTACCAACCCCTGCAATGAGTTCCGGAATCTCCCTAAAGGGAGTAGAAGGATACCTTCTCTGACTGCCCAGGGGCTACTGGTATGCCGTATGCTGGGAATCTCCCTAAAGGGAGTAGAAGGCTAATGGTGGTTGCTACACAACGACTTTCTCGAGGAAACTAAACACAGAATCTCCCTAAAGGGAGTAGAAGGTTCATAACCACACTCACGGTGTTCCTGGGGCTAGCCATATTCATAGCGTCAGCCGCTAGGCATAACTTACGCACGGCAGGCATTGGGGCTTTGATTTACGGCTCATTCGTGTTCGGACTACTGCAACTCATTGGTTTATCCACACCCCAGCTCACGGCGATGGCAGTGATGTCCTGGGTAATAGGCATCATATTTATATTCTACGCAAATAAGTTGGAGAGGTGATATGACAGTGCTTAACTACACGACGGCGATAACCCCGTATTGCTCTGGCTCCCAGGTCGGTTACACAGTGTACCTGAGCAACAAGACCGTCCTCACATACATCCTTGGGCAGAACGCAACAACAATGCCGCCAGCCTTGATACCCACCTACATACTAGCCTACCCATACGCCCTAATGCTCGCCGCACTAATAATAATCGTGCTTGCGGTCTATAAATTCGGCGACCTGGGCATGAGGAATTCGCTGATACTTGCCTCTGCCTCGGCAATTGTCGCAGTCCTAGGCTACCTATCACTAGGTAACCCATACATGTCTTTTAACCTGTCCTGCCCGAACACTTATGCCCCAGTCACAGTCACCGTACCCCTACCACAAAACCTGTTCTTGGCAACCACGTGGTTAGGAATAATCGCAATAATCCTAATAGTCGCATCACTAATAACGGAGTACACGCTGTCCTAACAATCACATTGATAATCACACTGATTAACAAAGTGACTGACAGAGAGAAACACTTAAAAACCCCTTAGCAGACGGTTTATGTGGTGGTGAGAGTGGTCTCCCAAACCCAACCCGAAACGGGTAAGTCCACGGTAAAAACCACGGGAAAAAAGACTGTGTTAGAAATAGATGTTTGGTATAGACAGGGAGATGCATATACTGACCAGTATGATTGTGAGGTAATCTATGGGGATGCCGAGACAGATGTGGAATACGATAGGCATTTATGCGAGCTTAACTATCCATACCGATGCCCAGGTGTGTTCAGAGTAAGACCGAAAGAGGTACCTGTTATAGTACTGTGTAGAGGCGCCGATAACACAGGTGATGAAGAGGTAAGAGTGAAAGATGTGTATATTTTTACACAAAAAGGTTGGAAATACATAAAGGTTTATGAAAAACGTGTTCCGCTATGAGGTGGTGGTGGGCATGGCTAAGTACACAAGGCATATACATGCTAAGGTGGATGATGAAACGTATAGGAAAGCCAAGGAACTAGCAGATATTTGTTGCGAAGGTCGTTTAGGAATGATGGTGAGAAAACTAATAGAAGAAAAATACGAGGAAACATTCGGAAAGAAATCAGGTGATAAGGCATGAGTGTGAAAGTGCCAATTAGGTACTATGATAGTATCGAGTTGGTAAACTATTGCTATGGCGATATGTTACTTCCATCTGACGTTTATCACTATGTGCAGGATGGGATTAAGTCATCGAGTACCGTGGTTTTGCCCATGGAGTTTTTTAAGTTCTGGAATGAGAGCGATGACGGTAAGTACTGGTATTACGAAGCGAAAGAATATTATAAAATATACCGCACGATACATAATGAAAAGGGCATTAGGCTATTCATTGAACCACTCATCCACGACAAAAAATTAATCCCATACGTTAAATTCCCCAAGGGCATTGATAAATACGTAGATGAAAAACCAAAGGAAGAGTGGGGCGGATATTTAGTAGTTGATTATGATGGGAAAGATGACGTGTGGGTTGTGAGAAAGAGAGTCCATCTCTCATTTGATGACATTCCATATCTTCAGAGTGTAAAGGGAAGTGGAAAAACATTCTTTTTTGGTGTATTAACGTATTATCCCAATACGAGGTACAAAATTGCATTTAATGATAATGAGATAGATAGGGCATTGCAGTCGTTACCGCAGGATGTCTGTAACATGTTAAGTAGCACGGAGAAATGTTGGACGTGGTTGCTGAATTACCTGGATGATGTGAGGGTTGTATATTTATTTGGTAAAGGACATGATGTTGCCGTGGATTATGCTGTTACGGATTGGATAGACTACTTTATCGCAGGTATGGTGAAGTGAGGTGACGTTTGTATGGTGAATTACCTAAATCGCATAATGTGGTGGGTTCTCTATGGTAGATCTGCCAGAAGCACTAAGGCTAAGAATGAGGCTTTTGATGCGATTTGGGAATATCTTGTTAATTTAGAATTTCAACTAAGGGAGCAAAGAAAGAATGCCGTGTTGCCTAACTAGCCCTGCATTGATTCCTCAAACCGTTTCCTTATTATTTCTGGATCATACTTAGCTAGCCACTTTTCAAACCTGGATTTCCCATCCCTTTTCATCCCAGACTTACCCATACATCCTAGATAGAATAATACGTATTATTTGTTTTTAATGGGATCTTGGTTGGTGGTTAGTCGTTATTTGCGTCTATTGTTAGTAGTACTTTCCACAGTTTAGAAACACGTGGTGCATGTATTGTTACCCATTCTTCCCAACGTTTCATTAGTTCTTCCCTGACTTGCTTTTCATTTTCTTCGCTTATTAGTCTCGCTTCCTTAAGCAACCTTATGCCTAGCTCAATTGTATCCATTGCTTTACACTCTATTGGATCCATCGCAAAGTAGATTTTCACTTTATCATCCCTATCCTCAAAGATCATGTGGATTCTACATGACAGTAGATGATTATGGTTTGGGAAAAACACATGTGGTATGCCCCATTCTTTCAACACGCTTGCTATTCTTTCCCTAGCGTTTAAGTACTTAGGAGTCTCGATAAAGATCCATATCTTATCAATTGGCGCTATTGGGCATGGTACTAGTATATCTTTCCAGTTCATGACTTTTTCATTATAAGACATTGGGATGATTTTACCACGATTCAGTAAGTCTTCGTTACTATAAGCCTTTGTGTCTTTGTTATCATAAGCTATCATGACTTTTTCACCAGAAGCCAAGCTGTCCTGTATGCGTCTTTTTCGTTTGTGTTTTGACCATATATTATTACGAAGATTGCATCGAAGCCATATGCATCAGCTAGGCAATGTAGTGTTTGATCCACCGCTAGTAATTCGGCATCGAGAAGATCGTTGTTGGGTATATTCTTAATCTTTGCGAACAAATTCATGGCGTTTTCATAAAAGTTCACTTTGAACTCCTTGATTTTTTCCTTGCCCCATTCATCCTCTAGCGCCTTTGTGAAAAAGAAACTCACACGTAACGGTGTATCATACGTATTGGGATCAAACCTGACAATGACGTATTTGTTTATCTTAAGCGCACTGAGGACATCGTGGATCGTATTCAGCATCGCCTCAATCGCAATGTGTACGGACTTACCCGCATTTTCACACATCTTACTAATATTTATCATTTCTACATCCACCTTGTAATTACACATGGACGTTTCATTCTTACCCTCAGACACGTGATGATCTATAAAAAAGAGTATTTATTATTAATAGATAATTACCACGGGTATTGACATGCACCGTAATAGCACGACATTGCGAATGCCCAGTTCCTAATCATCTCGATGTCGTACTTAGACAATCCAAACGCCTGTAGTGATTGCAGGAATTGGTATAGGTCTTGCCCTGCCATGTAACCCCTGGCAAAAGCCCTAACAGCCCAGTACACTGTTTCGAACATCCATCTACCGTACTTCCTGAACTTTGCTAGTGTCTTGATTAGTGATACTCCGTATTGTGATATGATCCAGTTCTGTGATAGGTTGTCTATGAACGTGTCTGGATCTGGCAGGTAGTATGTTAGGTTCAATGCATGCCACGGCGTTGGGATTGAATTCCTATACTGAGTAAGTACATATCTAAAGTCTATTAGTTCCTTAACGAAGTTAAGCTTAGTACTATCAAAACCAAACGCCTGTGCTTGCTTAAACACATCATTCACAACATCACTTAATGCAATTGTCCTATTGCCCTGCGTCAATGGCATGATTATTTTCACGCTCAATGGTATCCTGGAAACCACAGTAACGACCTCATTCAATGCACGTATGAACCACCTAACATAAGCCCTAATGAACGCATAGTCCTGCCAAACCTGTACCCAGTCCTGCGGTATCCTCATTAGTTGTATTACCTGCCCTAGTTTACCCAAAAAGGCAGGATTGTACTCACTCATTACAATCAATTGTGCAATCGTTGGGTAATACGGGCTAGCGTACGCATTGACTAATGCCCTGGCATAGTCTGGATCTATATTCTGTGCTAACAATGTTTGTAACGCTTGATCCACAGTCATCGCATGCCTGCCCAACCATACCCTGATCATTGTTTCGTAATTCCTAAGTATCGAACTTGTATAGATCAAATTCGAAATAAACATGAACACGTCCCTGGCTTGTGGTGTTTCTTTCATCAACGTGACTAATTGATCAACGTAGTTCGTTATTTGCGTTCTCGGTATCAAGCCCATGGCTATTATCCCTAGGATCCTATACAACGCATACCTGGCGTAGTACCTAATCCTACGGAATGTACCGATTAATTGTTCAACCTCGAAGTACTTGGCTATGGCGTTGTTGAATGCTGAATCCCATGTCAAATGCATTTCAACGCCTGTGATTGATTTGTAAAGCGGTGCATAGTACTTATCCAACACATCCGTTACATACCCTACCATGTAGTTTATCGAGTCATTGATACTAACTAGATAGTCCCTAACACCTGCCAACAATGCACGGAACATGTTCCTCATATACGTGTTCACCTTATCCATTAATGCCCTGAGCACCAGTAGTTTAGCCTCGGGATCCAGGTAACGGACTGGTGCATTAAGCCATCCCGTTACCCACTTCTGGTTGTACATATCGAAATAAGCAACATGCACAGACACATCGAAGAAATGACTCATTAATTGCAACGCAATCGGTATCAACTCAATATTCTCCCTAATCAGATTCAACAAACCAGTCCTCAATAGTGTTTTTGATGCTGTCGTTACGTCAAAGACAGCACGTAATGCAATTAGTGGTGCAACGTATGGATGGAAGCCCCTAGCCATCAGCACATTCGTAACATAGTCCGTATAGATCTGTATCGGCGACGTTGCGTTGGGTTCCACGACCTTACCCAACACATCGTACATCGTTGTCTCATTAGTTATGCCATACTTTTTCTGGTAGTAATCCCATATTCCATGACGGACTAAGTGCTCTATATCAGTCCTATCGAGTAAGTGAGCTGATTGATCAATAATCAACCATGCATCAGATGTATATGACTTCCCAGTCGTTGGATCATTAATCCAAGCGAAGTGTGCCCTACCATGCCATTTCTGATACTCTGCCATGGCTAGCAGGGCTAGGTCGTATTGGAAGTTAAGCTTGGCAGGTACTTGTGGGATGAATGCGTTGATTATCTTAGCCTCGGATTCAGCGAATGTTTGAACCTCACTTGGTGGTACGTACCAAGCAAACCCTGACAATGCCCTCATTGTGAAATTCCACACCTCGGTTGCCGATGGCAATTCGTATGCACGTAAGTAGTACATGTACGCAACGTCTGGTGGTACGCCACGTGCCCACATTGCCTTAACAAACGATTGGTACGCTAAGGCAGGTTGTTGTGCAGGTGGTGCACTAGCAGGTAGGAACAAATCCCTAAGCATGAATTCAACCAAGTCATGCGTGGTTGGTAATTCGAACAACGGTGCAATCGGTATGATCCTGGTATTCCCGAACTTATCAACCACCGTTATGTAGTTATTCTGTATTTCCTTTTTGAAATCACCTAACGCTTGGTTGGCAACGTCTATTGACGTGAACGTGGTTGGTAACGCTATTGTCTTGGCAATGAACCAGTATGGGAAGCCTCTATAGATCATTGTGTTAGCTATATAGTTTATGTTCTGTGTAACATCGAACCTCCTGGCAATGTCAAACAATTCGCCGTGAGATGGTAGTTCGAACGGCATGTTTCCCATACCCATTGCGTAGAACGTTAGCCACCACACGTAACGCCATATGTAACGCAACGGTTCCATAAACGCTAACGAACCACTCAATGCCAAGCCCCTGCCTATTTCATCACCTACCTTTTCGAGTAGATCACCGATTGGTTCCAATAATTTGCCCAGATTTAGTCGTAACTTTACACCTAATCCCAACGGTGATAGGTCTATTTCCTGTGATCCAGTTGCTGATCCAAGTTTCTCAATCAATGCGCCTATGCCATACACGACACCGAATACCGATGCTGATATTAGCGATATAGCACCAAACGCATTAACTAAATCGGGAATCGCAACTTTCACGGGATCTATTCCCGATTTAATTATTATGTACGGTTCCGTCTTAAACACGTTCATTGTTGCCAGTATTGGCAACGACTCGATTGCCACAGGTAGGTAAAGCGATGAAATGCCGTACTTTGCAATATCAACAACGAACGATGTAAATCCCTTACCCAAGCCCAGGAAACCGCTTGCTAGGGATTTTGCCGTGTTCATGAAATCGGTTGCCAGGGATTGCAACGCCTTAGCTATCCAGTGATATATACCTATTATTATATTATAGAAATTAGTGAACGCATTTTCGATACCCGATGCAAACAACTCGAAGTCCTTGATTATCGCCTTGATGATTGGGTTATTACCTAGGTTCTCGAAGAACTTAGCCACGTTCTTAAAGAAATCGATTATGATTGTGAACGCCTTATCGATGCCCGTGGCTTTCAAGAAATCAAGAAATGCCTTATACACCGCATCAAAAACCTTACTTGGGATCTCACTTAGCATATTCGGTATTCCTTCCATGAATTGCACAAATCCCGAAAGTGCCTTTTGGACATCACTAAACAATGTCTCGAATCCCTTGCCGATGTCCACGAAACCCTGTAAGATCATTGTTCCAATACTTGATAGTGTTGATTGGATCATGCCACCGAATGATTGGACATCCTTAACGAATTGTTCAAACCCTTTCTCTATGGAACTAACGAAACCACTCACGTACTTACCGATCGTGGTAAATGCACCTTGCAAGTCATTCCAGAACGTGCCTAGCACGCTCGATACTGTCTTGCCGAACGACTCTATCCCACTCACAATATTCGAAAAAACAGTCTGTGCTTGGCTTGCGAATGACTGTAACCCACTTATTACGGAATTAACAACTGATGTGATCCAGTTCTGGATTGATGGGAAGACAACGTGTGTTAGTACGTTGGCGAAGTTACTCAATGCCGATTGCACTTGTGATCCTAGGGAATAAATTGCCGAAACAATGCCCGAGAACGCACCCTGGATCTGAGATCCCAAACTCTGGAATGCACTCGATAGTTGTGAGAATCCCGTAGTCAATGCACTAGATATTTGGCTAAAGAATGATTGTAGTGATGATCCTAGTTGGCTTGCGAATGATTGGAATGCCGTACCCAGGGATTGGAATGCCGATTGAATACTAGCTAGTGTTGTGGATATTTGCGATGCAAATGATTGGAACGATTGCGTAATCGTTGATGACAGTGATGCGAATCCCTGTGCTACGTAACTCGATACCGTGTTGATAGCCGAAACGATTGGACTAATGATTGCCTGGAACGATTGAACCAACCAATTACCGAACGATTGTAATTGCTGTGCAAGCCATGATTCCAATTGTCCAATCGGATCAGTCAAACCACCGTACTCAATGACTGCCCTGGCTAGGTCTGTCTCTTTTAACTCGGACAGTGATTTCTCGATTATGCCGTTGGCTAGGTTGTCCTGGATTAAGACCTTAATCTCATTTATGTCAAACGGTATATAGCTCATAACCACCTGCCCCTGGCTATGTGCTTACCAAGACTTTGCTTGGCAAGGATGTACATTGTTACTTCCTGTGCTATTTTTTGTTCTAGTTCTTGTTTGTCGTGGAAATCAACTGGGAAGGCAGGGCTTACCCAACCATCCTCACCATCAAGTAATTGAACGCTTGCTATGTAGTGTGTGTTCCCAGGAACGTCTGCCCTATGTATCTCCCTAATGATAACGCTTACGTTAGTACTCATATCAAGGATTTTAAAGGTGAAAAAACAATTTGTTTTTAATAAGGATAGTCAATAATCAATCGTTATCACGTCTTCGTAGTCGTTTCTTTCTTTTCAGGTGTTTCCGTGGTTATAACCTCGATTTCGTAAGGCTTAGCTGATTGTATAGCCATAGCCCTAAGCTTATCCTTATTCAATTGCGATATGTCACTAAACGCCGTTTGCATGGCTAGCAGGTTGAACACGTTGTTCATGAACTGTATGTTAGCATCAACCTGCTTTTCGTACGTGTTTTCCTGCCTATTCTCTAAGTATTGCATAAAGGCTTGTTGCTGTGCCATCAGGTTGTACCACCTATCATCCATATTCATCCTATGCCTAGCTTCCTCAACCATAACGCCTGTTTGCATGTACAGGTTTGTCGTTATTGCCTGTGCCATGTTGTTCATTATCGTTGTCTGTGCCTGCGATGTTTGTTGGTACGTTGCCACGAGCTGGTTCTGAACGGTTGCGTTATGGATAGCCATGAATGCGAAGATGACCACAGCAATCACAATCGTTAAGAATGCTAGGAATAAAATCAGCGAGAACGGATCTATGTATATCACGGAACCACCACTTTCCTGTGCAAAGACGGCAGGTGCCATAGTTAGTAGTAACAGCATTATCGTTAGTGTTTTCTTCCATCCCATAGTCCTAATCACGGATGGGATGTTCATAGTCATTTTGATAATCCGCAACGAATAATTTGTTTTTAATTATGGAAAGTCTGGGTACGGCGTCGTTGGGTAAACCATTGAACCACTACAACCTGGGATCCCTGCCAGGTTCAAGAACCGCATAAGCAGGGCAGGTCTCAATAATGCGTATTTGCCATCGCCGTAATTAACGAACACCTTACCTATATCAACACCGATGGCAATGGCTTGGTAATCCCAGTACGTGCAATCAAGCATTAACTGCCTATCGATTAAGGCATTTAGGTCTGATAATTCCATGTTCGGCGTTGCCAACGCAATACCCAGGCAATTCTGATCGTTCTTAGACAGGCAGTTGCCCGCAACATAGATAGCGTGTGGGTATGGGATATCAGCATTGTACCTGATCGATTGATTGGCTTGGATTGTGGCTATGCCGTAGTCATAAGGGCTATAGGGTTCGTAACCGATCAAATCGAATATATACCACAACCATTGTGGATAAGCGCTGGGAAGTATTACTTCCTTATTTACTAGTTTATAATTTGTGTTATCCACAATGAGGCTATCCACGCAATCCATTACATGCCCTGCACTAACGACTACGTTATCAAATATCTCGTACACAGAACCACCGCAACTACCAACCAACCTCGGTTCGCCTATGCGAAAAAACTCCCTATCGCTGATAATCACCTTCCTACCCCTCTTGTCATAAAGACCATCCGCTTTTTGGATGAACACTCCCTTAGCCACAAGATCCTGCGCCTTAATCCCATCCTTTAACTGTACCACAATCGTTCGATCCCCCTCGAATAGGATTTTGTACTTACCCATCGTTTTAACATGAAAACATCATCAATTTGTTTTTAATCAAGTACGCTAATTAAGGACTGAGAACGATACAGCGGGCATGATGCCGTTCGGTGGTGCATCAAAGAATGCGATTGCATACGTTGTGTAACTAGATGTTCCACTGCCAGGTTGTTGTGTTTGAAATCCTAACTGTTTCAGTGCTGATAATGTATATGTACTGTCGGATACGGATAATGACTTATTCGTTAAGCTCTCGAACATGTACAAGTACGATGTTGTTGTGTAATACCACATAAAATAGCCATAGAACAACTTATTCAGAATGGTTGAATCACTAACTTTAGCCAAACTTGAGTATGATCCGCTGACTTTCTTAGCAAGCTGATCATCGGTATTACCATCCGTCCACCACAGTGTCATATAACTGTTTTCACTGCTTGTAAATATATTATTGCCATACGTAACCACATACCCCGCATTGGATGAACCACCTATACTATTCACGATTGCCCATAGTCTAGTGATGGCTCCTGTTGATGGAACGCTAGAAATCGATGTAATGAGACTTGTAGCATTTTGAGATGATGTAACTGTTATCGTTACTCCATTATTCACAGTTATTGTACCGTTACCTGACGTACTCCATATGCTCGATAGTGTCGTACCTGCGAAGTTATCGTAAAGCAGAAAAACATTCTTACCGTTATCGTACTGCCCATAGGATAAGCCCAGGTAGTTCT
>Ga0081474_124189_pt1 | contig 11136 bp, 24 predicted proteins | sample OneHunmetagenome_2_FD_70978 | JGI IMG/M metagenome (GOLD analysis project Ga0081474, IMG submission 70978) | Ferrous microbial mat communities from One Hundred Spring Plain, Yellowstone National Park, USA v2 (version 2) | ecosystem: Environmental > Aquatic > Non-marine Saline and Alkaline >... | reverse complement strand
AAATACATAGAAGAAACGAATAAAATTCCAGAAATTATCTTTCAATCCTCTTCTGAGTTTAAGAGTAAATGACCTAATGAGGATAGTTATAAATTATATTCACTTTCAATCCTCTTCTGAGTTTAAGACTTATGTAAAACTGTGCTATTTGTTGGTATATGTGTCTTTCAATCCTCTTCTGAGTTTAAGAGAGAATAGACTTTTTAGGCTTTCTACAGTTCTCAATTTCTTTCAATCCTCTTCTGAGTTTAAGGCAGCTTATTAAGCAGCTTAAGGATGTAGAAATAGTCTTTCAATCCTCTTCTGAGTTTAAGCACACACACACAATTATTATTATTTTTATTATTATGGAAAAAATTATACAAATATATATAAATGTATAATGCGTATACAAATGTATAATCCGTTTAATCTACAAAAAAATTTGTTGTTCAAAAAATTTGAACACCAAAAAGTTTATATACCCCAATTTCCAGTGGAAATAAAGGTCTCGAACATGTATACAAATGTATATATATGCATAATGACATGTATATATATGCATAATGATAATGTATATATATGCATAATGATAAAATTGCTTATAAAATTGTTATATTTCTATAATGATAAAATTGTTATATATGCATAATGATAAAATTGTATACACAAAAAGAGGTATATAAACCCTTTTATTTTAAAACACTTTCGGTTTCACTTTCGGTCATCTCTACTAAAAAAATTAAAACTACAATTAGAAAAAATAAAGCTAAAAATTGTTCAGGGGCTATAGGTGGTTTTTAAGGGTAAATGAGAAAAAAGCTTAGCCATGTCTTCCCCAAATGAAGGCAAAGAGGCTACAAAGAGGGAATTTTTTAAGAACCCCTCTTATGTAGCTTCTTGGTTTGGTATACAGGAGAAAAAAGGAGAACAAGAAAAACCTATAGAACAAGTAGAACAAATAAAATTAGAAAATGTGGCTATAGAGGAATTCAAGAATGTCATAGTATATGGAAGTGAGACCGAACTTGGAGATAAAGCAATAGTTAAGGTAATTCAGGTTAAAACTGTATTCAATAAGAAAAATAAACCTAAATTACTAATAAGATACCAATTAAATAATAAAATATATAGTATATTTTACGGTAGAGCATTCCTTATTGCTATAGCAAATAATTTAAGCGGTCAAATTAAAACGTTCAAGGATTTAGAGGGTAAAAGTGTAGTTTTAGAGAAACACACGGTTTATATCGGTAATACAGCTAGAACTCATTTAATTCCAATAAAAGTGGTAAAATAAGAGATATATGGAGAATAAAGAAATAATTGAGGAAGAGGAAAAGGAATTTATTAAGTTTGAACATAAAGTTAAGTATTTAAAAAAGCTAATTAGACAAATTATTTACGATATTCAACAAAATCAGCCTGAAGAATTTTTAGCTATAGATGTTTATAGCTTTGTAAGGTATTTAGTTCAACATAGTCCAATTCAAATTAAATACTTCTTTAAGGGAATTCTTCCTTATGCTGAACAATATTACAATGATATAAAAAATATCGATGCATTTAATCATATAATAACATGGATGAAGCAATATACTGTAAAATTAGTTAATAACAGGTTTTTCGTTATGACTGTGATAAAAGAGGAAGAAAAGAGTTATGTTGAAAGTAAATTTCAAGAACAAAAAGTAAATGACCTAATGAGGATAGTTATAAATTATATTCATGAACATAAAACTGTAAGTTATACACAATTATTAAGGTATCTTTATTCTAATAAGTATTTCATTCCTGAGGATGTATTAATAAAAGAACTACAAAAGCTAGAATCTCAAAGAGTTATAAGTATTCAGTATAGCATTCAAGAAGGTAATATACCATTTTTAATTGAATTAATAGAAAAATGATACGAATTCATAAACCTAGATTTAAACTTCTTATGAATAAAGATTTCTTTAATTTAGCATTAGCTTTTAAGAGACCACAATATTGCTATGGATTGCAAAATAAAATAAGTGAGCATAAGTATATACCGTTCTTTGACTTCGATGATACAGATTACTTTCAAGTAAAAAAATTTGCTGAATGGATATATTGGTTTAATGAAGGGAAATATGGTTATACGATACTACAAAGTAGTAAATACGGATTTCATGTCATACTTTGGAAGGAAGTTGTAAGAGATGTATATTTGCATTATCTTATAGATGCATTAGCATACGGATTAGATACAGGATACATCCAAGTATTTCTAAATAGAGGATTTTCAGTATTACGTATATCACCAAAGGGGAATAAACCTATTCCCCAAGTGGTAGAATATATAATGGGTCATAAGTATCAGGACGAAGAAATAATGAAAAAGCTATTTGAAGCTAATAAAAAGCTAATTATATATACAACATTCAAATATTAAAAATGGATAGAGGAGATATAGCTCACATAACACTGTGGTTTTTATCAAATTATTCACTTTTAGATTTCATGGATGAAAAAAGGTTTATAGAAATATATAAAAGGGAAATAGGAAGTTCAAGAAGACAATTACAGCATGCTCCTGAGATACGAAGAGAATTATTGAAAGTAGCTACCACAGTATATAAACCTAAAGCTAGATTGGAAGCTCCTGAAATTAAAGAGAAAAAGGAATATATTGAGTTTATAGAAAAACCTAAAGAAAAAGAGTATATAGAAATTGAAGAAAAACCTAGTATCGTTATAGAAGAAAAACCAAGTATAATTCTAGAAGAAAAACCTATAATGAAAGAGAAAATAAAGGAAGTAAAACCTTCATTAGGGCAAAGGATTCGTTCTTTCATAAAGCGCATTTTTAGAATTTAACTTTTTATTTTTTCTTCTCATTTATAATTTATGGAATATAGAACATTATTCCTAAAAAGTCTAATTTTCTTTTTAATATTCAATTTATTATTGATAGCTGTGAATCCTCAATTCAACAATTACTTAAATGCTTTTCAAATAACAACACAGAATATGTTTGATTTGAGTAAATATCCATTATTATCCACTAATGGTCTAAGTGGAGATTATGGTTTATTAAATGGTTTAGTAGCAATAGCTAATGCATTATGGTATGGTTTAGCATCTTTTCTAAATGTTCTTATTATATTCTTTTTCTTTTTGGGTTATACTATATATATAATGAATTTATTTATCCAATTGGTTCTTGCTTCTTTCAGTTTTCTTATAAGTATAAACGCATTTCTAAGTTTAGTTATCGTGATACCTTATATCATAATTATCATTATTATGCTTTTTAGCGTAATTGAGCTTATACGTGGCTAATGCGAGGGGAATCAAAATTTAAGCTAGGGAAAGAGTATATAATTTACATTCTAAACAAATTAATTCTAAAAAGAGAAAATGGAAATTTAAATTATGTAAATCATGTTAAGGATAAGGCAAAATTGTATTACTTTAATTCAAGGATTTTAATCCTAAAAAATGATAATACTACATATCTTATTGAAAGAAATTATGACCTCAATGATTCGTTATTGAAAAAAAAGGTTATTACAAATTTACCTTTAAGTAATAATGTATTTATACGTAAAATAGCCAATGGTAATAAAACCTATTACGATAAATATAGTGGTATTCGTGATTCCCAAAAGAAATCCAATAGCCTCAAAGGTAAAAACAAACAAAAGAGCATAATTTAGATTTCTAAACAATAATCCTATTAACAATCCTGATACTATCAGGATTATATCCGCTAAATATGAATAATTTGGAATTAATTGAAAAATAGGGTTTACAACAGCATTTTGTTGATTTGATAATGAATAAGGTAATAAGTTATAAGTAAAATAAACTTTGACTAATTGTTTAGTAAGAATGGATTGATAAAAAGGTAGTGATAATAAAACATTAGATAATGCTTTTATGAACATTAATGTTGAGAAAAAGAGTAAAATAGCAATACTAATATACTTTAATTTTTGGTATTTACTTCTTTTTCGTTCAGTCTCTAATATCTTTAGTTTATCCTTTATATTTGTTTTTCTAGTCATATATGGAATGAATAGATTACCACATATTGATTACCTTGACTAAGAGCGGTGGATAGAATATCAGTAGCAATTCTAAGTTCCAATTGGGCTACTAGAAATAGAGTATATTGACCATTAGCATTTTTACTTATTTGGTAAGCATTAACGAAGGTATAAAGTTTAAAACCATAGATGCTACCTGTTGAAGGAGATAGGGCCGGAGTATAAAATGTTATGTTAAAGTAAGGTATATTGTTTATCATAGTTATGTTGGTATAAGCTACTGAAATATACACATTACTTGATTCAGTTCCGTTATCTGAATAAGTAATACCATTATAAGCTAGAACATAATGATTTTGCTGATAATAAGCATTAGGAACGTTTAATGTAGAATTTATAATACCTAATAACATAGTTCTTGGATTCATACCTTGCCCTGCATAAGCGTTAAATGTATTATTGGGGGCCAATAATACTATATTCGTTAAACTAAATGCGTATGTAGTTAAAGTATGCATTGAATAACCTACTCCTGTTGTTAAGACTATTGTTTGACTAGCTACGCTATCACTTATAGAATAACCACTTACTATATACTTTACTAGCATTAGAAAGTTTTTAGTTAAAGGGTCTTTTTGTTCAACTAAGACTTTTCCTGTTTTATAATCTTTTATGATTAAAGTAGCATAATATTCATTTTGGCTATATTTATTAATTGGAACATAAGTAAAATTAGCTATAGCGTAGTATGATACTATAATAGCTATTATAATCCATGCTATTACAAAGGCTATTTTAAATTTATTCATACAAAAAAAATGTTTTATTTACTTTTAAACTTTTACTAAAAATTATACTTTTACTTCCTTGAAGAAGTATAAGGCTACTCCTATAATGGCTAATACAGGTAGTAATACTTGGAATACTGTAATTACAGCGCTATTCCATCCTGAGGTATTAGCTCCATATATTTGTTGTAATGCAGGTGGAATCAATATAGCTACTATAAACAAAGCTATTACTAGTATAACAACAGCTCCTATTTTGTCATGAAATGCTCTTCTCTTTTGTTTTATTTTTTCTAGCATACTAAACTAGTAAAAAAATAGTTTATAAATTTTTCGGTCAAAAAATTTCGTTTTTCTTTATCACAAAATTTAAAAGAATGAGAATTAATGCTATAATGTAAATAGTAAGGTAATTATCGAACACATTAAATATCATTAACCCTATTCCTATTAGCATAGGTATCCACGAATAAAGTTTTAAAAAATATGCTATCATTAATGAAAAAGCAATTGCAAATAAAATAATGTAAAGTATGGGGGTCATTAACTTTATATTTTATTACAAAAATAAAAATTTATGGCGAGACGAAAAGACTATTGGATTCAACATGCTATAAAACATAAAGGGTCATTGAAAAAATGGCTACATAAACATTATGGGTCTAAAGCATTCAAGAAGGATGGAACTATAAAAATTACATTCTTGGAAAAATTAAGAAAAAAGAAAAGTTTACCTAGTAAGATTAAGCATAAAATAAATTTAGCTATTACACTGCATAAATTAAGGAAGAAATGAAAGATTTAATAGCTTTAGCAATAATTTTTTTGGTAGTTTTTTTACCACTTACAATTATTCCTGTATATGCTCCAACACCTAGTTATACATGGGTTTACTATCAACAATATATCACCCCAAACACGCTTTTAGTTCCTGTATTATGGCAATATGTAGGGAACGGAGTTAATGCTCAGGTAAGTTTAATTTCTACTACATCGATAACATATCCTTACAACTTATATTTAGGGTATAACTATTTTATTGATTTTTCAGCATACTCCTCAGGTAGTAGTGTAAGATTTATGACATTATCATCTAATGCATACTTAAACTTTGCATATGCAATATCATATGGAGGATGTCCTAATGCTTATGGAGATTGTTTTTATTACTCAGTAAGTGATACAGTAAATACTTATTCAACTTCTATGACCGCTGCGTTCTCCACCTCATCTTATTATTACTATTCAACTACATATTTAGAAATGATTTTAGGAAGTTCTTTTTCAATTTCAGATAGTAATAAAAATTATGGTAGTATAACAATATCTAATCCACAATACTTTAGCGTCTCACAAATTAAGTTTCCATTAATGATAAACACATATGGAAAACAAGTAGCAAATTTAACATATGCAGTTTTAACCACAAGTGGAAGTATTACTTCTCAGATAACTAGATTTAATTATCCTAGCGTAAAAGGTATTTTAGTTCCTAATTTAGAAACAATACTTAATGGTTTAGGATTACCATTTCAGGCCTCAAAGGGGGCCAATGTATCAGTATTACCTGCATTTTTCACTACTAGGCTAGTATTAGCCTTTGACAATTATACCTCATTCGCAATAGCAGGTTTAAATGGTTATAATGTAAGTATATATTCAACAGCAGGTCAATACTTAACTTCTTATTATCCTAATGCAAATATTTATACATCCTCATTTACTTTATCAAGTGGATTTTATTATGTATGTATAAGTTCAGGAAATTGTAATCCAAACCAAATATCTAGTTCAGCTCCGGTAGAATATGTTCAAGTTCCAATTATAGTATATCAAAATCAAACTGTATATGTTCCTCTTAAGACCGCTTTAGACATTAATTTCCTTATCTATGCAGTATTCGTATTCTTCTTTTTAATAGCAGTATTCTTAATAATAAGGAGATTCGTATCGTAGTGATTTATATACCATTTTTAAATTTTTTTATAGAATGACCAAATTAATGAAAATATACTATTCAAAAAGGAACTACCATCTAAAAACCGGATTAGTTCATGTATGTGATTACAGGAATTGTTTAAGGCTAGCAAAATTCAAAGTGGAGTTATACGATAGAAACTTCAATAGAAAAGAAAAATGGTATCTTTGTGAAGAGCATTCTAAATTATTCAAGTAAAAATTTAAAACATTTTTTTAAAAAACTATTTTCCTAAAACTAATATAATCCTTTTTCCTATTTTATAATTATGAAAGGAAAAGCTTTAATTACCGTAGAGCTTAATCCTAATCAATATGAACTTCTTAAAACAAAGAAAATTGATTTACGAAAAGATACTTTCAGCTTTAAAGGTAGAACATTTACAATAAAACCGGAATTATTCATATACAGAAAGAAAAACACATTCTTTTATCTTTACGAAATTGATAATCCGAATCCAATTTGTAATCTTAAGCAACTAGCTTCTCCGATAAATACCGTTGAATTAGATAATTTAGTTAATATAAGATTGTTTAGAAATTTAACAGGAAAATTTAGTTCGTTTGGTATGGAAAACATTATTTTCGTTATATTAGGTATTGTTATTGGAGCATTTATAGGTTATATGCTAGGTATTTCTCAACATACGCAACAGATAAGTAAAATAATTCTTGATTTTATGATAGGTATTTCTCAATATACACAACAGATTCTTGATTTATTACTCTAATGCATGTTAATAGGGGTTTTCGGAGACTTTGGTAGTGGAAAAACTTTACTATTAGTTTTCTTTTTAAAATTTTTATCTTATCCGAATAAATTTGCAAATTTTAAAGTAAAGATACCTGATACTAAAAGCTTATCACTCAATGAATTATTAAACATGAATTATGAAGAAAAAACCCTAGTATGCATCGATGAGCTATATTTAGAAATGGATAGTAGACGTAGTATGAACAAAAGGAATATAGACATTTCACATATTATATTTCAAAGTAGAAAAAGAAAAGTAGACATTATATACGCTTCTCAGCTCAGAAGCTCAGTAGACTTACGTATAAGAGACTTAACCAATTATAATATTCTAGCCTTAGGAAAGGATGATAATGAAAACTTCCATTATTACATCGAAGAAAATGATTCACAATTTATTATACCGAATTATATAGCTAAGAGCTTATATCAACTGTATGATACCTATGAAATTGTCCAAGAATTAAAGTAATAAAGCTCTATACCATTATTTAATTATGGAATTAGAAAACTTTTTGAATGAATTAAAGGTAAAAAATAACGACGAGTTTAGTAAACTAATAAGTGAATTGATAAATGATTCAAATATTGAACTTAAAACGGAAATTCCTAATCCTATCGTTATGAGTATACTTGATACACTCGGAGATTATTTAGAAGCTAAACAATTAAAGAATACTAGCGCATTTCTTAAAACATTTCTATTTTGGTTTAGAACAAACATGATTAGCTTCCAAAGAAAATCAAGAACGGAATACATAAAAGCTCTAAATAGCCTTTATACGGCTCAAGAAAATGAAAAGGAAAAAGAACAAAAACTATTAAATAAATTGCTAGGCAAATAATGGATATAACAATCTTTTTTGTTTATATTGTATTATATTTGGTTTTTCTACTAATAAGTCTCTTTAAAATACCAATTATTGGTTTATTTAATTTCGTGTTTTTCTTTGCATTGATAGGATTAGATAACACAGTCGTCGAAGGGTCTATAACAGTCTTAGATTTTCAGCATTTCGTCGTTATAACTAGTTTCCTATTAGTAATTCAATTCATAGTATTCCTTTATAGACTGAAAATTGCTAGCTAATAAGCAATTAATAGGTAAATTATTTTTTCTAATGTTATATTTGGAAGCATTAAGTTATACTTTATACTCATTTTCCCCCAAATTGGTAAGTGATTACGTATTTCTAAGGCAAAATATATACGGCCTTCACTTAGCTAATGGAATAATGTTTATTTTACTAGCTATTTGCTTAACCTTACAATATAATCCTGTTATTGCTTTATTCAACGTTTTCGGTTTTATAGCAATAGGAGAATTGATTTTCAACATTTTTTATCTGAGCTATTATTGGAATAATGTTTTTTATATGATTCAGCATAAACCTTTAGATGCTTTAGTGTTTTTCTCATTATTGCTTAGTTTATTAGCATTAGCCTATATTTTAGCAATAAAGCATATTCTTATCAAAAAGCTCTTTTTGATTTATATTCCTTTTTGGATAGTGTATTTACTAGTATGGATTTCAGTATTTAATTTCAGAATAACATTATTCATTGATATTGGTCAAACTGAGTGGTATAACGATTTTCTTACGAATCTACTAGAAATTTTATATTATCACATTCCTATTTTATCTACATGGATATATTACATCCTTACTATAGTCTCAAAGACTTTTCGAATTTAAATTTAGGTTGCCCTAATTTATGCAAAAATTTCCTTTGCGTTGATATTCATCCACGAAACCCATTTGTTGTGAAATGCGAAGCTATAAAATTTTTGAAATATACATATCTTAAAAATCACAAATTTGAAAAAATTAGAGCGTTTAATTTATTGGAACATTTAAAGAATCCTAGACTATTTATCCTGCTATGTTATCTGAACTTAAAGGATAATGGAATACTTGAACTTAAAACGGATAACGCATGGAATCCTATTCATTATATCAAGAATCCTCTCCATATTCTATCAGGAAGTCATACCGACGAAAAATATCATTATGTATTAACTAAAGCAAAGCATACCAAACATTATTACATATTTACAAAATTACACTTGAAAAATTTGCTACATCCTTACTTTAACATAAAAGAAATGAAATATACTACCTTTTTTTCGAGAATATACGTTCTAGCCGTAAAGAATTATAACTTAAAATTAGAGGCAAAAAGAAAATTAGAACTAAAACAAAAAGGGGAAGTAAATAGCGATACTTTTTCTGAAATTTTGCTATAAACTTAATTTTTCTATAAAAATACCATGTTAAAATTCCATACTGATACAAATCAATCATGTAAAAATAATAAAAGTGTGTAAATGCTAATTGATAAGCTAAATATAAATCATTGTCGGTTATTATACCTAAAATAAATCCTGCTATAAAATAAGGCAAAAATAATAAAAAAAGCAAAAAATATATTTTCAAATTAGGTCTACTAGTTCGATATAAAAAACTTCGAAAGCTTCATCGTATTTACCTTGGTTATACAACGCTTTGATTTTTTGCATTTTCTCAAATTTTAAATGGTTTAGATGAGTATTATATTTGTAAATTTTGTATTCATTCTCAATTAACCATGTTAAAAAGTATAATATACTATGATTTATTAATTTATGAGCTATCTCTCTAATAACCTCAGTATTATATTCGAACTTCATAGTAATCCTTCATTTTCTAAGAAATTCTTAATATGAAGCTGTAATAAAACTAGATGCTTAGGACATAATGCTTTTTTAATATTAAAAGAAAAATTATAATGATATTTCTTTTTATTGAAATCAAAGCTAGTTATCAATACTCTTATATACCTAGCTTCCTCTATCTTCTTTTCTTCCTCCATACATTTATCACATATTAGTATCTTCATTTTTCTACGCTTAATATATTTAATAATTGTTCAACTTGATTCTTCCTTAATGCTATATCTCTAGCGTAAATATTACTCATATAATAGTTTCCTCTATTACTTTTCCTCACCTGTATAATTCTCTGAAAACGATGTATAAGAATATACTCTTCCCAATGTGTTTTATTAGAACTGTATGTTGAAAGAATAACTGTATAATCCTCAGGTAGTATATAGCGTATAAACCCTTCAGTGTTTCGTGATTCATACCGCTTTAATTTTACAATTACGTATCCTCTTCTTAATTTGTATTTAATTTCTTCAATATTCATACTCTCACCACCTTAACTTCCTTATAATTATTTATTATGCTATCCTTAACGGATTCATCCAAACCTAAGTAATCTAGCAATATTTTTAACAGTTCTTTTTCCTCTATAACAAAGAAAATACTCAAATCTGTATTTTTTACTTGGTATACCACTTTGAATTGAAATCTATTTTCCTCGGACATGGCCAATCAATTTTCTCATTTAGCTTTATAAACCCCTTATATTCATTTTTCTCTTTTTAGCTTTATTTTTTCTAATTGTAGTTTTAATTTTTTTAGTAGAGATGACCGAAAGTGAAACCGAAAGTGTTTTAAAATAAAAAGGTTTATATACCTCTTTTTGTGTATACAATTTTATCATTATGCATATATAACAATTTTATCATTATAGAAATATAACAATTTTATAAGCAATTTTATCATTATGCA
>Ga0081474_118766_pt1 | contig 11144 bp, 10 predicted proteins | sample OneHunmetagenome_2_FD_70978 | JGI IMG/M metagenome (GOLD analysis project Ga0081474, IMG submission 70978) | Ferrous microbial mat communities from One Hundred Spring Plain, Yellowstone National Park, USA v2 (version 2) | ecosystem: Environmental > Aquatic > Non-marine Saline and Alkaline >... | reverse complement strand
GATTGGTGTTCTCCACCATGCCCTTCTTAACATACCAAGACACCAGAATAGTTAGTGTGTCAATAACCAACGACGCATCTGGTCCACTGTCGTTGATACCTGTTCAGAACATGGTGGGATACGGTAGTGGCAGTTCCAGCTACGCATACGCCTATTACAATAGCAGCGGAGACCTAACAATAAACTTCCACGAGGTTCAGACTAACGCAATACTAAACCTAACACCTGCGTTCTACGTGGACGACAACCTGAACCAGACAATAAATGTTACAGTACAACTATCAGAAGTAAGTTCAGACGGTTTTGTTAACCTTCTCATTAATGGAAGTAGTTTTCATACATTCTCGTTCCTGCTGAGCCCTAGCGAAGGCGAGGTTCCAGTCTATCTGACGTTGGAGACATTCGGAACACAACCAGGACAGACAGCTACATTCGATATATCTTTCACTGCGGTTTATCCTGCGTAGTAGGAGCTAACTGATAACACCATGAGATAAAATAATAAAATTTTTTATTCATATTGTAGCCTAGCTACGATAGACTTATTATAACTTGATTCTTTAATCCAAGTTAGAATAAACTGTTTAAGTTACGGAGACTGTCGTCATTTATTATGTAAATTTTTTGTATGAACATCATATATTACCCATGGGTATGGTCATAGTGTCGTCCTTGAGGTACAAAATTTTCTTCTACATGACGAGAATAGTTGGCAAGACGAATAACGCTACCTCAAGGAGAACGCCATAATCCTTTGATTTATAGGTTAATGACGACACTATGGGTATGGTAGACCTGGAAGTTGAACCCTCTCCCCTACCCGTTCTGTAGCAATAATCACGTTAAGGACGGTAAAGTTAGGGGCAGAGGTATCTCTGTTCCACCTGGGATGCGGATGCGTCGCGTCCGGGAAGCCTATTACAGTTCCTAGGATGCACTCCAACGGGATGAGTATGAGGGCGATCTCAAAAGTTCTTGAGGTACCGCTGAGTATGGCATTCGCCTGGATCAAGCGTCGCGGCAAGAGTTCAACAAGTTGGTCTGTGAGGCGACGCCAGACATCACGAGCGGGAAGGTGACCAAGGTGGTGGACGAGATGTGGTACTTACGCAGGAACGTGAAGACCTTTTACAAGGTTCACGTGCTTCGCCTACACCACATTGGGACTCTACGTCCTGTTCTCCATGGGTAAGGACCAGAGAGCGTTCAGGGAAATATTGAAGCAATTACCTGGTGGCGGCGGGTGAGCGACGACTACGTTTACCTCTCGTTAAGGAACTGTGGTCTCACCAGTGAACCCCAATGAGTCCCACTCCTCTTTGAGGAACATGTTGGTTAGGTTCAAGAGGGCAACCAAGGCGGTGAACAGGTTGGAAATGGTCAAGTACTCACTAGCGTTGGTCCTGTGGGAGAGAAAGGTGAGAGAGAAAGCTAATACCAGAATTTATATAATAAATGTCGACATTATGAAGTTATGCAATATATGCATCACTAGCTTACATCTTCTGTAACAAAGGGAGGTATTGTCTCTATTATTTAGTGGATAATGAGAATTATTTAAATAGGTTCCCGACTATGGAGCGTAGAGAACATGAGAACAGCCATATATGCAATATTGGTGGGTGCCATACTTTTGGGATTGGTGTTCTCCACCATGCCCTTCTTAACATACCAAGACACCAGAATAGTTAGTGTGTCAATAACCAACGACGCATCTGGTCCACTGTCGTTGATACCTAACAACGACAATTTAGGCTACAGCTCAGAAGAAAATGATCCCTACATATTTTATAACCACAGCGGGGACCTTCAAATTCAACTGAATTCGGTACAGACAAACTCAAAGCTGACACTCAGCCCTGCGTTCTTCGTGGATGATAACTTGAACCAAACCGTAAAAGTCACAATAACGGTTGTGGGACCTTTAACCACACAGGGAACACCGTCGTCTTCTGAACCTGCCGTATTACTGGTAAACGGCTCAACCACATATACATTCACCCTGAGACCTAGCGAAGGCGAGGTTCCAGTCTATCTGACGTTACTGACCTACGGAACAACGCCAGGAGAGACAGTAGAGTTCCAGTTACACTTCACTGAGGTCTACCCAGCTTCTTAAGCACAATAAGGGAACCCACGAGATCAATTTATAGATTTTTTATAACCTCTTTTAAGGGGATTAATTATTTTCCTTTTATTATGACTTATTAAATTTTAATTGCAATTGAACCTCTGAGCATTAATCTTGCCGCCCTCAAGGCTTAAATATCACCTGCCTATGCGGAGAAGCAGTGTGTCCGCAGTGTCGGCACGGATTAGATAAATTAAACGTATGCCTATCTGTCGAGATCTGTTAGCCAGCCACAATCCTTATATTCATGTCAGTCGCATAGTTCTGAAGGAAGAGATAATTTATTCTAATAAGTGACTACACTATACCAAGTGTGATGAATTTGCTTAAAAAGCATGGATCATCCATTTACTCATGGCTCCAACCCACTGAGGTGAACTGCCCCGCCTCACAACGGGACTTCCCACTTCATTGCCTAAGGATAGAGGGCGGAGCTCCACAGACTCTCAGGGTCCCCACAGCCCCACATGGAAACGGATATCTGATACGGCTGGTGGGACAGAGACGTATTTCATTAACCCTGCTTTAACTCGGTGACACTTACCCCGTCCATGAGTGTCACTAACATGCCGTTGAGGGAAGGTATTTAGATTGGGAATATCCGTCCTCACGGCGTCTTACGCCCCTTAAACCCATAAGATAAACATAGCTTCCCCTATGATTTCTAGAAGAAACCTATTTCCCTATGAAATAGTGGAGATTTTTTTCTATCCATTTTTAAATTATGGTAAGTTTAGCTCAGCCTATGATACGTTCTGTTGCATATGGCATACTGTTGGCCTTTGGTTTATCTCTCCTGATCTCGGGCATAGGTAGTGCTGTCTTTCATTGGCCCTACGGTTGGCAAATAGATGCCACCGACTCCATGGAACCACTCATATACCCAGGCGACGTTGTATTGATCCTTCCGCAGATCGGAAACCCCTCAATAGGGGAAATAATAGTTTACTATCAACCTCAACAGGGCATATATTACGCCCACGAGGTGATTGGTTATAAGGACGGGGGATATATAACCAAGGGGATAAACAATCCCTACCCTGATCCTTGGGTTGTACAGAATTCATGGATAAGGGGGTTCATTCCCACCGTATTCGGTTACCCAATGAAAATTCCAGAGTTAGGCTACATGATTAAGTTATTTGAGGGGGAAGTGGGGGAGAGAACTCTTTTGATTCTGGTGGTTGCGGGAGTGGCGGTAAGTGAGACTACTTCTAGATTAAGACCAAAAATTAAGAGGCGTTCAAGAGGTCCCTCAAACGGCCAAATTTTATTGGGCTTCTTCCTTGTGGCCTTGGCAGTATCAATGGTATCCCTTTCTCACGGGGTTGTGAGGGTAGAAGGGACGTGGTACGTGGTGCATTTTGAGCCCGACCTAAGCTATAAGAACGTAGGACTCTCCTTCTCTCTTGGAACCCTAGCTACAAATCAGACCTATGAGTTCGGTGGAAACGTGAGTTCCAAATTTCCTTCCTTATTCATTTTCCTTAGCTCTAATCCAAGCGTAAAGTTCGCCAATGACCCCCTAATAGACTTTGGGGGAAATAGGACTGAAAACTTCACTGTGACAACTCAGGGCGTAGGGGAACAAAGTGCCCTAGTTACAGAAATGGGTATACCCTACATTATTCCCGCAGGGTTCGCCATGCAACTGGCTGAGGTCAATCCCATCCTCCTCCTTCTTGTATTGGGAGCGGAAGTGGCGGGCTTCATAACCATGGTAGTAGCAATTACCCTCGCCATCATTCAACGTCACTCAATTGAACCACCCCTAAGAACTTAGAGAAATAGTACAGACATCAGAAAGAAGTTTCTTGATTATTTTCCATAAGTCTATATAATTTGAACAGGCCATGTGAAACCATGAAAAGAAGTAACGTGAAAAGTATGAGAAATTTAAGAGCCTTGCCCATTGACAGAAGGATCAGGATGGGCTTGATCGTCGCGCTCCTTTTGGCTATGGCGGTTGTTGGAGGTGTATTCATCTATCCAGCCATGAGTTACGTGCCCCACACTTACAAGGTAATTGACGGCTATAGGACGGTGGGATTAGTTCAGCTTACCACCGATGCTATTATTACGCCAAATGAACTCTACAATGGAACCCCTCTGCTGGTTGGATACAACCAATTTAGAGCACCAATACTCAACTTAAGCCTCGTAAGCTGGGCCACCTTGAAACCCAATTTCCTATTCTCTCAATCTACCCTATACAATTCGTCGTTCTATTTTACCAACTTAGTTAATACACTTTACGTAGGAATAGGGAGGGGGAACACCACTCTCTCAGGGAACTACACCGTTTACCTTAATGGCTCCGGCTACTATGTAAAGAATCTTTTCTCTGGGAAGGGGCCAATCCTGGTCCCCATTAACGTCTCTGCCGTTCTTAATCTCTCTAACGAGATAAATAACCAGCTGGGAATATCTCCCCCTGTTCAAGTGGACATAAGGGGAAGTGTAAGCGTTGGCAATCAAACCATACACCCAACTGCGGAAGTTCTCCTGGATGGTTCCCTCCTACGCCTGAACCTTGTAAACGGTACCTTATACGGCGAAGTAAGGACACCCATTTATCAATACCTCTTATCGAACCAACAGAACCGATACTTTGCCTCCATGGTCAAGGATGTGGAGCTAAACTTGAGCCAAATCTTAGGGCAATACGATCACGTCGACTACACGGTTTTCATAGTTACTCCCGTTTACGAGAGATTGATCCAGCAGGGCGAGGTGAATAGCTCTAATGTACTCATTAATTTAAATATGACATCGGTGAACGCGATTGCCAATGTTCTTAATGAAGAGACGGGTACATATTACTTCCCACCCACAGTGAGGGTTGACCTGAAGTTCGATGGTCCCAGTCCCTCACTCTATCCAACCGTATATCTGAACTACAGCAATGGACTGATCGGTGTCTCCATCCTTAACAACTCCGTGCAGGAACCAATTTACGCCACTATCTCGACCCATAAACCTGACTCCACACCAGCCATAGTGGCGGAGTTAGCCATGGCTGGGGGACTAGGGTTCATGTTCCTGGGAACTAGGAGTACCATGGTTGAGGCCAGGAACAGAACCAGGAAGTTGATGTCCAAGTACAGGAAACTTTTGGTCAAAACGAACGATGTACCTAACTTCCAAAGGGTGGTGGAGGTAAAGACGGTAGAGGAGTTGGCCAAGTATTCAATGATGACGGGTAAACCCATGTTGGTTTCTGAGGGAGAGGGTGAGGTGAGGATATGGGTGCATGAGGATGGGGTTGTATATATGTGGAGAGAAGGGAATTCAATAGGAAACGGGAAAACTTAAATCATTTTTATAGTAAACTTGAGCTAACGAACTAATTTCTAAAATTCTGGCATAGTGTCGGCACTAAGCTACGAATTTTTCCTTAAGCCAACCAGAATTTCACGAAGGATGAATAACGCTACCTCAAGGAGAATGTCCTACTATTGATTTGTAGGTTCATGACGACACTGTCAGTCTCGGGAATTCCATTTCAAGTTGACTTCTGGACCTGAATTTCATTTTCTCATAAGTAATGTCCCCAGGTACTGCAAGGTCAAATTTTCTCCAGTAACCCCTTTGTCTCCTTGGATGCGAGGCTTACTACACATGCCAATACACTTAACACTCCAACTGCCCACGCCTCGGCGACCGGAAAGGAGCCTATCCTGGAGGCCAGTAGTGTTATCAGGAGAGTGCTTACACCGGCTGTGGTGAAGCCAATGTTCCACGCTAGGGCCACTCCAGACGACCTCACGCCGGTGGGAAAACACTCATTTACATATGCCATTATTCCTCCACCCCCGAATACCAGGAGCCAGGAGAGTACTCCAACTATCAACGCAGCATCTCCAAAGGAATTGGCACCTCCCAAGGCTAGATATAGTGGTACAGCACCAAGAGCGAGAACGCCGCCCAAGATGGAGGTGGCTCTCCTGCCCAGAAGTTCGCTTAGGGCGCCTCCTGCGAAGCCAGAGGCGGCAGTCACCACGCTATATATTATAAGTATGTGGTCCACTTGCACCGAGCCGAAGTGGTCCACTTGCACCAGGAAGTCAGGGAGTAAACCTTCAGCAGTGAAGGCAAGCGAGCCCCAAATTGCTGTAAGCGCAGCAGCGAAGAGGAAGTTCCTCTTGAAATCCCTAAACACTTCGGACGAAGCGCTGGGCTTGGAACGGGAGAACTTCCTTGATTCTGGCATGAGGAAGCCGAATACCACTATGAGGAAACTGGTGGAGAACATGATTCTCCAGCCCCACACTGCGTAGGCCTGAGATCCAACTAGCTTTATCAATCCGTAAAATATCCCTGACGCCACTAGAAACGAAGTCCCGCTAACCGCCATTCCGGAACCGCTGAACCAACCCCTATGCCTCTCCTCCAGGGACTCTATTCCTATTACATTGATTCCGCCACTGAGGGATCCGGTGAAGAACCCCTGTAAAGCCGTAAGGATGAGGAAGGCCACGGGTGCCGTGAGGCCAATCTTTCCATAGTCTGGAAGAAGCGCAATCCCTAGCAGGGGGAGAAAGGAGCCCACAGATCCTATCCTGGTCAAGGTCTTTCTCCCCAATCTATCTCCAAGAGGCCCTAATGCCCTTCCTCCCAAGGGCCTCATGGCCAGACCCAGTGCTAAGGATCCGAAGGTGGCTGCCAATTGAAGGGGACCTGAACGACCGAAGAAGGTTGCTGCAACGTAAGGCGAGTTGAAGAAGGTCAAGGTGGAGTTATTGTACACTAAGAACGTATATGCCAACAAATTAATTGTAACCAGCCGCAGGAAGCGTTCCACAATGGTTGTGGGGGTGGGCCCCTTTAACTTTATGGCTAAGGGGTGAAAGTCCTCTTTCGCGAAGTGCGCGACGGCCTCTTGTTGAATGGTTTTTAAGTTAAAAACAAATATACCTAGACCTCGAATGATGGAGCTAGGTGTACCCACGGGGTTGGGGTTCAACTGTGGACACGAGACCCTCCGTAACTCGTCTTCACGGGGCATGACAGAACGTTTCCGTGGAACCTCAGCTACGGGTGAAGGATCGAGGTTCGTGGAAGAAGCAGGAAATCCTCGTAGCAGGTGGAGATGCCTTCCGCAAGGGTGGCCAGTTCACACTCTAACTAACCCTTCCGCCCTAACTGGGACCTCAGTTATCCTGGACTTTGTGGCCCTCTCAACCGCTCTCACAAGGGCGTTGAGGGAACCTATGGACGCACCCTCACCTATTCCCTTGGCGGGAAGCGGTGCCGCTGACTTACCTTCCTCCATGAATTCCCAGCTCACCCTGAAGGAATGATGAGCCCTAGGCAATCCATATGAACTGAAGTCCGTGGACAGGGGATTCCCCTGATCGTCGTACTTGATCTCCTCCGTGAATACCTCCCCGTACCCCTGTATTATGCCTCCCATAACCTGCCCCTGAGCCAGCATTGGATTCACGACCACTCCTACATCGTCGATGGCCCTGTAGTCCAACACCTTAACTGAACCGTCGTCTTCAACTTCCACTAGCGCCACGTGAGCCCCATAGGGGAAGGTGTAGTTGTTCAGTCCGAAGTATTCCGTGACCTCCAGGGAAGGATCGCTTTTGAAGTTCCACGTGCCACCCATGGAGGCCACTGTGAACTTTGCGACGTCCCTTAGCTCCATCCTTCTCCCATCCTTAGGGTTCTCCACCCCTCCCTGCTTATACACTAACTCCTCCACGTCAGTCCCCATTATTTCCGACGCTAAGGCTCTAACCTTATCCTTCAACCGCCTGGCTGCCAAGAGGGCAGCGTTACCGGCAAGAGTTAAACTCCTGCTCCCATATGTCCCAAAGGCTTCCCCTATCTGAGACGTGTCCCCCCAGCTCACCTCCACGTCGTCTATGTCTATTCCAAGTTCATCCGCAACCACTTGCGCCACACCTGTTCCAGTTCCCTGCCCGTGGGGTGCGGCACCCATGATCACGCTCACCTTCCCGTCTCCCCTAACTCTAACGGAGGCGCTCTCCCACGGCCCAAAGTTGTTTTGCTCTAGATAGAAACAAAGTCCCACTCCTACCCTTCTCCCCTGGGTCCTCAGGGCCTGGGCCTTCCTCTCCAGCTCGGCGTAGGCTTCACCTGCTCTTTCCAAAAGATGCTGATAGTTTCCTGAATCGTAAGTTAGGCCGAAGGGATTGGTGTATGGTAGCTCCCTCACCAAGTTCCTCTTCCTTACCTCCACAGGGTCTGCACCTATTTCGTCAGCTATGTAGTCCATGATCCTTTCAATAACAAAGGTTGCCTCAGGTCTTCCCGCACCTCTGTACTGATCCAGGGGCGTGGTGTTGGTGTGAACCCCCACCACATTAACCCTCACGTTCTTAACGCCGTAGGGACCGGGGAGCATGGTGGCCGTGATGTCACCAAGGTAGTAACCGTGGGATGCAGCACCCAAGTTAATTATCAACTCGTCGGTCAGCCCCATCAGGGTTCCCCTCTGATCGAAGCCAAATCGTACTTTGTGAACCTGATCCCTTGAAAGGTAGGTGCTCACGAAGTCCTCCCTCCTTGTGCCGATCCACTTCACGGGTCGCTTAAACCTCAGGCTGGCCTCCACAGTTATGTAGTCCTCAGGGTAAGGGAAGAGTTTGGCTCCAAAAGCCCCTCCGGTGTCTGCTTGTTCTACCCTCAGATTATTTACCCTTCCTCCGAAGGCGTCCAACAGGAACCTCCTCATGAAGTGCGGAGATTGGGTTGAGGCGTAAACTGTGAGCGAGTTTCCGTCGTACACTGACAGAACTCCTCTGGTTTCCATGGGGGAAGCGTAGACCCTGCCAATCCTAAGCTTCATCTCCAATTTCTTGGGAGATGAATTGATGGCACCTTCAGGATCCCCAGAGACGTACTCCCTCTCATATGCCACAGCCTTCCCTTCCACTACACCCTTGCTCTGTAAGGCCTTCTCTGGGTCAATTACTGCCTGGAGCTCTTCATAATCCAGCTGAACTGCCTCTGCACCATCCATGGCAGAGTACCTATCCTTGGCCACAACTGCAGCCACGGGCTGTCCCACGTACAGAAGCTCATTGACGGCCATGGGGAAGTTCTCTGGCCTGTTGTCAACCTTCACCTTAAGGCCAGCTATGACCCCCACCACGCCTGGAACCTTTAGGGCGTCGGAGTAGTCCACTTTCTTTAGGACTCCATGGGCTACTGGACTTCTCACAATAGCCATGAACAGAGTTCCTGGTAACTCCAGGTCGTCAACATATCTTCCTCTCCCCGTTATGAGCTTAGGATCCTCCTTCCTCCTTATTGGACGTCCTACGTAACCCATACCATATTACAAGTCTCGACGATAAATATGCCTTTTGTATAGCAAGTTGCTCTGAAGGAAACTCACAAAAAGTAGAAGGTAATTCTGTCATGAAAGGGGAGGGAGAAAGAGGTTGAGAATATTCCTTGGAGTTATCCATATTGTCGACATTAAGCTATAAATCACGGGTTGGGACGCTCATGGGAGTGTTGTTATTCTTATTTTGAAAGCCACTTATTGAGAGGAAGAGAACTCGTGGCTTTATGTCGACACCATGGACACACTGAATGAATTAGACGACGTCTTTACATTGCACCTAAGAGTAATTGGGCATTAAGCCTCAATAGAAACGTTCTGAATAGCCAACCGGTGAGAACGTCAACCTCATGCATCTTGTTATTTCTGGAATAACCAACAGACACCCTTATTCCATCACCGTGTTAGCCTCAGATTGTGAAAATATTCCAACCCTAGAACGCCTAGTTTTTTATCTACTTCTATTTCTGTGGGGGGATGAGGGGATGATGAAACGGGTGCAAATTGAACTGTGATATACTGCGTGGCAACTGACCTGACCCCCTCATCCCTCATTTCTCATACTCTTCCTTGTGCTATAAAGTTTATCCTGCTATCTCCCGAGTGTATCCATAGTGTCGACACTAAGCTAGGAAATTTTCTCCTACCTAACAGGAATGCGCCACAAACCAAATAACGTTACCCTCTCGAGGAGAACGCCCTAACCCTTGGTCTGTATGTCAATGTTTACCCTATGGACACACTCGAGAGATGGGGGTGTGTCTTAGATTTTTCTCTTCTTCATAAGAATCAATAATAGAAGTTTAACTGAGGATTAATGGAGGGCTGACTTCCTGAGAAACATTTGAAATTAAGGAATGTGAGACATCTGATCATACAAGCTAGAAGCCTTCCTTAAAGTTCGACGTTTATTAACCACAATCTCAATCATAACACATGCAGTTCCAAGGTAACTTCAAGGTAAATTCCTCCAAGGAAAAGGTATGGGAGTTCCTCACTTCCCCAGAGAAGGTCGCCTCATGCTTTCCAGGTTTAACCTCAATGAATAAGGAGGGAGACGGGTACAAGATAACGTTGAAGCTGGGAGTAGGCCCAATAAAGGGTGACTTCAAGGCCACCATGAAGTATGCAGAAGTGACTGAAGGAAAATCAATCACCATAAATGCCAGGGGAACAGGGATGTCAAGCAACGCAGACCTAACGGCTAAGGTAGAGGTTGGCGAAGGAAGTCCTCTGGAACTCAAGTGGGCTGCCGACGTGAAGGTGGGGGGCGTATTGGCCTCGGTGGGGTCGAGGATGATGGAAGGAGTGGCCAACAAAATAGTGGACGAGCTCTTCCAGTGTCTCAAGGGGAAACTTGAGGGATGACAACCAGTAAGTCCTTCATCTTCATCCCCTTACGTCCTAGACCGCGTTTACCCTCCTCTCCTCCTGTTCTTTGTTGAGCCTTATTCCATGCATTTTAGATTTCGGCATTGCCAGTATTATCCACATACCTAAATATAACCTTGCGCTTTAATGTCTAAGGAGGTATAAGGCTATTAGCTGACCTCCTCCCTGCCCTGGAGGGGACGAGGGTTCCCCTCCAGGTGGTTCATCGTTCCCACCATCGGTTCGGGTCTACATCCCTCATTTGGTCGAGTGGATCAGAGGTCCACTCCTTGAAGTGGGGACTTTCATTAAGTCCCT
>Ga0081474_119779_pt1 | contig 11149 bp, 10 predicted proteins | sample OneHunmetagenome_2_FD_70978 | JGI IMG/M metagenome (GOLD analysis project Ga0081474, IMG submission 70978) | Ferrous microbial mat communities from One Hundred Spring Plain, Yellowstone National Park, USA v2 (version 2) | ecosystem: Environmental > Aquatic > Non-marine Saline and Alkaline >... | reverse complement strand
AATGTTAACATAAAGGCTTATAGAAATTGGTTAGGCATACAGCCTCAGCCTACTTAATGGCATTAAGGGGATTAGAAGCGATTAAAAATAACGAGTAGTTACATAAAATAAAGTTTCAGACATAGGCTCTTAACCGCATTGACCTAGAGAAGAGGGGGAGGCGCTATGTCGCTAAGGCTCGGCACCATGCCGCAGCTCAAGGTTCCGCCTAAGGGGGAGCACTACGACGTCGTCATAGTGGGAGGAGGGCCTGCAGGCCTCTCGGCAGCCGTATATGCTGCCAGGTTCTTGTTGAAGTCGGTTGTGGTCACTGAGGACATAGGGGGTCAGCTGAACTTGACCAATGAAGTTGACGACTATCCGGCCATGTTAAAAATCAGCGCAACGGAGCTCATTTCGAGGTTCAGAACCCACGCTGAGAAGCTGTTTGGGGTTCCTGTCTATAGTGGGATAACGGTCCAGAGGTTCGAGAAGGTCAGCGACATTGAGTATAGGGTCACGGGGACCAAAGGCCTTGACGTGTTTACTAAGGCCATAATACTAGCAGTAGGATCCAGGAGGAGAAAGCTGGGCGTCCCCGGAGAGAATGAGTTCACAGGCCGCGGCGTGAGCTACTGCAGCATATGTGACGCGCCTCTTTACAAAGGCAAGGAGGCAGTCGTCGTTGTGGGAGGAGGCGACGCTGCCTTAGAAGGCGCGATACTCCTCTCTGGTTACGTAAAGAAGGTCTACCTAGTTCACAGGAGGAGGGAGTTCAGGGCCAAGCCCTTCTACGTTGAGGAGGCCCTCAAGAGGCCCAACATAGAGTTCGTACTAGACTCCGTCGTAAAGGAGATACGCGGCGATAAGGTAGTCAGAAGCGTCATAGTCCAGAGCAAGGACGGCACTACCCGTGAGCTGGCAGTCGATGGCGTCTTCGTGGAAATAGGGTTTGAGCCGCCTAAAGACTGGTACCAGTCCCTTGGCCTCGAGGTTGACGAGCTAGGGTACGTAAAGACTGACATGTGGATGAGGACCAACCTGCCAGGAGTATTCGCTGCAGGGGATGCGATAAGCCTTTGGAGGGGCTTCAGGCAGATAGTCAACGCGGCTGCATCTGGGGCTATAGCCGCTTATAGCGCGTATACTTACCTAACTGAGAAGGGCCTCGTAAGGAGGCCAGGGGCCCAGAAGGCCTAGGTGGAAAGGGAATGGAGGTAAGGGCAGAGGAGGACGTTTACAGGCTCCTTGATCAGAGGCTGATAAAGCAGGGCTACCACCTAGTAGGCAGGCACAGCTCAGTCAAGAAGTGCTACTGGAACCACGCGGCCCTGGTCGAAGGGAGGTTCTGCTACAAGGGCAAGTTCTATGGCATAGAGAGCCACAGGTGCATTCAGCTAAGCGTCACGAACCACTGGTGCTGGAACGCCTGCCTGCACTGCTGGAGGCTGAGGCCTCAGGACGTAGGGATCCAGTGGAATGAGACCAGGACGCCCTTCGCTGACGACCCTCGCTCTATAGTTGAGGGCGCCATCAGGGAGTACAGGAGGATAGTAAGTGGCTACAAGGGCAGACCCGGCGTTGACCCGAAGATGTACCAGGAGGCCACGAACCCTAAGCACGTAGCCATAAGTCTGACAGGTGAGGCCACGCTGTACCCTATGTTAGGCGAGCTCATAAAGGAGTTCCACAGGAGGGGCATAACCACGTTCCTTGTGACCAGGGGGGTGAGGCCCGACGTCCTGGCCAACCTGGAAGAGGAGCCCACGCAGATATACGTGAGCTTAGAGGCGTGGGATAAGGAGTCCTACAACTACTTCAACAGGCCTCTAGTGCCTAGGGCATGGGAGCTAACCCTTGAAACCCTTCAGCTGCTTCCAAGCTTCTCGTCGACTACAGTATATAGGATAACCATAGTGAAGGGCTTCAACGACAACGATGCCGCGCTGAGGGGCTTCGCTGAGCTCGTTAAGCTTGGCATGCCTGATTACATAGAGGTCAAGGCCTACATGTACGTCGGCGCTAGCAGGAACAGGCTGCGCCTTGAGAATATGCCAAGACATGAGGAGGTCAAAGCCATAGCCAGGAAGCTCAGCGAGCTCACAGGGTACCCTGTGGTGAGCGAGAGCGCTCCCAGCAGGGTTGTGCTTTTATCAAGGCTTGAGAGGCCCATTAGGTACGGGAATGCGCCTGTCGACTGGAACTCTCCAGATATACCTGCCCCTGGAGAGTACGAGGAGCCCGGTGAGGCAGCGACCGCCTGAGGGCCCCCATGATGAGGCCTCGCATCGCTGAGGCTAGAGGCTGATGGGGATGGGCGCAAGCACTGAGGGGCCTGACGCCATTAACGAGATCTCAAGGATCGTAGAGAAGATCCTCGTAAACTACAGGGTCTACTTTGATAAGGGCGAAGTCCTCAACAGCGACGGCAGGAGGCTGTTGGTCACTGCCCTTCGTTACGCAAGGCGAGCCCCGCCGCCTGTCAGAAGAAGGCTCAGAGAGACCCTTAGGGACCCCTCTTTGCAGGCCATCAGGAAGCTGGCTGAAGCTCTCGGCCTCGATCCGTCGGTGGCTGAAAACGGATGGCCTTATACCCTTTAGCTGGAGATAATTGAGCTCAGGGCCCTCTCGCACAGCTCCTTTGCGTCCTCGGGCCTCAGGATGGTCTGCGCGCTAGATATTACCAACCCCCCTATTGCCTCAACCCCTTTTGAGGTCTTAAGCAGTATTATCTCACAGCCTTCAGCCCTGACATTACAGAGCTCAACGTCGACCTCGGGGAGCTTCAGGCTAGCCTGGCACTGCCCTGGAGCCTTCGGAAGCCTAAAGTAAAGGTCCACGAAGACCACGTTGACAGGCTCGCCCTTTATCGTGTCACTGACCTTAACTATTTGGCCTGTCCCAGCCTTAGTTACCTCAACATAGCTCATGTAGGGGTCACTCGGTTATGACAGGGGTCACAGGCGCTAGTTCCGAGCCGCAGAACGGACACCTGTACTTGAGGGACCTCGCGTCCGCTGAGCAGAAGTAAGCGCCTAACTTAGCGGCGCACTTAGGACATGCGTAAACGACTTCAAACTTCCTGCTCCCAGGCTTCTGGCCGCTTAAGTCTAGCAGCCTGCCGCAGACACGGCACCTAACGGTGATCCAGCCGAGGTGCCCCATTGCGTTAGTGCCGCGGATCTTGCCTATGGTCATGTTTACGCCTCCTCGCCCTCTCGGCGCGTTCAGGCTTAAAATCTGTCGTTTCACAGTGTTCATGGCTCTAAGGTGGGCTCTCTTGAGGGTAAGCAGGCTAGCGTTGATCGTGATAGCGCTGTTCGCGGCCACGGTAGCTGTCGGCATTGTTGGCCTAGGGTTCTACTACTCCTATAAGTCCGTCCTATCGCCGTTAGCCAAACCAATGCAGCTCGGCTCCCTACTTTACAGGACTCATTCCATTGAATACAAGGTCTACGTATCGCCATCAGGCGACACGTACTATGTGAGCGTGGCTGTCAACGTCAGCGATAACACTACAAGGATAACTATGACCAGCCCCTCCGGCACAGTAGTAGGTTCCGTGCTACTTCACTTCAACGCGACCAACATAACCTGGGCGCTGATCAGCTTCGGCGGCCTTAATGAGAACCTGAGCGGGTCAAACCTGACAAACTACATACCCCTTATACTGACCGGGGTCAGCGTTAGTTACAACCCCTACACGGGAGCCATGAGCGTGGGCGCGTTCCCTGGCCTTGGCCCCCTCTACGGTCTATACTATTACAGCTCATACTATGGTATTGATTGGAAGGGCCTGCTTCAGGGACAGCCAAGCTCGTCAACTGTCAGCGTGGGATATACGTTCGCGCCTGTAGACTTCAACGGCAAGAGCTTTAACGGCGTAATTATAACGATAACCCCCACAACGTCGCTGTTCGGCACGTACGGAGGGTACTCCATCAGCGCGTCGCTCATCAGCTTAAAGGGGGTTCCCGTGGCTACTCAGCTCATAGTGGGCACGGGCGGAGCCAATTACGTCTCTATGAGCCTCCTTCAGGTATCCGTATCGTAATGATCCCCCGAGGAGGCGGGCCCGGGGGGATTTGAACCCCCGACCACCGGCTCCCCTCGGCAAATGGAGGGCCTTAGAGGGCCGGCGCTCCGTCCTGGCTGAGCTACGGGCCCCCACGCCGTTACTGTCAGGGAGCTTATTAAGCTGCTTCACGTGCCGTTAAATCCCCGGCCACAGAGTTTTTAGCCCCGAGACCTTCTGAGGAGCGTCAAGGAGGACCCGACTTGCCGGCCAGCAGCGAGGCGCTGACGGAGGCCATTAAGAGGGCCCTGGAGGCGTCAAAGAGGACAAGGTTTGACCAGAGCGTGGAGCTCGTGGTGACCCTTAGGGACTTTGACGTTAAGGGCTCTGAGGGCAGGTTCAGGGAGGTCGTGTTCTTGCCCCATAAACCGCCTAAGGAGCCTACGATCTGCGTTGTGGCCGCTGGAGACCTCCTTCTGGAGGCTAAGAAGCTTGGCGTTGTCACTATCTCAAGGGAGGACCTACAGGCGATGAGGGGCGATAAGAAGAAGGTCAAGTCGATCGGAAGGCAGTGCGACTGGGTACTAGTATCAGCAGACCTCATGGGGCAGGTAGGAAGCGTGCTAGGCCCTGCCCTAGGGCCTAGGGGTAAGGTGCCAGTGGCTATACCTCCCAGGGCCAGCCTAGCGGAGCTTGTAGAGAATTATAAGAGGGCTACGTGGGTCAGGGTGAGAGGCCAGCCTCAGATCATGACGAGGATAGGGACGGCCTCTATGAGCATCAATGAAGTAGTTGAGAACGCCTTAGCGGTCCTTAACGTGATCGAGTCCAGGTTAGGCGCTTCCAAGGTGAACAGGGTTTACGTAAAGACGACGATGGGGGTTCCAATTATGGTTGGCCTGAGGTGATGGTCCGTGTCGGCAGCTGTTCAGAGGAAGCTTGGAAGACGTGAGCCGCCCGAGGATAAGAAAAGGACCGTAGAGGAGCTGACGAAACTAGTAGAAGGCCATAGGTACATCCTCTTCGCTGATCTAGAGGGCCTACCGGCTAAGCAGCTGCAGTTGATAAGGAAGCAGCTTAGGGGAAGGGCTGCATTCAAGGTCTCTAAGAAGAACCTGGTTTACCTGGCGCTCGAGAGGAAAGGCCTCAGTCGCAAGGTCCTCGAGCCGTACTTAAAGCATGGAGTCCTCGTGATCTTCACTGACGAGAATCCCTTCTTGCTGGCGTTTGAGATAGACAAACTCAAGATGCCAGCGCCTGCTAAGCCAGGAGATAAGGCCACTAAGGACATAGTCATCCCTGAGGGCGACACAGGCCTGAGGCCAGGTCCTATAGTCAGCGTCTTCGGTAAGCTCAAGATACCCTATGAGGTAAGGAAGGGCACCATTTACATAAAGAGCGACACTGTCGTAGCTAAGGCCGGGGACGTTATACAGCCTGAGCTGGCAAGCCTGTTGCAGCAGCTTGGAATACAGCCCATGGAGATAGGGCTTAAGCTGGTGGCCGCCTGGGACGGCAAGACCGTAATACCAGGCGACATGTTGCACCTAGACATAGAGGTAACTAGGTCACAGGTACTTGATGCCGAGAGGGAATCACTGTCCTTAGCCGTCGCTACAGGGTACTTCGAGGTGCCCGAGGTCGTCTCGCTGCTTCTCGGCGCTGCGGCCTCTGAGGCAACAGCTGTCATAAGGTCGGCAGGGCTTGTTGTTGATGCTGACTCGGCCTCACTGTCAATAGCTCAGGCGATCGCTGAGGAGAACGCTATTGTAACAGCCCTCGGTGACAAGGCCAGGGAGCTAGGCCTTGAAGTGGCACCAACGCTAACCTCAGGGACCTCCTCTTCAAGCTCTCCTAGCGCTGGAGCCGAGACCAAGAAGGAAGAGAAGAAGGAAGAGCAGCAGGAAACGGACGTCAGCGCAGGCCTTGCAGGGCTCTTCGGCTCGTAGCAGCCCTTCTAGGCCGTCTGTGACGTTTCTAGGCTTTCGACTGGCTTTGCATAAAGTAAGGTCAAGGTTCTAATAGATAAAGACGCGATTTCAGGTCTTGCTGCCCTGTCGAAGCACGAGGTAAGCGGGTTGGTGGTGGCCTTCAGGGCTAGCCTTAAAGATAAGGGCTGTGGGAGCTTACAGGGGTTAACGTTCTACTAACGAGGACTAGGGGCGAGAAGCAACACCTTTATAACTCCTAGCTCGCCCGTGGCCGGGAGGGAATCAGCATGGTCCAGGAGGGCAAGGCTTACATCCACGCGGCCCTGGCCCTCTACTACGCTGGGGCCCAGATAACTGAGGACAACCTAAAGAAGGTCGTAGAGGCCCTCGGTATACAGGTTGACGAAGCTAAGGTCAAGATGTTGGTAGCCTCTCTGTCCCAGCTGAACCTAGAGGAGGTGCTTAAGGGCGCCGCCTTAGTGGCGGCTGCGCCTGCTGCAGCCCCTGCCTCAGCGCCTTCTGCTCAGTCGGCTGCGCAGGCAGCCGAGGCCAAGGAGGAGAAGAAGGAGGAGAAGGAGGCAAGCGAGGCTGAAATAAGCGAGGGCCTGGCAGGCCTCTTTGGCATGTGAAGGTACCTTATAAAGTCGCTTTCGGGCGTTTCTTCCGTAGCTAACGGGGTCTGGCCACTATGGCGAAGGTCGACCCTTCAGAGTATAGGCTGAGATTCTTCAACGAGAAAGGTTACCAGAGGAGGGAGTGTAAGGTCGGGGGCGACTACTTCTGGACGGTCAACCCAAACTTTGACACTTGTCAGGACGTGCCGGACACGGCGTACTGGTTTGACAAGATACCGTCCTCTGAGCCCCTCACGGTCAGTCAGGCCAGGTCTAAGTTCATAGATTTCTTCAAGAAGAGAGGGCACGAGCCGGTCCCCCCAAGGCCTGTCGTGGCCAGGTGGAGGGAGGACCTGTACCTCACCATAGCGAGCATAGTGGTGTTTCAGCCGCACGTGACAAGTGGCCTGGTCCCCCCTCCTGCCAACCCTCTTGTAATTAGCCAGCCCTGCATAAGGCTTGAGGACATAGACAACGTGGGCCTGACCATAGGCAGGCACCTGACCACGTTCGAGATGGCAGCGCATCACGCGTTCAACTACCCCGATAAGTTCGTCTACTGGAAGGACGAGACGGTAGCTTATGCCAGGGAGTTCTTCGCAAAGGAGATAGGCATACCGGAGGACCTGATAGTCTTCAAGGAGTCCTGGTGGGAGGGCGGGGGTAACGCAGGTCCCTCCTTTGAGGTAACGGTCGGCGGGCTCGAGCTAGCCACCCTCGTGTTCATGCAGTACAGATCCATTGACGGCTCTTATGAGGAGCTGCCGCTTAGAATCGTTGACACGGGCTATGGCGTAGAGAGGATAGCGTGGTTCACCCAGAAGGCGCCAACGGCCTTCCACGCGATCTACGGCAGCCTCGTAGACGCCTTGAGGTCCGCGTTGGGGTTACCGAGACCTGACGACTCACTCCTGTGGGCGGCCTTCAGGAACGTCCATAACCTGAACCCTGACGACCTGAAGAGCGTGGAGAACTACTACAGGGCCGTAGCTAGCTCATTGGGGTCGGACGTGGAGTCCATAAGGCCTGTCCTGGAGCGCGAGGCAAGGCTTTACAGCGTGCTCGATCACAGCAAGACGATAATGATGATGTTAGCTGATGGAGTCGTGCCCAGCAACTCTGGGGAAGGGTATTTGGCAAGGCTTGTGATAAGGAGGGCGCTCAGGCAGCTCAGGCAGCTCAGTCCAAGCTACTCCTTAGTAGAGATAGTTAACAGGCAGATAGAGCTCTGGAAGGACGACTTCCCGCAGGTTCGTGAGAACAGGGACTACATATTAGAGGCGGTGACCCTTGAGGAACAGAAGTACAAGGACCTGCTGGCCAGAGGGGAGAAGCTCATAGCGAGGGAGCTCTCAAGGCCCCTCACCGTTGACGACCTCATAAAGCTCTATGACAGCATGGGAGTCCCTCCAGAGGTGGTGGCCGAGGCTGCCTCCAGGCGCGGCATAAGCGTAGTGGTGCCTCCCAACTTCTACTCGATAGTAGCGGCCAGGCACAGGGCCCCGGCCAAGGTCAGGGCTATAGGTGAGGGCGTCTCGTTGCCGCAGGAGGTCATTGAGTGGGCCAGGAAGTTCCAGCCAACTGAGCTGCTGTTCCATAAGGACCCGTACCTGAGATCCTTTAGGGCGAGGCTGTTAGGCTCCTATGGAGACTACGTCGTGTTGGACGCCACAGCCTTTTACGCGACCGGCGGAGGGCAGCTTCACGACACAGGCGTCCTTAACATATGCGGTGAGGAGTACAGGGTTGTCGACGTTGAGAAGGTAGGAGGGGTCATAGTTCACAAGCTTGACAGGGCAGTTTCAACAAGGGACTGCGGCGAGGTAGAGGGCAGGATAGACTGGGATAGACGTTATAGGTTGATGAGGCATCATACGGCCACGCACGTTATCCTAGGGGCGGCCCGCAGGGTCCTCGGAAGGCACGTCTGGCAGGCGGGCGCTGAGAAAACCCCTGAGAAGGCTAGGCTTGATATAACGCATCACAGGCCGCTCACAGATGAAGAGGTGAAGGCCATCGAGAAGCTGGCCAACGCCGCGGTTGACGCAAGGCTGCCCGTGAGAAAGGTGTTCATGGATAGGAACGAGGCTGAGCGCAAGTACGGCTTCGCCATTTATGAAGGGGGCGTCCCAATGGAGAGACAGATAAGGCTTGTCGAGATAGAGGGCTGGGATGCTGAGGCCTGCTTCGGCACGCACCTTGACAACACTGGCGAGATAGGGGGGATCAAGATAGTCAACGTCGAGCGGATACAGGACGGCGTGGTGAGGCTCGAGTTCGTCGCAGGCACTAGGCTCTACGAGGAGATGGCTAAGGTAGAAGATGAGATGAGGACGTTGGCTAAGGAGCTTAAGGCAGGCCCCTCTGAGCTGCCCCAGGAAGTCAGGAAGCTGAAGGACGAGGCGGACGAGCTGAGGGAGGCCGTCAGGAGCTACAGGTCTATGTGGGTCTCTCAGGCCACAGAGCATGTTAAGGCTCAACAGCCTCTGAACGGGGTCAGGGTCGCACTGCTCGTCTACCCAGAGAGGGACGTTAAGTCAGCGAGGGAGGCGCTCAGGGAGATAACGGATGAGGTCAGCGACTCCCTAGTTGTGCTCGCGATAAGGGACGTGAAGGGCTACAGATACGAGATAGGGGCAGGGAGAGGCATAGGCTTGAGGGCGGACGTAGGTGAGCTCATCAAGAGGCTGAGCAACCTGCTGAGCCTTCAGGGTGGCGGCAAGGGCACCTATGGAAGCTTCAGCACGGCCGAGCCGCCTGAGAAGGTCCTAGAGGCTATAAAGAGGGTGCTAGGCTCTTAGGTCACCAAAGGGGGCTGACCTTAAGTAGCTCTTGGTCAAGCCTCCTGTAGAACCTGTTCCACCACTCTATGATTTTCTCCTTGCGATACATGGCGTCATCCCAGCCCTGAAGGCCGCTCTCAGCCGCTAAGGACGCTATTGCGTCAATGACCCTCTTAGACTCCCAAGGCGCTGGGGCTGCGTTGGCCTTCTTCTGGTACTCCGCGATGGTCTTGTAGACAGCCAGGCCATGAGTATACACGTCAAGCTTCACGTTAAGCAGCCGCTCGTACATATCGTCGAGCATCTCCTCGGCCCACCCCCTATGGAACCTGCAGAAGCCGGCGTTCGCCACGGCATACTCGAAGACGGCCCTCCTCAGAGCTGTTGTCGCGTAGTCGTCAGGGTCCCTGAAGGCCGGGCTGTAGTCAGTCCAGTACTTGCCAAGTACGTAAAGTGGCGCAAGGACGCCAGGGCTCCAGTAATAGTTAGGCGTGAAGTAGCCGGTGTCGCCGAAGGCCGCGTACACAAGCACGTCCTCGAATCTCAGGCCAACGTCCTTTACCCTGTCAGGGTATATCCTGTCGAGCTCCTTGGCGGCAGCTCTCAGCCCAAGGGAGGCTATCAGCCTGAGGACCTTAGGGGCTGAGTCGGACACTAAGAGCTCCAGCACTTTTCTTGCGGCCTCGGCGTTTCTCTTGCTGGTCTCAGGGCTCAGCGCCTCTGGGTCCATTACTGGAACGCTGTCGAGGCCTATCTCGTCGGGCCTCAGGAGACCCCTGTTAACGCTCTCGAACAGCCAGGCCAACATGTGGCCTGCCTCTATCGCGTCAAGGCCTAGGTTGTCAAGTAGGTCAACAAGCCTGGCAGTATCATCGACCGTTATTATACCAGATATGGGCCCGACGGCATGGGCAGGCTCGTAGTCAAGCTTCACGCCCTTATAGACCTTCTTACAGACCACGGGGCATGGCTCACCGCAGTTCTTAGAGGCCGGCGTCAGCTTGCCCCCATCAAACACCTCCTGTTGGAAGGGAGCCCAGAAGTTCTCCATGACCTTGTTATGCACCTCGAGCCTGAGCCCCTTGCTCATGTAGGCCTGGCTATAGTTGAGGACGGGCACCAGGTCTTTATAGTGCGGGTAGTTGACGCCAAAGGTCCCTCCGGTCTTCATGGATGGGTCGAACCTGTACTTCACTGTCTTCTCGGTTAGCGCCTGCGAGTAAGGCTTCTTGAAGGTCTGCTGGGATATAGCGTTCAAAGCCGTAACGTCGCTTAGCTTTGGGTTAGGCTTCCTGTAGGTGCCGCCGAAGACTATCGCGGCGACATTATGTGCCTGGGCCATTACTGATCCACCCCCTCCTCTTGAGGCCGAGTCGGATACTTCCGTTAGGTTAGCGGTCCTGTCGTCAAGGACGTAGCTGAATATGCCGGCGAACCTCGTCTTGAAGGCGCCAGGGCCCACGACCGCTACGCGGCCTTTGTTCTTAAGGACCTTGTCCCTCAAGAGGTCTACCAGGTACTTTGTAAGGGCCTTGGTGCCGCTCAGGCCCCCATAGCCGGCGTAGACCTTGTTAAGCTCTGCCTCGCTAATAGTACTAAGGTTAACTGACGTAGAGCCGTCCTGGGAGCCGAAGAGCTCAATTACGAGGGGCTCGGGGCTCTTCCCAGTTATGACGAGGGCGTCAAGGCCAGTCCTGTAGAAGGAATACGCGGCCCCTCCCATTTCACTTACGTGCAGCCCCATGCTGACAGGGCTCCTGAAGACCGCGACTATCCTGTGGCTTCCCACTACTGCACCTCCCGCCAAGGGGCCTATGCCTAGGACGA
>Ga0081474_123007_pt1 | contig 11150 bp, 9 predicted proteins | sample OneHunmetagenome_2_FD_70978 | JGI IMG/M metagenome (GOLD analysis project Ga0081474, IMG submission 70978) | Ferrous microbial mat communities from One Hundred Spring Plain, Yellowstone National Park, USA v2 (version 2) | ecosystem: Environmental > Aquatic > Non-marine Saline and Alkaline >... | reverse complement strand
AAGCAATTGGAACACGTACTCGTTGAAGTGTATTGAGTACTAGGAAGTTTGACTGGAGAGATATAGCTAGGAGATATCTTAACATATATGAGGAGGTGTTAGCAGATAAGGAAGCATTATGAAGGTTTCAATTGTGGTTCCAAGTAAGGGATGCAAATACCTTGGCTACCTGCTTACTGGCCTTAGGGATCAGAATGTGAAGCCCAATGAGGTGGTTCTTGTGGTTAAGGGGTGCGACTTAAGGCATGTTGAGGATTTGTGCAGTAGAAACAACTTACCCTGTGTGATAATTGAGCAAAAGAGTGGTTACGTTACTAGCGCTATGAATATGGGTAAGAAAGAGGCTAAGGGTGATCTTATAATATTCACTGATGATGATGCGGTACCCTTAAGTAAATGGATTGAAAGGTACATCAAACTGCATGTAATGTACCCAAGCATAACTGGAAGATCAAGTAAAGATATGTATCTAAATCTAGAAAACATGAGACTCATGCCAATACCTGATGATAAAGTAACCACTAAATTATATAGATGGGCTATTAGACCATGGCTAAATAAACCACACCCATTATTAAGGAAGTATAGAATGGGGGTTTACTTGACTAAAAATCTTAATGTAGCCCATGGCCCATTTATCCCAGGTAGAGAGTGCTTTTCATTACCCTTTAGGGGTGTTAATATGAGTTTTAAGGCAAGTTATGTTTATGATGTATGGTTTCCTGAGCATAGGCTATTAAGGAGGGCGATAGGCTTTGAGCAGTATTATGGCTTACAGCTTGTGCTCAGGGACCTAGATATGATATATGTTCCAAATAATCCAGTATTACATATAGCTAGGGAAGAAAGTTTGTCGAGAACAAAGGATAAGACCGCCAAGGCCGAGTACTATGTAATGAGGATTTTATTCAGGGAGCTTCTCAGTAAGTATGGCTTCGATTAAGCAGGCAGTACCTATAATAATGTTATTAGCAGTAGCTGTAGTTACCTTACCCATATCGGCCCATGAGTCACAGTTAACGCTAATTAACAATGTCAGGAACCTGAATCTTACCGCAGCGGCGCTAGGAGTGTTAAGCACATTAAACATGTATTACTTCATAGGCCTCTCTGCAGCATTAGCGTCGCTTGCATTATCGTTAATGCATTACAGAAGTAATGCATTAACCATAGTATGTGCCTTTATCATCATCATGTATTTCGTGGGTTATCCGCTTCTATTAAGCCCATTTCCACCATACCTGCCTGACGGAACACTTTACGCTACAGAGTCGTTGGCGGTTTCCCTCTTCGGTTACTCAAATATAGCCAAGTGGCTGTATAATGGTGGCGCATACCCAATAGCTTTCATCTGGGGTGCAGTCACAAGCATGGTGCTTGGTGTGCAACCAATATATTTATCATCAGCCTACGGTTTGCTTGAGCCCATAGCCCTGGGGTTGATTAGTTATGTGGTTGGTAGGAGGATGGTTAATGATGATAACACTGCGCTAGTACCATTGGCAATGCTCATATTTACTGCCCTGATCTGGTCTTACCAATTTCACTTCAGCCCCCAGGATTTTAACATAGTTGTGCTAATGCTTATTGCGCCGTTACTACCCATGGCTATTGGGGGTGACTTAAAGGCTATTATTTTAATCAGCCTAGCCACAGTAACCTTAACACTTGGCCATCAAACAGAAGACCCAATTCTTCTAGCTACATTATTCTCCCTACTGGTCCTAAGAATTATTAGGAGGTATAGGGAATTTAGACCCCTGGTGTTGACTACATCGGCGGTGACTGCGATGAGTTTCATAGTATACAGTAACTATATCATGCCAGGTAATATTTCGATCATAAGTGGTTTACTCTCATCGACAGCCATCATTAGGTTCATTAATTTATTCATTGGTAGGGTTTCTCACGCTGTCTACTTTGCAGTGACCAGCTATGGTTCAGTGTATCCTCTTAGGTCTATTGTGTATAAGTATGAATTGCATGGCGGCTATGCAATAGCCTTATTTGAACTAGTATCCATAGCCGCATTATATGTCTCACTATGGTTTAAGGAATCTGATAATTACAGGCAAGCCTACGTGTCTCTAGCGTTGGGGGGTTTGCTTGTGGATGCCTTAATAACATTGGCATTAGGCACTTACAGTAATAGACTTGCCATATACTCAGTACCCATTCTCTCCGGACTCCTCCTACCATACCTACTAAGAATAAGGGGTAATATTAAGTATCTGGTGATCACTGTGCTTATTACACTAAGTTTCATTGGGTTAATCTTCTCAGGATCAACAGTATACTGGGACTACTCAGCTGGAAACTCAGTAACATACCAATCATACTCAATAATCTACTCACTTGGCTATCATTACAACCTCGGTAGCTATTACACAACTAATTGGCTCACCTATTATCAGGTGATAAATTATGTATGTAATATTAACACAACAAAGGTATTTCTCTATCCAGGGCCATTATTCGACTACAATAAAAATGACCTATTTTATCTGGCAAATGATGTGAACCTCGGCAAGTACCAAGATGCCTTATATAATGTCGCTAATTCAATGGTAATTTACAATGACGGAATAAACATAATAGCAAGAACCTAATTTTAAATGCGATGGAACCATTCATAACAGTAATAGTTACTGATTATGATAGAAGGATATTTTTACCGTGGGCATTACATAGATTGGTTGAATGATGCCACTAAATGCATTAATCATTAATGATTGGGTTAGCAATAGGGTTGCGGGAGGTACCTATAGAGTTCAGGGTTTTGCTGAAGGGTTTGCCGCATTGGGGTTTAGAGTTTTCATAACTACGCCCTGGGGTATTACTGAGTATAAGAAAATTAATGAAATTCATCAGCCAAATGTCGGTAGTCCCCTATACTATGCAACAACAGGTATAATACTTCCCCTGCAAGTAATTAGGTCATTAATGAAAACTGGTTCGGTGGATCTAGTGTTAGTACAAATGCCGAGTCCATTTACAAAGGCATTACCAATATTGCCAATTTTAAAACTCATAGATGTACCATTAGTTCTTGATTTCGGTGACCCCTGGTGGAAAAACAGTGACCCTGAACTTTATAGGCTCATTTCAAGTAAGGTTATTCAACTTCAGTCTAAGGAATCCACATTAATATCATCCTCAAGCAAGCTTATTCTTAAGCTTATTAATCATGAGAACAAGGTGTGGATTCCCAATGGTGTTAGCCCAGAATTCCTAAAGCCAAGGAATATTAGTCCGCATGATGAATTAGTAGGGTTTCTTGGATCATTCACGAGGAGGAATGGAGCAGACCTAATAATACCGATGCTATCAGGGTTGATAAAGAGTGGGATTGATGCCAAGTTCATGTTGATTGGTGGAGGAGACTTGTTGCCGATTATTCGTGAAGAAGCTGCTAAGAGGGGATTAAATGAAAGGATTATATTCACTGGTAGTGTTTCTAGGCATGAAATTCCACACCTATTATCCATGTGCGGTGTACTAATTGCACCGTACATGGAGTCCCCTGAGCTTCACTTCATTTTCCCAACTAAGGTTCCCGAAATGATGGCTTTAAGGAGACCTGTGGTAACAGCAAGGCTTTATGAAATAGTAACTACGTTTAAAGTTAACGAGGAGGTTCTTGTTGCTAGGTACGATGTTGCTGATTATGCGGATAAAATAACACTGCTCGTTAATGATGATTATTTAAGGCGTAGAATAGCTGATAATGGTTATGTGAAGGTTAGCAGGGATTTCGTATGGGAACGTTTAACGTTAAAAATCGTAGATAGGTTATGGGGTTCATTATGACTAACGTGTGCTTCGTAATGGCCTATACGATTTATCCAAGGCGAGGAGGACTTCATGAGCAGGTTTACTTGATTTCGAGGGAATTAAGGAGGAGGGGCTATAATGTCTACATCCTCTACTATAGGCATGGACTACTCAGTAATGGGCAGTTAGTTAGAATACCATTGTACTTCTCGGGCATTCACCCAAACCTTTACTCATCAATAGGTAAGTGCGACTATGTGGTAATGGAGACTGCTTGGCCCTGGTTAGCTGCAGTACCAATCCGCTTACTGGGAAAGGGTTTCATCCTCCATTTACACGCCATAGAGAGTTTACCTGATTTCGGATTGCCAATGCATAGGAGACTCATGATGAAGTTCGCCGAGGAGGTTGCCGGTAGACTTGCCAGCAGGATAATAACAGTGAGCCTTACTGAGTACTCGATGCTGAGGGCTAGGTTTGGAAGTAAAGTCACGTATATTCCACTGGCAATTGACCTTGAGGAACGTGAGAGGTACATGGGCATGAGTAAGGAGGATGTAAGGAGGGTGCTTAACCTCCCAAGTGATAAATTCATAGTTACGTTTATTGGGGGAATGGGTTATGGGGCAAATAGGGAGGCAGCCAGGATAATAGCAACTCAAATAGCTCCAAAGGTCCATGAATTAAGCAATGGTAAGGTGCTCTTCCTCCTAGTAGGGCCTGACCCTCCACCAGAGTCCATTGGGTTGAGTTACATTAAGGTTACTGGTTACGTTGAGTCAATAGCACCGTACATTGCGGCATCTGATGCATGCATAGCACCCATATACCATGGTGGTGGTGTTAAGATGAAAATACTAGATTGTATGAGCCTTAAAAAGGTTGTAGTAGCAACAAGGAAGGCTGTTGAGGGAACCTTATTGAAGCCTTGGATTCATTATATACCTGCGGAGGAGCCGATGGATTTTGTTTATAGAATAGTTGAACTATTAAGGATGGGTAATCATGAACAGGTTATTGTTAAGATTACCAATGAAGGGTATGATTATGTTAGGTCTAATCACTCTGCCAACGCCGTAGTGGATACGTTACTTGGTATACTTAAGAATAGTACATGAGCTACTTAAATAATCAAGGTCCATTAGTATCCGTAGTAATACCTACATCTAATGGTGCCCAAACCATAGGGACCGTATTGGAATCACTAGCTTCACAGGATTACCAGAACGTAGAAATTGTCATAATAGATAATGGTTCAACGGACAATACGGAAAGCGTGGTTAAGGGCTTCATGAGTAGATCAAGTAGATCTGTGAAGTATTTCAAGTACCCTAATAGGCTAGGTCATGCAGGTGCCATAAATGAGGGTATTAGAAAAGCCTCTGGTGACGTGGTAATTGTGCTTCATGATGATGTAGTTTTATGTCAACGTAACTGGGTATCATCAATGCTTGAGGTTTTAAATAAGGATAATGTTGGGGTTGCATCATCACTCTTCGTTACCGATCCTGATGAGCTTTCCGGCATCAATAAGGCATTTGCCTACATCTACATATTGGGGTGGCATAAACCCAACGTCAACATTAGTACCCAGGAGGTGCTGTATACGGGCCTAAATAATGATGCTATTAAAAGGGAGGTCATAGAGAGAGTGGGTCTTATGGATGAGACATATAGGTACAGCACCCATGACTTAGACTTCTCTGAGAAGGTTAGGAGAATTGGATATAAGATAGTTTTGAATCCTAAGGTATGCGCCAGGCACATCTTATCCTCACACCAGCGTTCACTAAAATCCCACTTAATCAAGGCTTGGCAATACGGCTTTCCTTCAGGGGTAATCTTAAAGAGGTACGGATACTTACCGAATATCGATAACATGTACCTCGTAATTTCATTAATAATGTTTGCCCTCTCCATAATCAACATCAACATAGCATTATTAATATCGGCAATACTTATAGCACTATCATTCATAATCGAACCTCCTAATTACTACAAGAAGCCTAGGTACCTGATGAGACTGAGGAAGATACTAGTAAACCTAACGGGTGCGGCTATTTTGTTCGTCCTACTTAAAGGGTCGCTCTTCATAATACCATTACTAGGGGGTGTTCCAATAGCAAGGGCGCTATTAAGCGCGTTTAGCGCGTTTAAGGAGCAACGTAGTATAAGATTATCATTACTGGTTTTAATACTTCATCCAATCTGGAGCCTAATAAATGGAGTAGCAGCATTAGTAGGTATGCCGTGGTTTTACTTAAAAGGCATGAACAATAAAGATTTAAGAAATTGATAATCACTTGGTTTTATGAAGCCTAAAATCATCGCTATTTACTGGGCATTTAACCCAGACGTTAAAGTACTCAGATTATCATTAAGAAATCTTATTGATGATGTAGATGAAATAATCATAGTAGATAATGGTTCTAGAAACGTGAAGGAACTCAAGGAATTAGCAACAGAATTCATACCAGGTAAGGTTAACATAGTGGAGTTAAGGAGAAATCTAGGTGTAAAGGCGCTAAACATTGGAATGAGTATTGCCATTAAGAAGGGGGCCGACTGGGTTCTACTAATGGATGATGATAGTATTTATCCTAAAGGCATCTTAAGAAACATTATGCTGGCTTATAATGTACTATGTAAACATAAAAATGATCTATGCGATAAAATTGCCGTAATATCATTACCATATTGGAAATTCAATCAACTAAGGGAAACATTCGCTATTTTTAAAAATCCACATATTTTTCTGGCAGTTTAATTAAAGTAGATAACATTAAAAAGTATAATCTCTATATCAATGAATCCTTTTTTGTTGATATGGCAGATGTCGAATTATATGAAAGAATACATAAACTAGGTATGCTTACCATATACTATACTCGTGGGCAATTGGTTCATCATCCCGGTAGACATATATATCTACCTCGCCTTTTAAAGCCATGGATAAGGCGTGAATGGTCTATTTATACCCCATGGCGATATTACATGATTCTTAGAAATTTAATAATCCTCGTAATTAAGTATAGAATGTTAAGGCTTATTAGGGATGTTTTTCTTTTCATGATATTATTCGGGATTCCTTTAATTATAGTGTATGGTTTTAAATCATGGTTCAAAGCCTTTATTCTAGGTATAGCTCATGGATTGTTTGGGAAACTTGGTTATCTAGATCCTGCATTGCTTAATTCGAGGGAGCGTTAAAGATAAAAAGATTACGGCATCATAGTGACGTGATGAAGGTTGCCGTTATAGCTGATAATATTTCATGGAGAGGTGTAGGGGTTATTACGAAGATGCAGATTAAGCTTCTACTTGAACGAGGAGTAAGCATAGTATTGGTAGTACCTCAAAATGAGCTTAGATATGCATATGACTTAGCTAAAATGCATAGCGGAAAATTAGATATTTTGCCAATCCCTAACATTAATGTAGGATTTTCTCAAATTATTGAATCAAAGAGGATGAGTAAATACCTTGATAGGTCACTAAATGATGTTGACCTAATTTACATTCCCAATATATATTATTGGGCATTAGGATATGCCAAAAGGAGGCATATACCAAGTGTAATTACGATAACCATGCCTTGGCCTACATGCTTCTACCAAAGCCTATTTTTTAGGCACAGTCCATGCCCTGGATGTGTATGGAGTAAAAGTAGGGGTTCACTCAATGATTATGTAAGATTGTATCAGTGTGTAGTTGAGAAGGAGGGTGTACCTAAGTCATTGGTTAAATTCCCATTGAGTATAATTAAGAGGAACGTTATTGAATCGTATTTAACAATGGCTACTAGAGTTGTTGCTATCAGTCAGACGGTTAGAAAATGGCTTATTAATAGGTTTCAAGACCTTTCTGATAGGATTAAGGTTGTTTATCTTGGTGCACTCTTCCCACCATTACCATATGTCCCACCAAATAGTGACAATAGTAAATTAAGGCTCTTCTACTTCAGCGCACCAGATGAGGAGAAGGGTATCTTTAATCTACTTAAGGCATTATCCATAGCAGTTAAATATGATAACAACATTACCTTAAAGGTCATGGGTGCTAACTCCAAGGTGGAGGCTATGGTGCATGAGTTAGGGTTGCGGAACAACGTGACCTTAATGCCCTGGTATCCCAGTGACAAGGTGTTTAATATCCTTCCAGAGGCCATTAAGGATGTTGATGTTGTCGTGGTGCCCTGTTTAAATGAGGATGCTTGGGCTGGCGTCACAACGCAAGCCATGGCGCTAGGAAGGCCTGTGCTAGTCAATAAGATAGGTGGATTAAGGGAGCAGGTTATAGATGGTGTAAATGGGTACCACTGCAACTGTAACGACATAGCCTCATTCGCTAAGAGGCTACTTGAATTAAGGATGTTAAGTAAGAGTGAGCTCTATCAGGCTGGCCTCAGGGCTCGTGAGCATTATCTAAAGTTCTATGACCCATACAGGATCATCGATGAGTTAATTAACGTATTTAACGAAGCATTACTTGAATTCGGTCACAGATAATGCCGTGCATTATTGTTATTACACATAACAATGCCGATACATTAAGGAAGGCATTAGAATCGCTGGTAAATAGCGAACTTGTTGATGAAATAGTTGTCGTAGATAATAATTCTATTGATAATTCTCAATCGATTATAAGGGAATTTATAATTAAGTACCCATTTGTAAAGGGCTTATTTCTTAAAAGGAATGTTGGTTTTGCTGCTGGTGTTAATATCGGTTTTAGGGCATGTGAATCAGCAGAGCCTTACTTCGCCTTATTTAACCCTGATGCCATAGCCACCAGGGATTGGTTAAGGAAACTTGTTGAATTTATGGATGAGAATGGTGATGCTGGCATGGCGCAGAGTCTCCTTATTAAGCCCAATGGTGAGTATGATTCGGCCGGTGGCTTCATTAATGGGCTTGGTTACCCAATCGAGTTCAGACCTAAGGTCAACTATGAATTGTTAAGGAGGGTTAAACCTTACGAGGTTGGTTATGCTAAGGGTGCGGCTGTTTTGATTAGGCGTGAAGCATATCTTCAGGTTGGTGGCTTTGATAATAGATTCTTCTTTTACTATGATGAGACGGATTTAAGTTACAGAATGAGAAAGGCTGGGTGGAGGATTTACGTTGTGCCAAGTTCCCTGGTTTTTCACATCGGATTAGGCAGTTACATACCGAATAAGGAGTACTTTGTGCTTTATTACATGGAAAGGAATCACTTGTTCTTTCTTTGGAAGAATATGAGGAGCAGATTCATACCAGCCTTAGCCTGGTCCTTAGCTGGAGTCATGAAGGAGAGCAACAATAAGAGAAGGATGGTGAGGTTAAGAGGTCTAAGGGACTCCATAAAGCTTGTAATGGGATTGAAAATCAGCGAACCGTTTAACACATAAGAAAACTATATAAAAAGGTTAAATTTTGCCCACTTTATACCCATTCCCATGAAGTCTGCAGTAATAATCACAGTTTATAAAAGATATAAATACATTAAAGATGCAATAAACTCAGTACTATCCCAAACGGAGCCCTCTGATCAAATAATTATTGTGGCTGATAACCCCAAAATGCTAGGAAGCATGCAATCTGCAACACTAATTGAAGCAGATTATCCGCAACTGGGAAGGAAAATATATGAAGCAATTATGGCTTTAAGAGACGATATTGACATAGTGTATTTCCTTGAGGATGATGATATGTTTCATAAAAGCAAAATTGAATATATAAATAAGATCTTTGAGAAAAGGAGGGAAGTAGTTACCGTTCATAACTCAAGGGAATTAGTTGATGAGACTGGAAATCCATTAAACTCGTCTTATGATATACCGTTTGAGGTTTCAATAAATCAAGATAATTTCAGGAAAATAATTCAGCAATTCCCTTTAGGATTGGCAAATAATTCCTCTTATTCTGTAAGGAAAGAATTTTTAGATGAAATTAAAAAAAGTCTTAGAAATATAGATTTGGCGGTTGACTGGGCTCTGCTGTACTTGTCTTTAGAATATAGCAGTATCTTACATATACCCGAAAAATTAACTATATATAGACTAGGTACCGGAATATCTACTTATAGTAAAGTAACAAATCCTAGTAGATTTTTAGAGAATAAAAACAAATTAGTTTGTTTATTCAATAGAATTTTAGAAGATCTGAGGTATTTAGAATCATTTTTAACTAATTGTAAACAATGTAAGAAAGAAATCCAGAGAACAATTCTATTTCTTGAGCTGTACCTAAGTGCTGAAAATGAGTTTTTTAAATGTGACTATAAGGCTCAACTTCCATCTTTAAATAGTCTTTTCTTCTTGTCAATAAAACATTATCTGGATGGATCAATAAATACAAAAGATCTTTATAATATTATAAAAGGAGTTTTAGGACAGCTAATTCTGGGTAAAAGAAGAGTATCTGAGATTAGAAGTAGAAAAGGCTATTAATTATTCTTAGGCTTTAATATGTTGCACAGTATTGCTTTCACTATGCATCATGGAACTGATGGTTGTGAGGAAAGCATGTTCTGACTGTAGACTCAATAGACTTTAGAGCTACATCAATGAAACTCTCTTAAAAGTTTAGTATAACTGGTTTTTATGGACGCATTGCGATATTCGTCACCCATAACCCAAGTCTAGATAGGTTTAGGCTCGTTTTAAGATTAGTCGCTGAACAAGTCAATCACCTCATAACTGTTGATAACGATTCACATAACAAAGGCCAATAAAGAATCTGTGTACCAGCGTTAATAACTGTGACTTTGTTGAGGTTGGTCTCAACTCCAGGGCGGCTCATGCTTTCAGAGTGGGGATATAGCAAGTGGATAGGACCTTGGTTATTGCTTTTCTTAGACGACGACGCCGTGCTCATGGATTATGCTGTGAACAAGGTCATTAACTTAATTAAAGTACTAAAAAGCTTTCGAAGGATCAGTGCGGTACTCCTCGGCTCTGGAGGTGGTGATTGCAGGATTTATGAGATTCGGTATTGGATACTTCACGCTCAGTGTTAATTGTAAGCTTGTTGATCATAGGTTGGATACATACGTTGGTCAAAAATACTACATAAGCTAATTGATTATGAACCACCATGGAGGTACTACTACATAATTAGAAACTCCATAAGATTATTAATCGAGGGCAGAATAGACCCAGCCTTTTATATAGGATCTTCAACTGCCAGTTAATGAATGAGGAATTCTATAAAAAGTACTTTTGTAGTTATTCAAATGATCAACTAAGCTTAATAAGGGGTGTAAAGAGGAGTTAACAATGAGACCCTCTACATTATTAGGCATTATGTTAAACCTTAAGGAGAATTTAATACACACAGTTAAGGGTGGCTTAACATTAGATGTTGTCTTGGTAAATTTGTTAGTGAGAATGCAAA
>Ga0081474_124413_pt2 | contig 11153 bp, 8 predicted proteins | sample OneHunmetagenome_2_FD_70978 | JGI IMG/M metagenome (GOLD analysis project Ga0081474, IMG submission 70978) | Ferrous microbial mat communities from One Hundred Spring Plain, Yellowstone National Park, USA v2 (version 2) | ecosystem: Environmental > Aquatic > Non-marine Saline and Alkaline >... | reverse complement strand
GGTCTATGACACTTCCAAAATACCGCCTGTTGGGGTCGGAAGTGTCTGAAATGGCGGAATACAAGTACCCCAACTCAAGCTGTACAGAGCAGTACAGTTTTGTACAGTTTGGTTGACCAGGCAAAAATGTATTTTCAGGATATAATACTTAATCTTCAGGATTTTTGGTCTAAAAATGGATGCGCTATAATGCAAGGATACGATATAGAAGTGGGAGCTGGTACTATGAACCCAGCTACTTTTTTAAGGGTACTTGGCAAAAAACCCTTCAGCGGGGCTTACGTAGAACCATCCAGAAGACCAAAAGATGGAAGATATGGGGAAAACCCAAATAGGCTCCAGCATTATTTTCAATTTCAGGTGATACTAAAACCTGCCAAAGAAGACTCTCAAGAGCTATATCTTAAAAGCTTAGAAACCCTTGGTATAGATCAAAACCTTCACGATATTAGATTTGTGGAAGATGACTGGGAAAGCCCTACACTTGGAGCTTGGGGGCTTGGTTGGGAAGTGTGGTTAGATGGGATGGAGATAACACAGTTTACATACTTCCAACAAGCAGGGGATATAGATTTAGATCTTATAGCCTGTGAAATCACCTACGGGCTTGAGCGTATAGCGATGTATCTTCAAAATGTTGACAACGTATTTGATTTAAAATGGAACAAACATCTTACTTACAAAGATATATACTTTGAGTTTGAAAAAGAGTGGTCTATCTATAACTTTGAAAAATCAAACCAAGATAGACTTTTTAAGCTTTTTGAAATATACGAGCAAGAAGCAAAATCTCTCATAGAAGAAAAACTTGTTTACCCAGCTTATGATTACGTATTAAAATGCTCTCATACGTTTAACCTTCTTGATGCAAGAGGTGCTATATCTGTCCAAGAAAGAACAAACTACATAAAACGCATAAAACAAATGGCATCTTTAGTGGCTTCTTTATACATAGAAAAGGAGAATAGTCTATGAACGATATTCTTTTAGAGCTTCAAACGGAAGAACTACCCTCTTCATTTTTATTAAAAGCCAACGAAACCTTAAAAGATATAGTAATAAGCTTTTTAAAAGATAAAAATATAGAAAGAGATAATAGCATCAGCGTATTTACAACCCCAAGAAGAATAGGTATTTTGATAGAAAATTTACCAGAACACAACAAAAAAGAAGAAATCCTTGTAATAGGTCCTCCTTATGAAGCCTGTTATAAAGACGGAGTTCCTACAAAAGCTTTAGAGGCTTTTTTAAAGAAAAATAACGCTTCTTTAGAAGAGACTTTTAGATATGAAAAACAAGGAGGAGTTTATATAGCCATAAAAAAACAAACCGGTGGTATACCAATAGAAGAGCTTTTTAAAGAGTTTCCAGATTTTATAATAAAATCTCTAAACTACAAAAAGATGATGAGATGGGACAACTCTTCTATGAGGTTTCCAAGACCCATAAGAGGTATAGCCCTTGTTTTAAACGACAGACCAATACTGCCTTATAAAAACACATCAAAAGGCCATAGGTTTTTATCCAATGAGTTTGTAATAGAGCATGCAAAAGCCTACGAAGAGCTTTTAAAAAAGCATTATGTAATACCAACGTTCAAAGAGCGTAAAAGCATCATATTAGATCTTGTCTTATCAAAAGCCAAAGAGCTAAATGTTACACCAGATTACGAAGAGGAACTTATAGATGAAATCACAAACTTGGTAGAATACCCCTATATTGTTATAGGGGAGTTTGAAAAAGAGTTTTTGAGTTTACCAGATATAGTTATAAAAACTGTGTTAGCTCATCATCAAAAGTTTATTACCACAAAAAAAGATGGCATTACAAACATATTTTTTGGTATATCAAACATAGAAGATAAAAAAGGTTATATAAAAAACGGTTATCAAAAAGTGGTAAAAGCAAGGTTAAGAGATGCCATATTTTTCTACAACGAGGATCTAAAAAAACCTTTTCATTTTTTCGTAGAAGAGCTAAAGGGTATTATGTTTCACCACAAGCTTGGAACGCTGTTTGATAAAACCAAAAGACATATAGCTTTGGGAGAGTATTTAGACCATCAAAACAGCGTACTAATAAGAGCCTGTGAACTTTCTTTGTTTGATATAGCCACAAACATGGTAAAAGAGTTTGACGAGCTTCAAGGCTATATGGGTATGATATATGCAAAAGCAAAAAACGAAGATGAGGAACTATCGAAAGCCCTTTTAGAACAATACATGCCTGATAAAATAGAAGGTGTTCAGTCTACCAAAACGGGGGCTTTGCTTGGTATCATAGTAAAATCAGACAACATAGTATCACTTATCGCCGCTGGTGAAATTCCAAAAGGTACATCGGACGCTTACGGTATAAAAAGAAACATATACGGTATTATAAAAACTATTTTAGATCATGATCTTGATATAAATTTAGAAGAGCTTTTTGGAAAAGTTTTTGAGCTTTTAGAAAACAAACAAAAGCTTCTTAGCTACGAAGAGATTTTATCTCATATTAAAAACCTTTTTAAAACAAGACTAAACACTTACTTTGAAGAATATCCTTACGACATAGTAAGAGCTGTTTTAGAAGTAGAAGACCCTCTTAAGATAAAAGATATAAAAAACAAGATAGAGCTTTTATCTTCTAACAGAGATATTGTAGAAAATATAGCAAAAGCCTACAAAAGAATAAGAAAAATACTCCCAAAAGACTTTAGCCCAAAGGACATAAAACAAGAACTTTTTGAAAGCGACTTAGAAAAAGAGCTTTACAAGATATTAGAAGATATAAAAGACAAAGAACTCTCAAAAGAGCTATTGGAATACATAGACCACAAGAAAAAGATAATAGATGAATTTTTTGATAAAATACTTGTTATGGCTGAACATATAGATGTTAGGAACAACAGACTTAGTTTACTTTACAATATCTATAAAAGCCTAAAACAGATAGCAGATTTTGAACACGTTGTTATAAAGGAGGCGTAAAGATGAGTATCGGTAAAAAAATAAGACTTGAACGTATCATCAACAGAGAAACCCAAAAGACCATCATAGTACCGATGGATCATGGTGTAAGCTCAGGACCTATAGAGGGTCTTGTGGATATGAAAAAAACCATAGAGGCCGTATCAGAAGGTGGTGCCAACGCAGTTTTGATGCACAAAGGCCTTGTAAAAGCAGGCCATAGGGGCTCTGGCAAGGATATAGGTCTTATAATACACCTTTCTGCTTCCACAGACCACTCACCCACAAAAAACGATAAGGTATTGGTTTGCACAGTAGAAGAAGCTATAAGACTTGGAGCGGATGCAGTGTCTATACACGTAAACATAGGGGCTCCAATGGAAAGGGAAATGCTAAGAGATTTTGGTTATGTGTCAAAAGTGTGCGATGAATGGGGTATGCCGCTTTTAGCGATGGTATACGCAAGAGGCCATGAGATAAAACCCCAAGACCAATACAATAAAACCTTTGTAGCTCACTGCGCAAGGATAGGAGAAGAGCTTGGGGCTGATATTGTAAAAGTCCCATACACCGGCGATGTAGAGTCTTTTAAAGAAGTGGTAAGAGGCACCCACATACCTGTAGTGATCGCAGGTGGGCCCAAGATGAAAACCGAAAAAGATGTGCTTGAAATGGTAGAAGGTGCTATAAAAGCTGGAGCAGCTGGGCTTTCTATAGGAAGAAACATATTCCAAGCCAAAGACCCTAAAAAGATAACAAGGGCCATGTATATGATAGTACACGAGGGCAAAACTGCAGAAGAAGCAGCTAAATTTTTACACTCATAAATAATAGGAGATAAGGATGATATTAAAAGGTAAAAAAGCTCTTATAATGGGTTTAGCAAACGATAAGAGTATAGCCTATGGTATAGCTAAAAGCTTCAAAAGAGAAGGGGCTGATATAGCCATAAGCTACGCCGGTGAATCTGTGAAAAAAAGAGTGATGCCTATAGCAGAAGAGCTTGGCACTGAGCTTGTTTTTGAATGCGATGTATCCAAAGACCAAGACATAGAAAACCTAGCAAACAACATAAAAGAAGCTTGGAACAACATAGACATAGTAGTGCATTCTATAGCCTATGCTCCAAAAGATGAGTTTAAAAACGGTGTTATAGATACCACAAGATCCGGTTTTAGCATAGCAATGGATATATCCGTTTATTCGTTCATAGCTGTGGTTAGGGCATTCTCAAGCATCATGAACGAAGAAGGGGCGTTTTTGACGCTTTCTTACTACGGAGCTCAAAAGGTAGTACCTCATTACAACGTTATGGGTATAGCAAAAGCAGCTTTAGAAAGCGCCACAAGGTATTTGGCTTTTGATGTAGCAAAGAAAAATCAAAGGGTAAACTGTATATCAGCAGGACCTATCAAAACACTATCTGCATATAGCATAACTGGTTTTCATCTTCTGATGGAGCACACCGTTAAAGTAAGCCCCCTTGGAAGACATATCACCATAGAAGAAGTAGGTGATACAGCTGCATTTTTATGCAGTGAATGGGCAAGGGGCATTACAGGTCAAACCATATATGTAGATAGTGGTTATAGTATAATGGGTGTTTCTGATAAAGAAGAGGGGTAAAAGTTTCATTGATAGAGCATCTTAGTTCAAAAAACTTTGATAAAGAGCTAATAGGTCATTGTATAGGTTGTAACTGCGGTTGTAAGTTTATAGCTTATATAAAAGATAATCAAATAATAGATGTAACAGGGCATCCATCAGACAGACTTGGAATGGGAAGCTTTTGCACAAAAGGTATAGCGCTTGTCCAAGAGCTTCCTTTTTCAGAGTTTAGGCTAAAAGAGTCAAAAGCTATTGATATAGATGTAATAGACAAAGATGTAGGTATATACGTAGATAGATTTTGCACAGAGGAAGAGCTTCAAAGGGCTTTTTCTTTTACAGAAAATATATATTCAAACATGCTTTACGTAGAAAAGCCAAAAACCATAGAGATAGAACATATACCAAACAAGAAAGTTATATTAAACATATCAGAACCCTCTTATTACGATTTGATGCTATCAAGATGGATCATAGACGCTAAACAAAAAGGTGCAAAGCTCTTTAGCGCTGGTGCTATTTATACAAACATGAGTTTTAAAGCAAACTACAAAAAACTTATACCGCCTTCAGAGTTTTTAAGCTTTTTAGAAAACATAATAAATGCTTTCGAAAAAGGATATCACGAAGATGAATTTATAAACAAGTTTTCGCTTTTTTCAACAAAACTAAGCGATGCTCTTATAATAATAGAAGATATCTATATTAGGATAAATAGAGATTTTGTTTTGGGATTTTTAAAATATATGAAAGAAAAACATAACATAGATTATATCATCACCGGTAACATAACCCATTGGCCTGTGAGGGGAATAGAAGGAATAGATAAACATGAGGTTATTATAAACTTAGGGGATATGTTTAGATATATACCGGATGGCAAATTAGACAGTCTTTCTAAAAAAGATGTAATAACCATCTCTCATATGGCAAACATGAGCGTAAACTTATCAAGATACTATCTTCCAAGAAAGTTTTTTATAGAGATGGATTTTACCAAAAAAACAGCGTTTTTAGAAGTAGATTCCAAAAAGCTTTTTGAAAATGAAAACGCTTATACGCTTCTTGATATAATACCACAAGTGGATAAAAATATATCTCATGATAAAAGCCCAAAACAAGAAACTATAACCTTGAAAGGTTATACACTTTTTATAGGGCATAGCGTAGTAGATGAAATTGGGCATTACTCAAGATGGCTTCACGAGATAGAACCAAACCAATACGTATATATAAACAAAACCCTTGCCGATAGTGTAGATATAACCGATGGAGAGCTTTTAGAGATAACCACTGAGTATGGAAAAGCGGTTTTAAGGGTAAAAATATCTGCAAATATACCAGAACATACATTTTTCATCTCAGATGGCTTTGATGAATATCAACCTTTCTACGAAGGTGTAAGACCAGGGGTGCTGGCTATTGACAAAAGTTTTATACCAGTGTTAAGATATAGGAAGGTATAAACCAAAGGAGGTATTGTATGAGTTTAGAAGGTAAGTTGGTAGTGTTCTTAGATGAGGTAGGTATCTCTGATATAAGATATGTAGGTGGCAAAAACGCATCTTTGGGGGAGATGATAAGACACCTAAAACCAAAAGGGGTAAACGTACCTTATGGATTTGTAGTAACTGCTGAAGCCTATAGATATTTTATAAAACACAACAACCTTGAACAGAAGATAAAAGATACATTAAAAGATTTAGACCCTTCAAACGTAGAACAGCTTGCCAAAAAAGGACATGCTGTAAGAGAGATGATAAGGGCCGGAGAATTTCCAAAAGACTTGGAAAATGAGATAACAAAAGCCTACGAAAAATTATCACAAATGTATAAAACACATGCTGTAGATGTCGCTGTAAGATCATCTGCCACCGCTGAAGATTTGCCGGATGCCTCTTTTGCAGGTCAGCAAGATACTTATCTAAACGTAGTAGGAGCCCAAAATGTCTTAGTAGCGGTAAAAAATGGTTTTGCATCGCTTTTTACAGATAGGGCTATCTCATACAGACATTCTCACGGCTTTGATCACTTTAAAATAGCTATATCGATGGGTGTACAAAAGATGGTGCGCTCAGATTTGGGTGCATCTGGTGTTATGTTTACCATAGACACAGAAAGCGGGTTTAAAGACGTGGTAGTTATAAACGCTATATACGGTCTTGGAGAGATGATAGTACAAGGTATGGTAACTCCAGACGAATATATGGTCTTTAAACCAACACTAAAAAAAGGCTTTTCTGCCATTATAGAAAAAAAGCTTGGCAAAAAAGATAGAAAAATGGTATATGGAGTTGGGTCTGATAGGGTGAAGATAGTAAACGTACCTCAAAATGAGCAAAAAGTTTACGCTTTAAACGACGATGAGATATTAACACTTGCCAAATGGGGTATAGAAATCGAAGAACACTATCAAAAGCCAATGGATATAGAGTGGGCTAAAGATGGAAACGACAATCAACTTTACATAGTCCAGGCAAGACCAGAAACAGTCCAATCAAGGCGTGCTCAAGATAAGCTCGTTGTATATGAAATAAAAGACCCTATTGAAGAAAGGATCCCACATAGAATACTAAGCGGTATAGCTGTAGGCGATAAGATAGCAAAAGGCACGGTAAAAGTAATTCACAGTATAAAAGAAGCTGCTGATTTCAAAGAAGGTGATATATTGGTCACAGACATAACAGATCCAGACTGGGAACCTATTATGAAAAAAGCCGCTGGTATCATTACCAACAGAGGTGGTAGAACTGCCCACGCTGCTATAGTGGCAAGAGAATTTGGAGTACCAGCAGCTGTAGGCACTCAAAAAGCAACGGAAGTGCTTAAAACCGGTATGAAAGTAACACTTTCTTGCGCTGAAGGAGAAACTGCTTACGTATACGATAAAGAACTTGATTTTGAGACAAAAGAAATAGATTTATCCAACATCAAAAAGCCAAAAACCAAGATCATGATAAACGTAGCAGATCCAAGCTCTGTGTTTAGATATGCAGCCATTCCAAACGACGGTGTTGGTCTTGCCAGAGAAGAGTTTATAATAGCAAATTACATAAAAGTACATCCTTTAGCCCTTATAAATTTAGACTACGTAAAAGAAAAAGACCCAGAGCTTTATAAAGAGATAGAAAATCTAACATTTGGCTATGACAACAAAGAAGAATACTACGTAAAGAAGCTTTCTTATGGTATAGCAAAGATTGCTGCAGCTTTTTATCCAAATCCTGTGATAGTGAGGTTTTCTGATTTTAAAAGCAACGAATACGCAGGTCTTTTGGGTGGTAAGTACTTTGAGCCAAAAGAGGAAAACCCCATGATAGGCTGGAGGGGAGCATCCAGATATTACTCAGATAAGTTTAAAACGGCTTTTGGTATGGAATGTAAGGCTATATTAAGAGTTAGAAACAAGATGGGCCTTGACAACGTAAAGGTTATGATACCTTTCTGTAGGACACCGCAAGAAGGTGCAAAAGTGTTAGAAACCATGAAAGAGTTTGGGCTTGTAAGAGGGGAAAATGGTCTTGAAGTATATGTGATGGCAGAAATACCAAGCAACGTTATATTGGCAGAACAATACGCAGAGATATTTGATGGATTTTCCATAGGTAGTAATGACCTTACACAGCTTACTCTTGGCATAGATAGAGACTCTGATTTGGTGGCTCATCTTTACGATGAAAGAAACGAAGCTGTAAAAATCATGGTGGCAAACCTCATAGATATAGCTAAGAAAACCGGTAGAAAAGTAGGGATATGCGGACAAGCTCCTAGCGATTTCCCTGATTTTGCCCAGTTTTTAGTGGAAAAGGGTATAGATAGCATCTCATTAAATCCAGATTCTGTATTTAAAACTATGCTCGCCGTCGTAGAAATGGAGGAAAAACTAAATAAATAATATAAGATGGAGTATTTTTTATGGAACGAGTAGTTCCTCTTGCCAACAAACTTTTGGAAGAGAACGGTAGTATACTCTTGGTTTGTCATGAGAACCCAGATGGCGATACTCTTGGCAGTGCATTGGCACTTTATATTTTTTTAAAAAAGTTAAATAAAGATGTATATGTCTTTTGCAAAGACAATATACCAAAGTTTGCTCAGTTTTTACCAAGGGTAAACGAAGTCCTTCATCCAAAGGACTTGGAAGGCAAAACCTTTGATTTGGCTATAATAGTAGATGCCGCTGGGTTTAAAAGAGCCAATTTTGAAATATCCTCACATCTCAAAGCCCGCATCGACCATCATGTGGGTGGGGATTTTTATGGGCTTTACGATTTTATAGATTTCACATGTGCTTCCACTACACTTTTGGTGTATGAGCTTTTAAAATACATAAACAAAGACCTTATAGACAAAGACATAGCCCTTTGTCTTTACACTGGTCTTTGCGCAGATACTGGATTTTTTAGGTATTCCAATACCACAAAAGAAGTTTTTGATGCAGCCTCTTCTTTATGCGCTTACGGAGTAGAACCAAACTACGTCTGGAAAAACTTTGGAGAAAGAGAGAGCCTAGCAAAGCTAAGACTTATAAGCAAAGCCTTAGAAAACCTTGAGATATTCCACAACGGGAAAACCGCTGGTATCGTTATAACTCAAAGTATGATAGAAGAAACAGGGGCTCTTTACGAAGACACCGAAGGGCTTGTAAATTATCCAAGAAGATTAGAAGGGGTTTATGTGGCTTTTGCTATGATAGAAACCAAAAAAGAAGATGGATCTACATTTTGGCGCGTATCTTTAAGAAGCAAAGAAGAGTCTGTAGATGTATCTAAAATAGCCCAGCGTCTTGGTGGCGGCGGTCATAAGTATGCCTCTGGTTGTAAATTGTACGATGATATGCATACATCCTTATATAAACTCTTAGATAGCATAGCTTTAGAACTAAGCAATCTTGAAAAAGCCAAAGAGCTTTCTTTAGAAGAAGTGCAAGTTTAAAAAATTACATAAAATTATATTTTTAAAAGCCCCGAGGCAAAAAGCCAAGGGGCGCTAAATACGTAGTGATCATTTTAATCAATGAGTTCCACCATCAGGCATTTGATCGTTGGGACCATCAGGCATTTGATCGTTGGGACCATCAGGCATTTGATCATCAGGCATTTCCATGTTTCCAGTATAGTATACATTAGAAGTACAGCTTGATGCGCTGCACTTATTTACATCTAGTAAATAGCTACTACCAGACGTAAAGGAAGACCATGTGTAAGAAGTTGGATAAATAGTAGGGTTAAAAAGTGATATGGTAGCTGAAACGCCGTTTTCTCTTAATAGCGTTAAGGAATTGTTAGAATTTCCTTCATAAACACCACCTACTGTTTGAGTTATAAGGGATGCGCTGCATATATTGTTTGTAAAGCTACTGCACACTACAGCCACTTTTAAACTATTAGAAGAAGCGCTTTGAAGAAGACTAGATACGCTTGAGGTTAGCGAACTATACACTACAGTATAATAATTATCATTATCTAAAATGCTAAAAGATGTAGTAGATAAGTTGCTTACATATCCTCTTAATTCTATCATAGCAGTATTAGATGGTGGCTCATTTTCATTTTCCATAGTTCTAGGCATTATAGCAAAGCTAACTTGGCAGTTATTACCAGATGTAATCGTATAACTACTATCCTTTAGATTAAAATCAATATTTATGTAGGAGTTTGTACCTGATAGTGCACCGATGTTTCCGTTCATATCAAGCGTACATGTAGAGCCACTCCCACAGTTTACAGTATTTGGCAGTGTAACGCTTGAACTAGCATTTGGATTGTAAGAAGTGAGTGTACACATAGTAGAACTATAGGTGTCTGTAATAACACTTACTGTGTTTGAAAGAACTATATCAAGCCTATTGTAAGCACTATCGGATGGACAGGCAGTTGTACTCATATACTGGGCAATACCCGATAAACTAGCAAGATTTATATAAACTGGAGTAGAGCTACTAAACAAAACGCAAGTATTACCATCTCCAGTGTTAGTAATAGACATGCTGTATATACCCACTGTTACGTTTGGAAAATTAGAAGCATCATCTTGGATGTAAGCGCTTGTTGTAGTAAAACCACTACCAGAACTAGACGAAGAGCCTGAACCACCGCCACCGCCTCCACCACAAGCGCTTAAAAGCGCTCCAATACCCAGTACCGCAACAGCTACACTACCTTTTCTAAGTATAGTGTTTTTCATAAAAAACCTCCAAAGATAATTTTATTTAAATATATACTAAATATACATAAACATAATGAATACAATATGAAAACCATCACCATATCAAAAAACCGCTTAGTATACAAGTTACTATATCTACTATATCGTAAACATATACCGTGACATTCTTGTATTGCAAAACAAGTATCACACATTATTATGAACCACTTCCAGATTTAGGCCTAAAGTTTTACTACAAGTGTGCCACGGTTTCAGAGCCCTATAGAAGAGTCAATGAAGATTATGTAAATCTTCTAATGAGCCTTGTAGCCAATGGATACTCTGAAAGTAAGATAGAGTCTACCTTAAAAGGCTGAACGATTTCAAAACCAGAGAATTACCATCAGACATAGCTATCCTCTATATAGATGCCTATCATTGTGAAAT
>Ga0081474_124164_pt1 | contig 11189 bp, 8 predicted proteins | sample OneHunmetagenome_2_FD_70978 | JGI IMG/M metagenome (GOLD analysis project Ga0081474, IMG submission 70978) | Ferrous microbial mat communities from One Hundred Spring Plain, Yellowstone National Park, USA v2 (version 2) | ecosystem: Environmental > Aquatic > Non-marine Saline and Alkaline >... | reverse complement strand
CATAAAGATGGCACGCTACAAAGTGTCCTGGCTCAACTTCTTTTAGCTTTGGCTCTTCTACCTTGCACCTGTCAAAAGCATAAGGACATCTTGGATGAAACCTGCAGCCAGAAGGAGGGTTGACTGGGCTTGGTATTTCTCCCTTTATCTTTACCTCTGCCTTATGGGCGCTGGGATCTGGAATTGGTATTGCAGCTATAAGCGCTTGAGTGTATGGGTGCAGAGGATTATCTATCAGTTTCTCTGAGTCTGAAAGTTCAACAACCTTTCCTAAGTACATAACTGCTATCCTGTCGCTCATGTGTTTTGCCAGCGCAAGATCATGAGTTATAAACAGGAAGGTAATGCCGTATTTTTCCTTAAGATCAAGCATTACATTAAGAACCTCAGCCCTTATAGATACGTCCAGCATCGACACTGGCTCGTCTGCAACTATAAAATCCGGCCTTAATACTAAAGCCCTGGCTATAGCTACCCTTTGCCTCTGTCCTCCGCTGAGTTCATGAGGATACCTGTTGATGAACTCTTCTGGAGGTGTCAGCTTGACATCTTCCAAAGCGCCTGCAACTGCTTCATCTACTTTATCTTTGCTGACAAGCTTGTTCACCAGCAATCCTTCAGCAACGACGTCTCTTATGGTAAGCCTTGGATTTATAGCGTCGTATGGGTCCTGAAATATTATCTGCAACTTTCTCCTGTAATTTTTTAATTCCGAACCCTTTAATTTAAAGATGTCAACGCCTTTATAAATCATTGAGCCAGCAGTAGGTTCTATCAGCCTTATAAGAGTCCTGCCAAAAGTGGTCTTTCCGCTGCCAGATTCTCCAGCTAACCCGAGTATTTCTTTGGGATATATATCTATCGAGATATCGTCTACGGCCTTTACCCATTTTTGCTTTTCACCTTTCAGTGATCCTGTAAAGCTCATCCTTACAGGAAAGTACTTTTTTATGTTTACAGCTTTTATAAGTGGTTCAGACATTTTAATCACCTTTATCATAAAGATGGCACGCTACAACGTGTCCTGGCTCAACTTCTTTTAGCTTTGGCTCTTCTACCTTGCACCTGTCAAAAGCATAAGGACATCTTGGATGAAACCTGCAGCCAGAAGGAGGGTTGGCTAGGTTGGGTGGAGCTCCTGGTATTCCTATAAGCTTCTGTTTCTTTGCCTTTATGTTTGGAAATGCGCCCAGTAAACCCTGAGTGTACGGATGCCTGGGGTTCTTGTAGATTTTGTATATATCGCCGTACTCGACTATTTTCCCTGCATATATAACGGCAACAGAATCACATATATCAGCTATTATCGAAAGATCATGAGTTATTAAGATCATGCTTATGTTTAGCTTTTGTTTAAGGTTTCTAAGAAGGCTTAAAACCTGTGCTTGAACTATTACGTCCAGAGCAGTTGTCGGCTCATCCAGTATAATTATGTCGGGATTGTTTGCCAGGGCCATAGCTATGGCTGCCCTCTGTTTCATACCTCCTGAAAACTCGTGCGGGTAGTTGTTAATTCTGGAAGGATCTATTCCAACTAATTGGAAAAGTTCCTTTACTCTAGACATTGCCTCATCTTTTGTCACGCTTTTGTGTGTCAAAATAGCTTCCATTATCTGGTCGCCAATGGTAAACACGGGATCAAACGCGTTCATAGATGCCTGAGGTACCATCGCCACCTTAACCCATCTTATTTTTCTAAATTCTTCATCGCTCAGCTTCATCACATCCTGCCCGTCCAAATATATGTTACCTGAAATTATCTGCCCATTCTTTGGTAAAATTCTCATTATTGTTGTAGCTATGCTTGTCTTTCCGCTGCCAGATTCTCCAGCTAAACCCAAACACTTGCCTTTCTGAACTTCAAACGATATATCATCCACTGCCTTTACGTATGTCTGGCCCATTCTGTAATACATTTTTAAACCTTCAACTTTCAGGACTTCAGACACTTGAATTCACCAACTTGTACTCAAAACTAACATAATTTGAACCTACGAGGCCTCCTTTTGCGTATATCAAATAACCGTAAGATCCATCATAAACCAGGTTCCAGTATGAAGCTCCTAAATTATAGGAGTATAAATAAGGTACCAAAGTAAGGCTAACGTTAATTTCTGATGACCTCAGTACAGAATATTTTATATAAACGCTTTGGTTTCCCTGAAACTCTATATAAGTAGAACCTGAAGCGTTTTTGACCGAGGAGTTGATAAAAAGGGGCATACCAAACGATCCTGATTTAAAATAAGTCATGTTGTTTGTAGGGTCAAATATTGGAACGAACGATTGATTGCTGTACTTATTTTTAACTGTGCCGTTCAAAGGGATTATCAGATAATTAAAAACAACGCTGTTGTCTTTGACGGATATCACATGAATTTTTATCATGTTTACATAGGTCCCGTTATTTGGTATAGAAATGATATATTCGTAGTAAAAAGTAGAACCAACAAGCTTCTGGCTATAAGTCCTTTCGCTGTATAAATATAAGCCGCTGACCGCAATTATCAAGACTACTATCAGCGTTAAGCCCACTATGGTTTTTGTTTTCATTGTCCCCTCAGCCTGGGATTGAATATTTCATCAAGCGCATACCCAACCATAACGAACGCAAGAGAGAGCAGAACTATTGCAAGGCCTGGGAATATGAACCACCACCATCCAAACTGGAACGATACCGCTGATGCGGCATGATCATAGGCTTCGGATAACATTCTACCCCAAGTTGGAGTGGTGGATGCTCCAGGGAACAGAAAATCAAGCGCTGCTTCTGTAAGTATAAATCCCGGAACGCTCAAAGCAAGGTTTGCATAAACCAGCCCCATTACGTTTGGAATTATGTGTTTTCTTATTATGTGCCAGTTTCCTGCTCCCAATGCCCTAGAAGCTTCTATATAACCTCTCTCTTTAAGAGAAAGCACTTGAGATCTGATGACCCTTGCTATAGAAGGCCAGGAAAGGATAGCAAAAAGAACAACTAGCCAGAAATAAAGGCTCCTTGCTAAAAATGCGTTCTGAGTTAAAAGGAACAGAACGACTATTGCAAGCGGTAAAAACGGTATGACCAGAAATACGTCTGTTACCCTCATCGTGAGTTCTTCGATAACTCCACCAAACATACCAGCTATCAGCCCTATTATCAACCCTAGAGCTACAGAAAAAACTGAGGCTAAAAGCCCGACCTCTATTGATATTCTGGACCCCCAGACGAACTGTGACCATAGATCCCTTCCGTCGTTGTCAGTTCCCAGAAGCCCATACTGCCTGCCATATATAAAAAAATAAGGATCTGCGAGCGAGAACTTTACATAACCAGGCTGTGGCGACTCGAAAGCGATAACCTGTACGTTCAGTTTGTAAGTTCCCTTTTGATTCAAAATTATCATCGATGGCATGCTTAACGTTAGTCCTGAGGGACCAAAAGCAGAAAGAACAACTGGCGTGGTATCTGAAGCCATGTAAATGGCATTCCACGCGTTCATCTTTAACCCGTTATCAAGGCTGTCTATGACTACTGGAGAAGAAGCTACATAAGTATATGAAGTAAGCTTGTAAACTTTTCCATCTGGAGCAATCAACGTAAACTTGACGTAGAGATCGGAAATGTTCGAAGCTTTTATTGGATAGATAAGAGTTCCAAAGGCGAATTTATATGAAGGTTTATACTGATAGTTGAAAGCATACGTCATGTTCAACAACGACACTTCGTTCATGCCTGCAGGAACTTTTGATGAAACTGTAAGTACCTGAGCTTCTGCTGTTGTATACCTTGTCATGCTTACTAAATTAGATGGTAATGTTGTTTCTTGAACCGAATAGTTTGCACTTTCGTAAACGTTTATCTTCCAGAGGTTAAAATTATTAGATACTGCTTGAATGTTAGGGGGGAGGTTACTGTACAATGGTATGATTGTGGCCCAGCTTGGTACAGCCCATGGGCCGGCTACAAAAGTTTGTGAAGGAGGGTTTGACGTAAGAAAAGGAGCAAAAACTGCCATCAGCGTGAAGAATATTATTATAAAAGCTCCAGCCATGCCCATCCTGTTTTTTACAAAAAGCTTAAGCTGATTTTTGTATGACAAATTTAACCCCTCCTTATTCTAGGATCCAGCAAACCATATGAGATATCAGCTATAAAGTTTGCCAGAACCACCATCAATGAAATTATAAAGAATATAGCCTGTTCTAGGGGAAAATCTTCTGTTACTATTGCCATGTAAGTCCAGTATCCCAAACCGGGCCACCCAAATATTGTTTCTGTTATCACTGCGCCAGAAAGAACAAATCCCATAGAAATCGCAAATATGGTCAATGTAGGTAAAATTGCATTTCTGAGCACATGTTTGTATAATATTGATCTGTTTTTAAGCCCTTTAGCTTTGAGCACTGTTACAAAATCTTCATTTATTATGTCTATTGCTGTAGACCTCTGTATAAGATAAAATCCTCCTATGCTTATGAGCGTAAGCGAAGTAAAAGGAAGTACCATTGCTCTTAAAACAGCTATATAATATGCTATACCGTGAAATGAACTAAAGTATGCTGCCGCATTTGGCGGCGCTATTTTTAAATAAAAGGCGAATATTAAAATCAGCAAGCTTCCTATCCAGAAAGATGGCATAGCATAAAAGAAAAGTAATGTCATGAACGAAACCTGATCAACTGACGTTCCCCTTTTATGAGCGGAAAAGACTCCAAGATATAAACTTATAAAGAAAGCCACTATTGTTGACCCACCTAACAAAAGAACTGTATATGGGGCATACCTGCCTATAGTGGATATAACAGGCCCGCTTAAAATGCTTCCAACGTTATACCCAAAATTAAACGTAAACATGGCCTTAAGGTAAATTAAATATCTTATGTCAAGCGGTTTGTTAAAACCCAACTCTGCTATTACTGTTTCTCTGATCTTCTCTATGTATTGAAGGTTGTGCTGCGTTCCCACTATAGGCACAAACCACTGTTCTGGATTTATGCCAAGAAGCGTAAACGGCATAACCTGAAATAGAAAGAAGTTTATTGTTGCTATAACCCACATAGTTATAATAATACCAATAACCTTCTTGGCAAGATAAGCTTTAATACCCATCCCATCAAATAGAGTACAAAAAAATATTTAAATGTTTTATGCTGATTACTTTCTTCTTAAAGCCCAGACAGCCACTACGATCACTATTATGATTATTACTACAGCAGCTATGTAATAACCTGTATAGTTTGGTGCTGGTGGAGGCGGTGGTGGCGGTGGTGGTGTTGTTACAGTTGAGAGCGTTACGCTCTGTACTGTAGTCGTAGATGAAACTGGGAGCGTTGTTGTGTAATTCTGATAACCTGGTGCCGTTACAGTTACAGTCTGAGTACCCAAAGGCACATTAGGTAAGACAGCTATTCCTGAAGAGTTTGTAACACCAGTTACACCGTCTATTTTAACTGTTGCTCCAGATATTGGTGTTCCTGTAGATGAAACAACTTTGTACGTAACGGTTGCTGTCAATGAAGATACAGTGAGCCCGCTGTAGCTGTACCATACTCTGTTAAGCCCGAAAGATGTGTATGAAGCATTCACCATAAGCTCATAAGTTCCTGGGGCCAGGTTTGATGTTGGAATCGTAGCTGTATATGATCCATTGCCAACGGATGTTAGCGGTTCGCTTTCATACACTTGTCCTGATGCTGGGTTGATGACCTCAACTACACCTGTTGCGTTGGTTATGGGTATGTAACCTGTGCTACCCGCTGCAACTCCTTCAAATGTGCTCGAAGTCGGGTTATATATTTCTTCCATTATGTTCACCTTGAACGGTGCGCTCGTTCCCTGAGGTTCAGTCGTCATCCATGCCCACCATGCGCTCCTGTAGTAGTTGGGGTTTCTTGTTAGAGTTATCACATTCGTAACTTTGTTCCATGACTGGAATACGAATGGTCCGCTTCCAACTTCAAGGTTTGGCAACCAGTACATCCACTGAGGCAAATGTTCATTGGGGCTTGCAAGGTATGAAGATAAGCCTGATATCTGGTTCAACGGAACCGTTATGTCCATAGCACCAGTTGATGAAGCTGTTACAGAAGGACTAAAGTATTTGAATATATGCATTGGAATTACTGGTATGTTAAGAGTGTATATGTTCCATAAGTTTGTTGAGTTAACGTACATCTGTATCTCATACGGATTGTTCGGAGGTATGTAAGTTGCCAGCAAACCATAGGGTGGAGTTGAAGCATATGCATCAGGAGTAGATGCGCCTGATAGGCCCTGTACGTTCCAGTAGTAGAGCGAGAAGTTGTAGTCATATGCGTTAAGAGGAACCCCGTCTTGCCATGTATCGTTCTTCCAGAAGTTTATGGTTATTATTTCTCCATTTACTATCTTTGATGCGTTGAACGGGTTCCACCATCCTGACCCATTTCCGATAGGAGCTGTTACGTCTGTTTGCACGTTATACGTTCCCATCCATGGCATGAGCGCTCCGCTGGTTACTCCCCACGGAGGTGTGCCTATTGGAGTATCATATACCTCCTGCCAGACATCTACTTGCCAAACCCAGTTAGTAACATAAAGCGGGTTCAATGAGGTAGGAGCAGAGTGTAGAGCTTCTGTGTATGTACCACCATAAGGAGCGTTCGACGGATGAACGTTTAGAGAAGTGTAGTAAAGTCCTGTTTCTTCGTTAGGCCCATTTGTTGGTATCTGGGCGAACCCTGTCCACCCTTTAACGTAATCAGCGTATATCTGGTTGGACCAGAGGGCTACGACATAAGGTAGTTGCTGATAGAATATCTTCTGGAACATCCACGCAGCGTGCTGTGCTGTTGAAATGTTTGTTGCGGCCCAATACAGAACGTCAGTCCAGTAATCCATGCTTTCATTAAAGAAGTTGCCAAAATCTACTATGCCTGCTAGCTGGCTGTTAAAGAAGAACCATGGATAGTTTGGCTCCCATGACACTATCCAGCCAAAAGTGTACATTCCCCATGTATCAGTTTGATTGGCAAGAGTCATGTTATATTGTGGCGGTGTTGTTGAAAAGTTTGCTAGCATCGTACCGGGTGCTATAACCACTGAAGCTGCTGGAGAATATATTATTGATGAAGCTGTAATGCCTGTAATTGGTTTCAGCGTTATCGTGAGATTTATCTGCTTTGCGGCGCTTGCCAGCTGTTCAGCCAGATCGGTCCTTAGCGGATCATCTGACCTGTAGTAAAGAACGGGCGAGAAAGGCTTTCCGTATAACGTCCATTGTCCCGTTACGTTGTTATACGATATTCCCGGTACCTTAAGCAGTTCTTGCATAGCATTTGTTGGACTGTATTTATACGGATATGGTAGTTGAGGATCGTACCAGTATGTACTAGCATAAGGTGGAGAGAAGAGGGTTGGCTCGTATATATAAGGCTCAGCAACCGCTTCAACACCATAAAGAGATTGAAGGTATGAGTAATCTACCAGGTCAGCTATTGCCCTTCTAAAGTTAACATTGCTGTAAGGATACATCAGGTAGTTGAAAGCTATACCGTCAAATGCATAAGATAAAGTAAGGTTTGTGTATACGTTGTTAGTTGCTTGCGCTGTGATATACATGCTTGGAGTTAAGGTCCACTCCATAGCCTGAATCTGCCCTGATGTTAAAGCCAGAAATGCGTTTTGGTCGCTTGTATATACGTTAAAAACCAGTGTATTTATCAAAGGTCCATGAGTATGTACCTGTGTAGGAGCCAGCATTGGAGACTGCGCAACTGCAGGGCTTACTGAAAATCCTAGGGCAATTAATGCCATGAACAAATACAAATATTTTGTGTTCATTCGTATTTAATTGGATCTAACATCCTATATAAACTTTTCTCAGACGATTGCTGTGTTGAATAATTCTTTTTACCATAGCCAATAGGCTTTAATTGTTCATGCCATTAGCATTGCGTTCTTAGCATAACTGACCATTGCATCATATGCCCAAACTTTTTGCATAGCTTCCGCTAGCAAACCAATTACGCTTCTTGCCCTAAGGTCTTCTCCAAACTTTCTCTTTATAGATGAGAATATCCCTTCGATAGCCCACCTAAGGCCATACTTAACCTTCTTTGCCCATTTCTTATACCCAAGCTTCATGTACTCCCTAACTTCTTGTCTTCTTCTCCGGCTTCCCCTACAACGATAAGTTGTAGCGTTCTTCCTTATCTTCACTGCTGATTCTGCATCACCAATTACATTGAATATTTTGTTCGTGTCATATGCGCCATCTCCGTAGAACTTCTTCAGCTTTATCCCATTTTCTTTTAACAGCTTTATGTGCTTCGCAGCTACCTTTGGCTCAGATACTTCGCCGATCTTTACATCAACTGCCAGCAGCTTCTTAGTCCTCACGTCTGCAGTTATTATTACTTTAACGTACTTTCTCCTTATTTTTCCGTAAACATAAGTCCTGTACTCGCCAGCGTTGCCAGACTTAAACCCAGTTCCGTCTGAACCAGCCTCAACTTCGCCGTAAGTTGGTAGCTTTATTTCAGGCCTCATGTCATGTACTCTGTGCCATATGGTTGTATAATCATCATGGTAAGGTATCAAGCATAACCTTTCCAGTGACCTTGCTATACCCTCAATGCTGTAATCAACCCACTGATGCCATACAGCCTGGATTTTAATGAACGATTCAGGGAATTCATAAGGCCTACCTTTCTTGTCCTCATTCATCTTATCCAATTCTTCATACCAGTTGTCAAACATATCTATCGGCAGCAAAAACTCACCCCTCATTACAAGCTCTTCATTGTAAATTTTCCAGTTCCTTTTGTCGATAAACTTATTACCCCATCTTTTGTTATTATTATTGCGGCTGTCTTTTGCACACATAAACAAGGAATTGACAGCCGCCCTATAAATAATTATTCAACACAGCATGTTGACACAAAAAATATATATACATAGTAGGATTAAAAAAATTATTATAATGACAAAATCTGGAAAAAAGAACAAGGCAATATCACCGATCATAGCAACTCTGATACTCATAGTAATAACTGTAATTGCAGGCATTGCACTGTACGGTTTCGTTTCAAGCTACATGTCAACAATTACACCAACAAATTCCGAACCTCCTAATGCTCAATTCATAGCAGAAAGATATACGCCAACGACCATAACTAATACAGAAATAATATACAACTCATTTAATTATACAATTCAAAATGCAGGTTCAACTCCATTAACTATCACTAAAGCGTATATAATAAATGCAACTAATAATCAACTGATTTCTGTTGCTAATATAGAAACCGGAAAATACGGTAGTACACCGGGAAGCGTTACTATTGCGCCAAACCAAATAATGCTAGTGAATGTCTCTACAACGAATACTTTACCACCGGGAAGCTATTATGTGAGGTTCGCAACAAGCAATGGCTATTCCCTTACTTCCCCAACTGTCTTCGAGTCTCTCAGCGGGGCTATCTGGATTAATTCGGTTCAGGTTATTGATCCCTCAGGCGGGGCTACTCTCATCGTAAACGTTTCATTTAGCGGGATCTCAGGCTACATTTCTGTAGGTGTCAATAATGGAAGTTCGCAGATATTCTTTGCACCAGGCGCTCAAGGCTTGGAATATCAAATTTATTACGACAGTAACACGGTTTATGATAGTAAACAAAATGCCAACTTGGTTTATATGCCTCCTCTAAATCTCGTATATTCTGCGTCGCTTTCTCCAGGGACTTCGTTCTCCTCAAACGGGCAAACGTGGACTGCAAGCACAGAACCTTTTATTACAGCGTTGGAAGGAGCAACGGAGAACGTGGACGGGCATACTATGCCTTACGTGATTAACAATTTAGAAAATCTCTATAAAGGGGGTTCATCTTTTCCTAACCCGCCCGTTTCTAATGAATCGAACTCTTACGCAATCAAAGAGATAGGCTACGCAGTTGTTACTCAGCCTACTGTTTTCTACATAAATGACGACGACCAGGGCGTCTTGGGCTATGCTCCCTATTCCAACTCTATCCCCAATGAAATTTCGTGGCTCGGTGGGACTTCAAACCCAGGAAACCTAATACCTTATAAAGGATTTATTATATATTCTTCACCAACAGTTAACCCAGGCGTGTATTTAATTGAATACGATTATTTCAACTTGTGGGGTCCTGCATACTTCAGCCTGTGGTCTAACAACCCAGTTCTCTACTATCATCCAGTTCTTCTCAATTCAGGGCAATCTGTATTGCTCAATTATACAATGCCTGTGTCTTTAACAAAAGGCCAGGTCGTCACGGTTTTCGCTACTGCTATAACTCCTTCGGGAACCTTCTCTACAAGTAGGACAGTAGTTGTTTCATAAAACTAAGTCTAGAGAACGTCATCATAATATCAAAGAAAACGATAAAAGCGTAAAATTTGCCCTATTTTTTTGATTTAGTGAACGTTTACCAATGCAATCGTTTAAAAATGTTGAAAAATAGGATAGGTAGAAGCAGTGCAGTGGAAACTTACGGGCTGACATTCGAGCAAATCGACTACGCAATTTTCACGGGAATGCTTCAGTTTCAAGATATCGGAAACGGGTTATTATTCTCAAAAGCGATTTAGAAAAACATTTAGAAGAACGAAAGCTCGCGGAAGAAGACGGACTAATTCAAAAAGCACAGATCTCGGATTTCGTTTATGAAAAAGGAAATTTTACATAAAACCTGCCCTTACGAACCCATCCCCCTTTGCAGTAAGAACAAAAGAGGGTGAACTGCCCCCGATATCAAGTAGCACGCCTAATATTTCAAACTTTTTTTCCACAGTGCCTAAGGAATTTCAAAAGAAGAAACGAGAGACCATTCAACCGAATAGAGTAGTATCCTGGCTTGATCGAAATACTTTAAAGAGCGCTTGAGAGGCGTAATTGCGACTTTAAAAGAAGCGATTGTTTTATCGCCGAGTTTGTAAATGTTAGGTTCGTCGTATTAAGCCTTTTCGACGCGCACGGTTTTGACCATAAATTGTCACATACAAGAGCTATAACGTTGGCCTTGACTCTTTAACGCTTATATTTGTCTCAATAAAATAAATCTCTGCTGAAACAGAGTCATGCTATTCTCTCTCTTCTCAATGGTAGCTGACCCTGTGTAAGCGGAGGCTCGGGTTCAAAGGGCTGGCCAGGATGCTCGCGGGAGGCTCAAACGATGAAGCAAACGGGCGGGGTACATCCTTT
>Ga0081474_119389_pt1 | contig 11190 bp, 15 predicted proteins | sample OneHunmetagenome_2_FD_70978 | JGI IMG/M metagenome (GOLD analysis project Ga0081474, IMG submission 70978) | Ferrous microbial mat communities from One Hundred Spring Plain, Yellowstone National Park, USA v2 (version 2) | ecosystem: Environmental > Aquatic > Non-marine Saline and Alkaline >... | reverse complement strand
AATGCAAAAGCAGAAGCTTTCCATTCATCGCCAAATATAGCATACCCAATTTCATCAATCACTATTGAATCTGTAACAGCTTTTACTATAATCTTTTTTATATTATCATTATTTTTATATACTGGCCATAATATTCCATTATGCGTTATAGTAAATAGATTACCAATAAAAATTTTATTTGGATCATTAATATAGCTATTTATAATTTTTTTAGTCCATTTTTTATAATATAAACATCATTTTCTTGTCCTTCATATTCTCCAACATGAATTCTAGGGTTTGTTCCATATTTTTGTTGATATTCTTCATATGATTCTAAAATTACTAATGATAATTTTTCTTCAACCTCTATATTGTTCTTTTTGAGATATTCTATAGTTTCCTCAAAACTATTTTTTATAATATCGTCTAAATTATATCTGCCTTTTGACATTACTATATGATAGTAATAAATTTTCATAAATTTTCATTATTTTATTTCCAAATTTCATGGATGTAGTAACATTAATACCTTAGTTAATGCGTTAAACATTCTGTTTATATCAATATAATAGTCTTTAGTTATAAGCAATGTATTAAGTATTTTAGTTATATCCATGCCATCTTCATCAGGGATAAATTTAATTTTTTCTATTGTATCTTTTATATTTAATTTTGGTGATTGTTTATCTTTATTTAATAGATTTTCATGAATATATATGAGATCGTTTGCAAAACATGCTCCTAAAGTAGAAGGATTTGGGTCTTTTTCTCGTATAAATCTTTCGCATCTTTTAATATTTTCTTCTATAATTTCATATACTTTAGGATATCTATATAATTCATTTTTATAGAAATATACTAGATATTCAAATGCAGTAGCTTTCCAGTTACCGGCACCAACTATATCATGTCCAATTTCATGAATTACTATTGGATCAACAATAGCTTTTGCTATAAGCTTCTCTATATCATCATCATTTTTATATATTGGATATAGTATTCCATTAGAAGTTACAGCAAATAGATTACCAATAAAAATTTTATTTGGATTATTAACATCTTTATTTATATCTTTTTCTAACTCACTTTTTATAATATATATTTCTCTTTTTCCTGAATTATACCATGCTAACCTAGATTTCGCATTTGTTTTATATATTTGTTTATATTCTTCCAATGAACCTATAATTCTCAACAGTAATCCTCCAATTTGTATATTATTCTTTTTAAGATATTCTATAGTCTCTTTAAAGCTATTTTTTATAAAAATAGTTAAATTGAATTTATTATCTGACATTATTAAATAATAGTAATAAATTTTCATAAATTTTCATTATTTTATGTCTAAATTTCATAGATATAATAAAATCATAATTTTAACTAATGTAGTAAAATTTTAATTACATTCGATATTTATTTATACAAATAAAGAATTTACTCCTTCATTCTTTGCAATTTCGTATTGCCTTTTATCAGATGTTACTAACTCAAGGTCCTTTGATTTAGCTAATGCAATGAACAAAGAGTCATAAATAGTTATTTTATTCCTATTAGCAATTTTAAATGCTTCAATCAAGTATTCGTCTTGGTTTACAATTATTATAGTTTCACCTTTTAATAAGTCATAAAGTATTTTAATTGCAAGGTCTTCATTTATTTCTCCTATAAGAATTTTTTTCCATAGAGCATTAGCAACCTCTTTTATTGATAAATCTAGGGTTATAACTCCTTCTTTTATTATTTGAGTCACCTTTTCCCAACCTTCCTCCTTAGAGAAAAATTTTACTAAGGAAGAAGAATCAACGACTCTCACGATCTTCTCTCACTGATTTTGTAGAGAAACCTTTTTCGCTAGGTTTAACATCTTTTAATTCTTCAATCCATTTATTTACATATTCTTTAGCTTTAACCTTTATATAAAGTTCTTCTAAAAATTTTTTTACTTCTTGACTAATATTTATTCCATGCTTTTCTAATTCTTCCTTTATTTCTTCTTTTATCCTAACGTTAATGACTGTATACATAATTGTTTATTAACTGTATGCATTCATAAAAATTTTTATAAAAATTAATGTAAACTATTGAAGAGCTTTAGTCTTATTTTAATAGAATATAATTAATTATAGGTTTTCTCCTGTATATACCTCTTATATATTAAATATTCAATGAAAGAGAAATCTTTAGTTACCTTTATTCAATATATGATGACCATTTTGCTATAACTTTTTCTATGTATTCTATATAGAATAAAGATAAATTTTTTGATGAGAATTTATGATAATTTAACAATGATTAGCGATAAAACTCTTATTAAAGCTAAAAGTGTATTGTAATATTTAATATTTAAAACTTATTAAACAGTTAATTAAATAATTATAATGACAAAGTATATATTTATTACAGGAGGTGTGTTGTCTGGGTTGGGTAAGGGTATAACAACATCTTCTATTGGCAAAATACTTCAAGCCCGCGGTTATCATGTAACAGCAATTAAAATAGATCCATATCTAAATATATGGATGCTGGTACAATGAATCCATTTCAGCATGGTGAAGTGTTTGTAACTTTTGATGGTGGTGAAACAGATCTAGATTTAGGACATTATGAGAGATTTCTTGATGTTGAAATTCCTAAATATCATAATATAACTAGTGGTCAGGTTTATTATAAAGTAATTCGAAGAGAGCGTAAAGGAGAGTATTTAGGTCAGACAGTTCAATTAATACCCCATGTTACTGAAGAAATAAAGAGGAGAATAATGTTAGTAGCAAAACGCGAAAAAACCAGATATAATTTTAATTGAGATTGGAGGTACTATTGGTGATTATGAAGGATTACCATTCCTTGAAGCTGCAAGACAAATGAAGCTTGAGATGCCAAATGATGTATTATTTGTTCATGTTGCTTTAGTTCCTTTACTATCAACTACAGGTGAACTTAAAACAAAACCATTGCAGAATAGTGTTGCTGAGCTTAGAAGAGTTGGTATTCAACCAGATATAATAATTGCAAGGGCTCCAAAGTTGCTTGATGAATCAACTAAAAGGAAAATATCTTTATTTACAAATGTACCAGTTAATGCTGTATTTACATCACCTGATGTAGATACAATTTATAAAGTGCCACTTATTTTAGAAGAACAAGGCCTTGGAAAATATATAGTAACAAAATTAGGATTAGAACCTAAAGAACCTAAATTAGGTGATTGGGTAAATTTTGTAAACTCTCTTGAAAATAGTAAGGATGAAGTTAATATATACATGTGTGGTAAGTATGTAAAACTTCATGATTCTTACATAAGTATTGTTGAGGCTATAAAGCATGCTGCTGCTAAGTTAAAGATTAAACCAAATATTATTTGGTGCGATACTGAAGAAATTGAAAAAGATCCTTCAAAAATTAAAGAACTTAATAATGCTGATGCTGTTATTGTATTACCAGGTTTTGGAGCTAGAGGTGTTGAAGGTAAAATAGAGGCTATTAGATATGTTCGTGAGAATAATATACCATTTCTTGGAATATGTTATGGAATGCAATTAGCTATAGTAGAGTTTGCAAGAAATGTTGCTAATCTTAAAGGTGCTCATACAACAGAAGTTAACCCAAATACACAATATCCAGTTGTTGATATAACACCAGAAGAAAAAGATATTAAGGAGCTTGGTGGTACAATGATACTTGGTAATAGGAAGATTAATATTGTTGAAGGTACAATAGCTCATTCAATTTATGGAAAAACCGAAATAGTGGAGAGACATAGACATAGGTATGAAGTAAATCCTAAGTTCTTTAATATATTAACTGAAAAAGGCCTTGTTTTCTCAGCTTGGAGATCTGATGTTCCAAGAGTAGAAATGATAGAGTTACCAAACCATTATTTCTTTGTAGCTACACAATTTCATCCAGAGTTTAGAAGTAGGCCATTAAATCCACACCCATTATTTGTTGCACTATTAAATGCTGCATATAGTAAAAAGCAAGGATTACCTTCTCCTTGGTCTCATGTACTTGTGAGATGATTTTTTATTATGGTTTTAATAGAATATATTTAGTACACTAGAAAACTTATTTCATTATTTTTCATTTGTCTAAATTTTATTAATATAACAATATTAGAATTTTAGTTAATGTATTAATCATTTTAGTTGCATCTATATACTCATCTTCAGAGAAATATTTGAGCTTTTCTATTATATCTTTTATATTTAATTTTGGCGATTGTTTATCTTTATTTAATATATTTTCATAAATATATATAAGATCATTTGCAAAACATGCTCCTAAAGTGGTAGGTCGTGGATTTTTTTCTTGTAGGTTTCTTTTACATATTTCTATATTCTGCTCCATAATTTTATATACCTCTGGATATCTGTATAATTCATTTTTATAGAAATATACTAAAAATTCAAAAATACAAGTTCTCCAATTACCTTGACCAACTATAGCATGTCCAATTTCATGAATTACTATTGGATCAACAATAGCTTTTGCTATAAGTTTCTCTATATCATTATCATTTTTATATACTGGATATAGTATACTATTGTGTGTTATAGTAAATAGATTACCAATAAAAATTTTATTTGGATTGTTTAATTCTCGATTTATAAATCTTTTTAATGCATTTTTTATAATATAGATTTCTCTTGTTTCTGAAGTATATATTCCGCCAATTCCATATATATTTTCTAATAAATTGCCATATATATCTTGTAATAAATTAAAAGACTCTGATAAGTCTACTATTTTTAATTTTAGTCCTTCAATTTTTATACCAAATTTATTTAAATACTCTATAGTTTCATCAAAGCTATTTTTTATAAAAATATCTAGATCGTATTCATTTTCCGACATTATTAAATAATAGTATTAATAAATTTTCATAAATTTTCATTATTTTATGTCTAAATTTCATAGATATAATAACATTAGAATTTTAATCAATGTAGTAGAAATTTATATTTTATTAGAATAAATATACTATTTTACATTTTTTAAGTAAGTTTAAAATTTAAAATAAATAATTATTATTTTATTATTATGGAATATTATGAAGAATTTTTAAGTAAAATAACAAAAGGCAGATATCCTGAAGTTTATGATAATTTAGATATAGAAAAAATGAAAAAAATTGTTCAAGAAAATATAGATTATTTAATAAAATTAAAAGGTGAAAAAGCTATTGAAGAAATGATTAATAATAATATATTGATTGAATATTTTCAATGGTTAGTTAAAGAAAAAACTATTTTATATATTCCAAAAGAATTCCTAACTTATATTTATTTAATTAAAGAAAGATTTGGTGGAAAAGTTTTGGAAGATTTGATAAGTATGCTAATAAAATATGAAGAAATATTTCAAATATCTACAACATTTATACTAAAAACTATTGGAAAAAACATAGAAAATTTGGACGAGAAAAGAATAAATGTTTTATTAGAAATATTAGAATATTTAATAAATGAAAAATATAAATTAAAAATTTTTATATATGAGGCTTTATCTGATAGTCTGAACTTAATTGTTGATAAAGATGTAGATATTAAAATAGCAAAAGATTTTATAATAAAAGTTATTGGAAGTTTTAGCGGAAGACCATATCTTATAATAAAATTAAAAGATAGTATTCCAAAGGAAAAATTCGCAAAATTATTAAGTATATTTTCTTCTAATGGTTTATATTATAAAGTACAAAATGAAGAAGATCTAAAATCGTTTTTAAATCAAGTTAATAGAGATCCTTTAATTATTGATTTTATAGATAATGTAAACTTTGAAAAAATAAAAGCAAAGGATTTCTTATTTATTCTAACAAAGTACTTTGAAAATATATATTTTAATGAAAAAATAAATCAAGAAATAAAATTAGAAATATTTAATCAACTAATAAATAAAGGAGGAAGAATTGTTAGATATATAATAATTCATACAAGTAATAAAAAAATTAAATCGGAAGATTATGATAGATTATATAATGTTATAAATTTAATAGGAAGAGATTTGTTTACAAAATATCCTAATATACTAAAATATTATCCTCAATTTGTTTCTTTTAGATTATATAGATTGATAAAGTCTGAAAAAGATTTAGAATATTTAGAAAATGAATTAGCTAAAAGAGATCCTTATGAACTTATAACCAATTCTAAAATATTGGAAGAAATATATAAAGGCATAATAAGTAAAGCAAGTTTAACTTTGAATTATCTGATAAAACTTTTGGACCATATAGTTAAAAAATATGGAAGGAAAAGAAAATTAATTACAAAAATATTAGATGCTATTGAAGAAATAAATAAATTTGATAAATCAAGTCATTTATCGACGATTCTTGCATACAGATTATTCTGCATTAAAGATAATATAGGAAAAATAGGAGCATGGTGTGATTATTTTTCACATGAAAGTACATATTATAAGTGGATTCTTATTAATGTTAAGAAAAAATTAGAAAAGATGAGTGGATAGCTAACTATATAATTATTTTATTATATTTTTTAATGTGAGATTGTTATATTATATTAAAAAGATTGTATTCAAATTAACTAAAAGATATAAATCAGTAATAACATTTATATTAAAATCTAAAGCTATAATAATTATATCTAAAATTACTTTCAAATATTTATATATTTTTATACATAAAAAGAAAGAATCATTTTTATTTATCATCGAATGAATATAAAATACTTCTCTTTGCTTTCTTAATTTTTAATTGTTATAATTTAATTAAAAATTTTATAAAAATTTCTTAACTTTTTAATTTATCTTCAATATATGATTCTAATACTTCATCTATAGTTTCAATAATATTTTTTGATATCTCCCTTTTTTCTAATAGTTCATATGCTGTTAAATAAGAAATTAAATAGTCTTCTCTAGGAATTTTACTAATCCCTACTTCTTTTTTCTTTCCTATAATTTGATTACGCATTTCTTCTATAAATTTTTTTCTGTTTAGATATAAATCTTCCATATTTGCATTTTCTAATATACGTATTGTTGTTAATTCTGTTATAAATTCATCAATTTTGATTTCTATATTTTCATATTCTCTATAAAAAGGACTATAAGGTTTTATATGTTCATTGATTATCTTATATAAGCTTATATTTTTCTCATATAGTCTATTAGGAATAGTGATAATATAGTTAGATTTCATATACCATAAATCTTTATAGCCAGGAAACCTAGGACTATCTAAACTTGCTAAATGTATAAATTCATGTATAGCTGTTGGAGCTAGAACTCTATATTGAGAAGATAAATCATCATTTATTAATATTATTGTTGGAATATTTGATATATCTGGAACGGATCCATTCCCTGTAGCTATGTTTAGTGTATATAGATCTATAATTTTATCCAAATTTGCTCCTTTCTTTAATATATCATCTAAAAAATCCTTTTGTGGTATATCTTCTCTAGAAATAACCCTTCCATTTATAGTGTTTTTAACATCTATAGGTAATTCAGAAACATATTTATTAATGCAGTATTCTAATTGAGCTTGTTGATCTTGTATATTACTTTCTTCAGTTATAGTACATTCTATAATTTTTCTTATTAGAGAACGATCAATTACATATACTCTTGGATTTCTTTTTTCATCATTATTAGCAATTTTTAAGAGTTCAGCTAAATATGAATTTGAATTCTCTCTTATATTATATCCATATCTTTCTACTTCATTTTCTATTAATTCGGACCATTTATATTCTTTATATAAATTGCCCATATTTACTATATTATAGTAGTAAAACTTTAAAAAATAAACATTTTTATAAACTTGGTTTTTTCTAAAATGTTAAATTTTTTATTAATTTGCTATCATTGTTTATTTTATTGAATAAAACAACATATTTTCTATTTTTTTTACTTATAGATAAATAGTAATTTTATTTTTATCATTATTATATATTATTCCACTAATTGTTCTTTCATTTTCTTTAATAAAAACAATTCTGGGAGAAGATGCCATATTTTCATCTATATATATTTTTGCTTTAATAGTTATATTAGCTTTAATATAAGGAGGTGATGTTATTGATGATATATAGTTTGCGATTACTCTTCCAATATTTTCTATATTTCTTAGGTTATTATTTAATTTACTTAAATAATTTTTCAGAAGAAGAATATAAAAATTGGTATTCTAAATTTATTGATAAATATGAAGAGTATTAAGTTTTTAATTAAAAGAAATAAAGAGGTTCTTATTAACTTTTACTGCATCTAGACTTTATAATTTTATAATTAAAAAAAATGTTCTTAGATAATAAATTTAATAGAAATTGATTTCTCCGAATAATTTTATAAACTACAATAATGTTAATAGTGAAATGAAATATATATTTCCTGACTATAAAAATAGTATATATAATTTACATTATGCGATATTAGATTATTTTGGAATAAAAAACAATGAAAAGGGAAAAATAAAGTTAGAAAATAAGAAAAATAAACTTTTATTTATCCTTGTAGATAGTTTGGGAATAAATTTATTAAATAAATTAAATTTAAAGTTGGAATATCATGAAATGACTTCTGTATTACCATCTTCAACTGCAACAGCACTACCTTCATTCTTTTTTGGTTTAAGACCATCTGAGCATATGATATTTATTAAAACAAAAGCTCCGAAATTATCCGGTACATTATTATGGTTCCCATATTATTATGTATATCCCACAAGATCTGCCCCAATAGTTGATATAACATTTGTTTATAATTTTGACACGATATTTACAAAATTAAAGAAAAAAGAATTAAAATCCCTATCTATAATACATAATTCTCTAGAAAATACTGCTTTAACAAAGATTTTATATAAAGATAGCGATATAAAATATTATTTAAATTGGTTTGATGCAGTAGAATTAATTTTAGAAAATAAAAACTATGATTTCATTATATGGTACTTAATGGATATAGACGATCTTTCCCATCAATATAGTATAGATCATCCGTCAATATTATTAGCTCTAAAATATCTCTTTGAACTAATAGAATATACAAAAGAAAAAGATGTTTTTGATATAATAATATCTGCAGATCATGGACAAACAAAAGTTAATAAAATAAGATTATTAGAAGAATTACAAAATAATCCAAATGTAGAAAGAATTTATGGGGATGGAAGGGCCATAATGATTGATGGAGAATTAGAAGATATTAATAAAATATTTCCAGAAGAGGATTATTTTATTTTTTACAAAGAAGAGACATTTAAGTTATTGGGGGGTAAGGGAAATAAAAAAATAATGCCAGATTATTTAATTGTACCTAAAAAGGAAGAAGAAATGAGAATAAGATTGGGATTTGATGATAAACCAGAAAGTGAATTTAAGAGTGCACATGGCGGGCTAACTGAAGATGAACAGAAAATACCGCTTATAACTTTCTAAAATTTGGTTAAAGTAATAAATTTTTAATGGTAAAGGATATTTTGTTCATGATTTTTATTTATATTTCCTTCATTTGAATTAATATTTATATACCCTTTTATGTAATCTAAACCTTCAAATAATAATTTTGGCAAATATTCCTTCTTAAATTCTATATAAGATTGTTTATAAGTATCTAGTTCTTTTATAATGTTTAATAATCCATTATAATAAATATCTAATTCTCTTTTTATATTTTGTATTTCTTTTATATATCTAGAATCTCCTAAATCTTTTAAAATATTTTCCAGATTGCTTTTTATATTTTCTAAATTTTTTATTGTACAGGAAATTTGTTCTCTAATATTTTCTACTTTTTCTATATAGTAATCATTTTGCCAATTTTGTATTATATAATACATATAACTCAATGAAAGTATATTACATTTTTTAGTGTTTTCTATAGAATTTTCTATCTCGATATATATTTCATCATTATCATTGAAGAGAACTTTTATTTTATCTTCTAATTTATGCAATATATTATCAATATTTGGAGAAGATTTAATTATCTTTTTTATAGATTTTGATCTTTCTTCAAAGTATTTTCTAAATTCTTCATCATATCTTTTATAAATATAGATAGAAAATTCAAATATTGCTTTATCAATTTCCTTTATTCCTAAATTTGGAATATCTGTTAATATTACTGATATATCTTTTTCATCATATCCAATTTTTTTCAAATCAACTAGTCCTGAGACAAAACGTTCTGCGTTTTCTATTTTATCTATATAATCTTCATATTGAATTACAAGTCCTTTTAAAATTTCAAAATCTTCTTTTTTAATTATTCCTCTTTGTAACTTTGAATTTAATAATTCAAGTATTCTTTCTAACTTAGTAGTCATTATAACAAATCTATATAAAAAAGTATTTTAAGCTTTAATATATTTAGAATTTGTATTGGCTTTTGTAATATACCAATTGTTAAACATTAAAATCTTCGAATGATAAATTATCTTTAGCTGTTATAATTTTTTCTAAAGTCTTTATTTGTATGTCTTTTTGGATCATAAGTCTTATAAAGATAAATTCTATATTCTTTCTCTTTGATTATCCTCTTATAGAAATCTTTTTATAGATATTAAAAAATAAATATAACTATGCAATATAGATTGGAAAGAAAATTACATCTAGATAATATTTCTTATTACTATTATGTTCAAATGGTAAATTTTAATGAGAGAATATTTGATAATGAAAGTATAATAAATTTCATGAAAAAACAAATACAAAGCAGTATAATATTATATTTAGAACTAATATTGAATATTAGAGAAAAAATAGAAAAGGCAGTAAAGAAAATTGAGAAGATGATAAAAAATGAGTGAAGCAATAAGGGCAATAAATCTTACTAAAGCTTTTGGTAAGTTTGTAGCGGTTGATCATATAAATTTTGAAGTTAAAGAAGGAGAAATATTTGGTTTTCTAGGACCTAATGGTGCTGGAAAATCAACAACTATAAAAATGTTAACTACTGTATTGAAACCTACTGAAGGAACTGCTATAGTTAATGGTTATGATATAATTAAAGAACCAGCAAAAGTAAGGAACTCTATTGGAGTAGTACCTCAAGAGTTCACTGCTGATGAAGATTTGACAGGATGGGAGAATATAATGATGATGGCTGGGCTTTATGGTATAAAGAAGGATGTGGCTAAAGAAAGAGCTAAGGAATTATTAGGTATGGTTGAATTAACTCAAGCAATGAATAGAAAAGTACAAACATATAGCGGAGGAATGAGGAGGAGACTAG
>Ga0081474_124491_pt1 | contig 11192 bp, 7 predicted proteins | sample OneHunmetagenome_2_FD_70978 | JGI IMG/M metagenome (GOLD analysis project Ga0081474, IMG submission 70978) | Ferrous microbial mat communities from One Hundred Spring Plain, Yellowstone National Park, USA v2 (version 2) | ecosystem: Environmental > Aquatic > Non-marine Saline and Alkaline >... | reverse complement strand
CTTCATCAAATATCTAAGGTCAAATTAAAGGGACAGCAGTTAGTAGATTTTGCCTTGACTTCAAGGCTATGCAACGAGAAATCCCATAACTGCTGGGATAAGTTACGCCACGGGTAAACACGGTAGTCGCATCCCTACCTGGAAAGGGTTGAGGGAGGTCCTGAAGGCGGTGCTCCGTGTGAATTCCCTCACCTCGGCTCAGCGAGTCCACAACCGATTTCCTCGGGCTCTCAGGGTCATCTCCTCCGTGACCCCTCCATCGACCAGGAGTTCGAGGACTTGAGCTGGCCGGGCAATCCCCTACCTCAAGGGACGACACCACCATGACCTCCGACTCTGGGTCAATCTCCCTAACTCTCCTCACATATCTGAACGCCTCTCCGGCACCTCCAGATACTAACACCTCCACTCCCTCACCTTCTCCCCTCGGGGAGAGAACGCTGAGCTCCTCGGTGAGTGGCCTGATCTCGTCCAACGCCCCCGCTGAACACAGCCACCGCGAATAGGTTTGCGTTCCCCAAGTATACTATGGGATCACCTTCCCCAGCTGGCCCAAGTTTCTCCTCACGTAGGAGGTCTAGAGAGAGGCGTCCCTGCCCGGCTGGCCGAGGCCGGCCCTCGGCTCCGAGTCCCAGGTCCGCATGAGCCTCAACACCTACGGCCTGAGCTCCACGGGTCTCTGCTCCGGGTAGTAGAACAGGAGTGATCTCCTAGGTCCCTCCTCATCCCCTCCACACTCTCTACCATCTCCTCCCTGTTCCTACCCTCCGCCCCGTAGACCGTCAAGGATTCCATGCACCTGAACTTTGGGAACAACCACGGAGCCTCGAACTCCCCCTGTTCTGAAGGGAGGCGTAGGCGAAGGTCAAGCTGTATCCGTTGGGATTGAAGAACACCTTGAATCCCCTGAGCGTATCCTAGTCCAGGGCCTTGACTCCCTCGGCCAGGGAGACGGGTGAACGATCTTGGCCGGGGAGTTTTGCGAGATCCTACCGCTTCTCAGGAGATTGAGGATGACCTTCCTGTCATGTCGTCCATGACACGGGTTATGGTGGGGAGAGAAGTTCCAATACTTTTCCTTCCGAGTACCTTGAGGCGAGGTTAACTAGGCGTTAAGCCCGCCGTCACGGAGAAATGGTAACAGTTCCGGAAGGGACCTCTCTGATATCGAGTACGCGACCTCCGCGTCCTTACCACTTTTCTCCAATATCTTCATCTAAGACGACTATAAGTCACCTCAACTGCTTGGATCATCTAAGACGACTAAAGGACATCAGCCTCGAATTAAGATCTTCTCACAAGATTTCGAGTTTCCGTTTGAACACATGTCCGAGAGTTTTTCAGATACCTTCTGAATCACAGAAGCGTTCAAACTGTATACATTCTTGTCGGCACTTTCTTTAGGCTTTAGTTTAGGGTTAGAGTAGTGCTTTAGAATCTTTTGAGCACTTTTTTGCAGGTTCTCGACATTTCCTATGACGACCATTACCCCCTTGTGCCTACTAAACTGAACGTTAAAAAGTTCGGGCTCATTAAAATAAATTGTAAGATAACTGTTTATCTGGCTGTGATTCCAAGAGTCGGGCAGGTGTTCTTTGCCGAGAACTAGTACCGCGTTGGTCGACTCACTCCCAATCCATTGAGACACAGTTCCGACCTGTACCTTCTTTTGATGAGGGTCGCATTTTGTATAGTACAATCTCAAATACAGATTAGTGTAAGTGTACATGTCCCTGTAAGGGCTCAATATCACCGTGTCTAAACCTGTAAGGGCCGCCAGTAGTACGGCAACGTCCACGGAATATCTCAACCTCAACTTATCGACGTTCTCATCTGAGTCCCGGTAACTCTTCCCAGACTTATCGTGAAGATATATTATACCGATTCCAGAATTAATGGCATTCTCGATTTGTTGGGCTTCACTCGTAGTTAAGGAATTAAGGCATTTAGGTATTTTCCCTTTGACCGTGATTGCTCTATGCCTGAATTCAAACTTGGCCTTAAGTCCACCGTCATAGAATCCGGTTGATATTATCTCGTGGCTCGGGCCAGGTACCCTGAACGTGTATTCCAGCATATGGAATAGGCTTAGCGACTTCCTGACTTTATTCAAGGCTATTTCAAGTCTCTCCTCGTTATTCTCGACCGAATCGGCCAGGCTCGGATCAATCTCCCTTATCATGGAAACAATCGCCCTGGTCATCAGTAGAGCCTTGTTTTTCGACAACCTCAAATCTTCTGTCAGGGAGATAGCCTGTTGAGGATCCCCCACTACGACTAGTGAGGAAACCTTGTTGCTTCCCCTTCCCTTCAACAGGGCGTCCGCAATCGGACCGAACAACCTATAGAGGGGAGATTTCCCGCCCTCGTCGTATAAGATGATTAACCTCTTGCCGGAACTCTTAAAGATCTCCGCTGTTGCGTGAATCCTCTGAAACTCGGTGGCCAGGACCAGCTTGGTGTCGTGGTTTAAGGGACGCGAAAGCTCCTCATAACCGGAGTAGTTAAATGAACCGTAGACTCTCGTAGTGCTCTTGTCCACGATATATTTCAACTCATGCCTATTGAATCTAATTAATAGATCGAAAATTAACTTATTCGTGGGAGATATGTACAATATCACCTCGTCCTCGTCCAGCTGTTCACTTAACCTGGTAATTCCCTCAAAGATAACCGTTGTTTTACCTGCCCCAGGAGGGCCTTGTATCGCCGCCAACCGATTTTCCTCGTAAGCCTTTTCTATGAGTTGCAGTCCGCTTTCCAGTTCGCTGGGGAAACTCTGAGGAGTTTCCGAAGGTTGGTTGTAAGCGTCTCGAATGAAATAAGTCACGGTCCATACCCCCCTTTATTACTCCTGTGCCCCGCAAGGAGGTGCCCAATCTCCTCGGAGATGGGCTCTCCGTACGCCCACAGGTTCAGGACTTCCTCGTACCCTGAGTCTAGATCGCTCTGTAACCTTTTCTTCGTTTCTTTGTCCACATCAGATCCCTCATAGGTGTTGAGGATCCTCTGCATCGCATCTACCGCCATCAGCTCTATTCCTGTTAAGTCGACCCCGGTCTCCGCCATAACGGTACCGACTGTTAGCTCGGGCCTCATTCTTACATATTCCTTGAATATTTCGTACTGAGCCTTGAACGCCATGGAGGGGATTCCTATCTCGTAAACCACGTAATTACCAATGACGGATGTTCTATCCACTCTCGCCGTGAGGTTCACGCTAAACGTCAATCTTGCGGCTCCGTCATTGAGGAATATCGATACTGGTTTCCCTTCAACTATGGCAGTAAATATTGAGTTATCCTCGCCTCTCTTGCGTCTTCTCACGTTTGGTAGGGGAGCAATTTCTCTAAATAGGTAGAGTGTATCTCCTTCAAATTCAGGCATTTCCTCGTCGTTCTGCACGATGTTCCTTCTCTTCAACTCATTCCCACAATCCTCTCCTACACACCCGAAGTCTGCAACGTCTAGTCTCAACTTCTTCAAGCTTGCTTTTCTCTGCCTTAGACTCGATAACTTGATCACGAGTTTTCTGGGTTGGCTCCTAACTTTTACCGATCTTCCGTCGTAGAGGAATCCCTTGTCACGCTTGATCGTTTCTACTATTTTTTTCCTATCAAAAGTACTCCCGATTCTATATAACGCTTCGAAGAAAATAACGTTGTCCAGTTTTATGTTGTAAATAACGTTCCTGAAGAAGTATGCTAGCCTGTCGATGAGGTCTCCCCTTACGCTGAAGTTATAGAATTTGCATTCCTCGATGGAGGGACAAATACGGCATAACTTGGAGGGTCTAGTCGGATTCCCCTTGGGAAGGTGCGGCAAAGCTTTCCTGAAGATCAGAGCCCCTCCTTTGGTCGTACAGTCCTCTAGGTCATTACTCGTATAACGTATATTTTTGGGGTGGACAATCAAGCTGGCCAGAAACTCCGCCGTGATGATACTCTTGCCTATCAGCTCCCTCATCTTCTTATAACTTTCAGATAGATCCTTAGCGCCCTTGTTGGGCCTGCTGAAGAAAAGGGGGTGAAATGAGGGGAACTGTTTACTGTCGGCCACCGATGGCCTGATTATCATCGGTAGTATCTTAACGTCCTTGACGGCGTCATTTTCCAGCACTCCGGTGACGGCCGAGATGAATTCGGGCCCGGTGTTGTAACCCCTATAGTTTTCGCTGTAGCCTAATCTCTTAGCCTCCATGAGCGAGTATAGTAAAACTTGAACCTTGTCGGGGGTGTTCCAACCACCGTCGTCGGTCTTCCACTCTACAACGATCGCAACTCTTTTCTCGGGATCCTCTAGGATTAGGTCGGGAACCCCAATGACGTGAAGGTCTGTGTCGAAAAATTGCTGTTCAACGATGGGTATCAATTTATCTGGTGTCGTTCCCAACCTCTGGGCTGCAGTGGGCAAATATGTCAACAGTCCCCTGTAGAGTTTAACGGCTGTGTCTATTACCTCAGAATTCTTCTGATGTGAAACGTTTAGCCTGTCCCATAATTCGGATAATTTTCTTCGAAGAGATTCGGGATCAGTGAAGTCCTTATCATGATAGTGTTTCAGGAACAACAATGCGAGGAGTCGGTGGATGTCCTTCCCCTTTCCTGGAATAGTGCTTACCACGTGACTCTTTATGCCCATAAGCTCCCTGAGCTTAGCGTCATAAATGCAGAAGCCCGCTCCCCTCGCCACGCTGGTTACCCTGGACAGGTGGTGAGACTCTAATATCACGTCTTTCACAATATTTATGCACTGCTTTGAAAGGCCCGTCTCGTACAAGTATTGCTCATAATGTATAATTTGATCGAAGGGAACCTCGTCGCCCTCAGCTTTACTTTCGGATGAGTCTCCCATATATAAGGTAGGCACAGTCGCGATATTTAAATATTTCTGTTCCCTCATGTTCCCCAGAATTCCCTCGAGATACTAATAGAGTCGTTACACTAGATTGAGCAATATTCAGTAAGTCCCTCATATGCCCGGTTGAAAGTTTCATGTGGTAACAGTTACGGGAATTTATCGCGACTTAAAGATTTTCATCAGCCCAGGAGGTCAGTCCTCACGGAGCGAGGGAAACCGTGAACGTCCTGCTTGAGGTCCACCATCGCGACCGTTAGGAGGTAGGCCCTCTCGAACCTCTCGTGAACGCGACAGTAGGTTCAGTAGTTCTCAGGGACTCACGTCCCCCTGTGGGTCGTGGTCCGCGGTGTCGTCCATGACGACAAGGCCCTCCACGAGCCTGACGGGACCTCCACGTATCTCCAAGTTATCCCAACAGTAAATATTCAGCTCTATATAATTACAGTTTTCTGTAACGAAAGTAGACGTACGTCGAGGGAACTCTAGGGTACCGTAAGATATTTAAGCTATCCCCTCTATCTCATCTTAGATCAATATGATTGAACGACAGGATGTCCACAATATGCTTGATCTGCTTCATAGGTATACCGAGGAGTGCCCCTCCTTGGTGTTCACCAGTCCAGAAGAAGAGAGGAGACTCCTGTTGGTGAAACCGGTGAACTTCGAGACCCTTATCAAGTTCTCACCCGGGATAAGTATCTTCAAAGCCTCTTACGGGAGGGGAAAGACATACGGCGTTGGGTATTACACTACACACTATTGCACTGATCCAACGAATGGGTGCTCTGCGGTATACATCAACCTCAGGGAATTGAGGGAGTATATAGACAGAGTCCTAACCGAGAAGGCTGAATTGAGGGATAAATTATATGAGGAGTTGAGGACTAGCCTGAATAAGGAGTACTACGCCAGTTTGCTGTACGGTCTGGCGAGGGCTAAGGACCTGTCGAAGTTTTACGAGGGGACCTGCCTAGATGCCCCGAGGACTTCTTTTGCAAATAGGGTAGCTCTTATGTCATCCCGCGACGCTCTGAATATAACGGAGAACGAGGTCTTGGAGATCGTAAGATCAGGTGGCCAGGTGACGGATACCTTAAGGAGGATATTCGACCTGCTCGTTTCCAGGTCGAAGAACAAGCTGTACATAATACTTGATGAGTTCGAGAAGGGGATTTCCAGGAATCCGGATCCCTCAGAGATATATGGGTTCATTACTACGCTGTTGGAGAGCCTTAGGCCAGGGGTGTTGGACAACTATCCCAACAGGTTCGTGATGATTCTTACGGTTCAGGAAATGCTCTACCCCTCAGATCAGATGAGGGTCTACAGGAGGAACAACCCTCCGGTTCTGGGCAAGATAATTGCGACGGATGATGATCTATCCATATCCATACGGACTTCAATGTACGACGAGAGGGCCATACAGGACTACTATAAGAAAAGCCTAGATCTCCTCAGGAAGACGAACTTCATCGAGGAAGAGAACTACCTTGCCCTGAGCGAGATCGCCCCGTGCGTGGGAGTTTTCGGAGATCCGATAAGGAAGCTCCCATCTAGACTTTTCTTCGATAGACTGAGGGACATAATTGTCAACAAATTCGTGGTTGATAGGGAAGTGAGGGAAGCAGCTAGGAACTGGAGGGAGTCGAAGACTAAAAGGTGTTCGGAGCTGAAGGACATACTGGAACCCAGATTGACGAGCTTCCTCAATGAGAACACAATATTCAAGCTATACGTCTCACGAGAAGTTGTGGGTATCGAGCACGAGACCATAAAGAGAATGCTGGAGAACTTAGCTGAGAAGACCAGCGAGAGGTTCCAGGCAAAAATCGTCAGCAAGGACTGGGTTAACGCAAAGGGATACGAGGGATTAGTGGTCTTCGAGCCTGAAAAGATTAAGATTTACATGTACAAGAATAGGTCCGTTAAGGGTGCAGAGGTATCAAGTTACACCGAGAAAGTTATGGAAAAATACAAAGAATACTTAAAGCAGTGCCAACCCAAGAGTAAACAGGAGAAGGATCCTGGTTGCCCGGTAATAGTCCTTCATCCTGAGGAGGTTAATCTAGGCCTTTTCCTGAGGGAGCTGGAAAGGAAGAATCGAATTGAGGGAAACCAAGTCAGATTCAACATTATTGACGTACCTTTGGACAGGGATGAGCTGACCTCTCTCATAATTCCCGTCAGTAACTTACCTCACATCATAGGAGATCGGCAGTACTTCGAGGAGAGATTGAACGAAATAACCGACAAGATCGTAGCAAGGATTAAGGGTGTTCAACAGTGACAGATCCAGACAGGCTACTCATAAATTACGTGGTTAACGATGTACTCCCCCTTATAGAGTCAAGGTCAAGCAACAAGATCTCCAGGGATGAATCTGCTACCTTTGCCCGATGGTTAAGGGAGGGGTTCCTCCTCCTGGTGGACTACGGTAAGATGGGGCACGTAGACGGGCTCAAGGACAAGTTAGAAAGAGTGTTTAGGAGGGCCGTGGAGCTCAAGGAGGAACTTAAGATAGACACCGGGGATCTGAACCAGTACTACATAGCCTCTCTACTGGCTGAGCTGGGACTAATTAAATTTCTACAGAGTGTCACCATAGGGTCAGAGCTCACCACACGAGTCCCGTTCATTGCGGGGAAAGAGTTAACGGTCTCCACAGACACATTGTCGCATGTGTACAAGATGTTGATGCTTTCCAAAAGCGCTGACACCGGAAACGCTCCAGTTAAGTCTTTGAAGGAGGTGTTGGAGACCAGAATGACGTCTACATACCAACGGATGGTGAAAGAGCTCGAGACCCTGTTAGACCCTTTCCCGCAAAGTAAGGAAAAAAGGTATTATCACTTTAACACCTTGTATTTCCCCCTGATACTGTCCTTCAACATTTCCATGCTCAGCCCGTTGTACAACATTATTTCCAAGAGCGGGAACAAGATAGTATACTCATCTACCGGCCTGATCGACGTAACGAGACAACTTTACTTCGAAACCCACGGAACACCGGGATTCAAATCATCAATAGTGAGTGACTTGACCAAAACGTTTAGAGCCCTTCAGAGTTACGTCACGGGTTTAGACGCCGAGAGACAATTGAGCAGATCGAGACTGAGTAACGTCGCCGAAGTCCTGTACCAAGAATACAAGATTGAGGATCAAGTTTGGAGGAACGTACTGTTCGATCTAATGCTCAACGTCACTATCTCCCTGATTTACGCCCGAATTAACTACGAGATCGACGATGACTTCCGTTCCGTCTTGGATCAAAAACTCAAGTCCTACAACATTTACGAATTTATACTCAGAAACTTCATGATGTCCTACTAGGAAGGAGGTTAGGTTTTTTGACCAACCCTCTGGGCCCCCCGACGGTGCTGAAGATCATCCATGAGTTACCTCTCATGAGACCTGCTAAATCGCTCCTTTTTGACCTCTTTGAGACCAGAACCTCTAACACTCCACACATTGTATTTGGTCCGAGGGGGAGCGGAAAGACTTACGGTATAGGTTACTATCCCCTTATGGCATATTGGGATTTTAATCAAAGCGGGAAGGGTATAGTTTACGTCAGAGATGAACCAGGTCCCTATTACGTGATAGCCTCCAACATGGCCCCCACCTTCAAGGTTACTAAATTTAAGCTGTCAGACCTGCAGGTTATCCTGAACGGGCTGAGGGCGAGGATCGGAGTTTCGCTCGAGCCTATCCGCCAGGTCTACCTAATACTCGACCTGGAGAACTATGATAGTACCATCCAGCTTGACCCGCTCCTCTCCAACACCCAGTTAAACTTCTCTCTGGACCAGAGAAACGTGAAGGTCATAATTCTCACAAATAGGAACCCAGATAAGTATGGACTCGCGATGAACCAGCAATGGGCTAAGGGATCCCAACCGACTTATAGACCCAGTCTCCACAGGATCGAATACGACGTTGAATCGTTAACACAATACTGCTCAGACTACCTCGAAATGTTGATGAACAGTGGTTCCGTAAGTTTGAAGAACCCCCAACAAGTCCAGGAAGACTTATGTAAGATCGAGAGATGGAAGCCCATGAGTTATCTTCCCCCTGTGTTCAGCGCCCCCATGGTGAAGGAGGCGGTGGACGAGGTAGTCAAGTTAAATAAACCGACATCAGACGCATTAAGCAGCTTAAGACGAGAGGCCACCGAGCTGACCAGGTACTATAGATCCAGGATTCTAGGTCATGTTTTCCCCTTCAAGGATTGCGGGGATTACTTGGTCACGACCACCAGAATGATAGTAAAGGAACTCTCAAACGTGGCACCGAACCTCTTCCTTCACTTCCGGATAGGAGTGAATGATATGATCCCCATAGTACAGGCTTACAGGGGGGCATATAACTACCTCATCGTGTTCCTTCCCATCATTCCGCAGTTAAATTTTAGAGCCAAAGAGCGGAAATCTAATTTTCAAAAAAGCAATCCGAAGTTCAATAGGTTCATCTCTGAACTCAAGAATGTGGTGAGCCGATTCCAGAGCCAAGGGGGGAACAACAAGACCCTAATCGTCGTAAATTACGACTCACCTATAGCGAAATATGTAATTAACGAGCTAGTTTACAGTTCCAACATCTCCGACATCTCGGTAATTGATCTACCAGAGGAATACTTTGCTGAGACTTTTTTACGCAATTCGCCCAGGTTGGGATCGGAATTGGAGGAATCAAAACCGATGTTCACGTCGCTTGCTGAGTTCCTGTTCCAAGTCATCGACATATTGAGCAGCAGTTACGGGACCCCTTAGGTACCGCCCTGTAACCTAGGTGAGATCTAATAACTGCCGATATTGAAACGATTGAACAACGTGAACAGCGAAGGAAAGAACATTAGCTCATCTCATCTCGAACACTGTGGACGAGATCCCTGAAGTGATCCCTGCTGGAGTGGATTCTCAAGACATTGAGGGCAACATTGTTTTCCGCCGTGCGAAATATTATCTCTTCGTCCTCCTCCGTCATCCTCTGACTCCTGAGGACTCCTACTGGAACGATACGACTAGCCCTTGACTTCAATTCCCTGGCTATGGTCATGACTTCCCTGTCTGCTACGTCCTCATCCAACTCAAACATGATTTCCCTCAAGTTGTGGGTTCCCTCTAGTTTGAAGTCCAACCCGTATAACTTTATCCCTCTCTCCTCTACGACCTTGGTCGCATACATGAGTATCGCTCTCCCCTGTGGGGTTAACGCTCCTAACTGGGAGTATCCCCAGTCTTTTCTCAGTCGAAACCGCTCAAGGTCCGATATCGTCCTGTAGAGTATCCTGAAAGCCTCCAGGGGAAAGTAACGTTCGTCCAAGTTATATATACTCTTCTGTACTTTAACGAGGGTGCAATGCCAACACCCCCACCTCGAGCTCGCGTCCTTATACATTACCTCAAACAGTGTGTCTATGCCGAACTCTCCCCTCTTGGCCCTGAGGTATTTCCAGACGTCATCGAGACTCCATTTCCTTATTGGGGCGACCTTTGTCACTCCCCTCATCGAGACCTTGAGGTAAAAGGCACTTGCACAATCCACGGAACCCAGTCCGCATGAGTTCTTTTTCATTATTATTTTCCTGGTTGCGGACTCGTCCTCTCTGTGACCGGTGAATAACACCAAGTCTCCGTAATTCGAGACTAAGTTCTCCAAGCTTCGCTCGTTTGGTAACACCTTCAGGTGGTTAATGCACCAACGGAAACTAGTCGTGGACGCAACATACCCCAAGAATATGGATCTCCAGTAAAAGTTACCCCTGGGCTTGGTGATGTAATCGACACATACGTTACCCGACTCATTGATCTTTGCACAGATCTCATGAAGGAACTTGATTGCGTAATCCTCCAGGACGTCGTACTCGGACTCGGTGTCGTTGTGAACAAAGAACACGTGCTTTCCCTTCTGATTCCTGGAAGTCAGCCACTCATAAAAGAGAATAGTAAGTAACGTTGAGTCCTTTCCTCCCGAGAAGGCTATAACGAAGTTTTTCCTGTCCTTCAGGCCGTCGAACACGCTGAACGTTTCATGAACCTTGGGATCTTCCGACAGCCTGAGGGTCATATAGGGTCTAGTGTATGTTCGACTTTTAAATTTTCCTTTGGTGCTGCTTTGTGGGTCACTTCATAATTATACAAAAATAAATTTATAAATAATTATACCGAGTATTACTCATGGGAAAGAGTAAGCACGAGGGAAAGAGTAGGTACAAGAGGGATTGGAGCAAGTACGACGAGAACGTCATAACGAGATACGAGCTGATGTTCCCCTTCTACGTCTTCCAACACTGGTGGGAATTACTCCAGGAAGAGAATAGGAATGCCAAG
>Ga0081474_126985_pt1 | contig 11212 bp, 7 predicted proteins | sample OneHunmetagenome_2_FD_70978 | JGI IMG/M metagenome (GOLD analysis project Ga0081474, IMG submission 70978) | Ferrous microbial mat communities from One Hundred Spring Plain, Yellowstone National Park, USA v2 (version 2) | ecosystem: Environmental > Aquatic > Non-marine Saline and Alkaline >... | reverse complement strand
ATGATTACATTATGCAAAGAAAGAGAACAAAATCCAAAAAAGCTCATATTTGGCTCAAGAAAGTTATTTGAGCAATTAAAGAAAAACCATTTAACAGGTAAAAGAAGAAAACAGCTAAAGATAAAATGGAAAGAAAGCAGACAAGGGAATTTATATTCAAGAGGAGATAAAACAAAACAAGGCAACTTGAATTTAAGATTACAATGGATAAACGATAAGTTATATTTAAGAATAAACACAGGAGATAGGCAGTATATCTATGCAAAGGTAATTAGGGGTGTTAAGAGAAAAAATGATAAATGGATAGAGTTTATGTTTATGCTGAAAAATGCGTATAGATACGGAGTGTGGTTTCCATACTCAGTCAGACTAAAAGTAAAAAACAGTAATGTATATGCTTTCATATCTGTTGAAGAGAAATTACCACCTATTACAATCAAAAAAGATAGTGGAATTATAGGTATAGATATAAACGCTTATCCATTCCATTTAGCATTAGCAACCGCATCAAAAGATGGAAATTTAGAAAACTATCAAGCAATAAGCTTGCATGAGTTATTAGATGTTAGCTCAGAGAAAAGACAATATCTAGAGTGGCAAATAGCACATCAAATAATAGAGATTGCTAAGAAGGAAAACAAAGCAATTGCAATAGAAAACTTAGATAAACTACCAAAAAGTAAAAAAGGAGATGGGTTTGCTAAACTAAGACAGAAATTGCAAAAGTGGATATACAAGAGATTATTAAATAAAATAGAGATCACAGCAAGAAGAAATGGAATAGAGATTAGAAAAGTAAATCCAGCATATACATCTTTAATAGGCAAATTAAAATATGCACCACAATTTAACATAGATAAAGATATTGCAGCAGCATATGTAATAGCAAGAAGAGGATTGGGATTTAAAGAAAGATTGCCTAAGAATTATAAAGAATCATTAAACGATACTGACTTTCTATCATACACTATAGCAAGAATTGAATACAATATCACAAAATTAAAACAAAAGATAAAAGAAGAAAAAAACGAATATAAGAGAAACAAAATTAAAAGCAAATTAGCAAAACTAAGAAAAAATTTAAAAGCATTACAAGGCCACGTCTCACTTTTCATGTTTCGCGTTTCACGTTCAGAAAGTGGAAAGAGCAAGACAGCTACCCAACAAACTGTCAACCAATGGAAGGAACAGGTGAGGGGTCTGCCTACAGGTAGACATAAAAGCTGGCAAGCTCTCTCCATAGCCTTAGCCTTCTGCTGTCTTGAAAAATCTTACAGAGATTTTTCTCCTTTAAAACGTGTTATAATTTCAAAGGATTGGATAGCAGTGGCTAATAGGTTAGTTCCTGTACTTGGTATAGGGACTATGACACTTCCAAAATACCGCCTGTTGGGGTTGGAAGTGTCTGAAATGGCGGAATACAAATACCCCAACCCAAGCTGTGCAGAGCAATACAGTTTTGTACAGTTTGGTTGACCAGGTTAAGGATTATGAGCAAGTATAATTTTTGGGTGAAGTTTTCTTTGATATTTCTAAGAATCTATGTGCTTTTTATGCTGGGGCTTTTATTTTACAAATTTTACCAGGTACTAAGCCATTAGAAAATAGTATCTCTTTTGATCCTTGGATCATTGATAAATAATAATACATCGGCTATAATGTTACCAAGTATAAGCATTATACTTCCAACGTAAAGGCTACCCATTACTAAAAATAGATCCTTTGATAATACAGCGTTTAGTATAAGAAGTCCCATGCCGGGCCAGTTGGTAACTATTTCCACCAAGGCGGCTCCAGATATCAAAGATGACAACTCGTATCCAAGAAGTACTATAAAAGGTGGCATTGCATTCCTCAAAACATGCCATACAACAACACCATTATTAACTTTTGAAGCTTTTAATAGAATATATATAGGACTATTTAGTATCTCAATCACATTCGCTCTTACAAGCCTTGATAGTCCACCAAAAGAAGAGAGAACAAGAGCGCTTACTGGTAGCACAAGATGCTTTATGTTGACACCGCTTAACATATCGGATATATTGATCAAATGCGTTTGATAAAAAAACATCATAATTAAAAACCCCATCACAAAAGATGGGATAGACATTGATATATAAGCTAGACCTTGTAAAAATTTATCTAGTTTTGTATCTTTTTTAAAAGCCGATAAAACACCGATAAAAAAGCTAAACTCCAAGATAAAAAAGTCGATGGTACAGATACCATCAGAGTATTTGGTATGCGTTCTAAAATAAGTTTTTTACACTTTCGTTGTACTCTATAGAATAACCTAAATTGAACCTCAAAGCGTTAGAAAGCCAATCTATATATCTTACTGAAAGCGGTTTATCAAGACCGTAAAAAACCTCAAGCTGTTTTATAGTCTCTTTGGATACTCTCTTGGGTTTAGTTTAAGCTGATCAAAAATCCCCCTAGTGCAAAGTTGATTGCTAAAAATGATAGAAAACTTATAGTCAAAACTAAAAAATACCCTGCAAAATTCTTATACTTAAGAATAAGCATTACTTTACCCAGCGATCGTTAATAACTATCTCCGCTTCTACTTTTACATTATTAAGAAGTATAGAACCAGCCTTTATCATAGATTTTTCCAAAAGCTTAGATACTTCCTCTTTATAATCTTCTTTTGCTTCCACCACTATCTCATCGTGTACTAAGTTTACAACATTCGCTACTTCGTGAAATATACTTGGAAAAGCTCTTTTAAGCTCTTGGGAGAAAATTAAGACTGAGAGCTTCAACAATTCTGCTCCAGTACCTTGTATTGGATAGTTAGCAGCATCGGTAAAAGTATAGGCTATCATAGGTTTTCCACCGAGAGTTTTTACCCTTATTTCACCTTTTGCCTTCAACTCTTTTTTTATTCTTTCATGCCAAGCTTTTATCCCTTGGAATGTAGAAAAAAACACTTCTCTAAATCTCTTGGCTTCTTCTATAGACATATCAACCCCATAAGAGTTTCTTGCATACAAAGAAAGAGATTTTTCTGATATGCCGTATATAAGACCAAAATTTGCAGCTTTTGCCCTTTGTCTTTCTTCTTTTGTAATATCTTCCAAAGATTTACCAGTAATTAAGGAGGCTGTGAATTTGTGAAGATCTTCTCCTTTGTTTATTATATCTATCATTATCTCGTCTTTAACATACTCTGCCGCTATCCTTAGTTCTATTTGTGAGAAATCAGCTATTACAAACACGTATCCATCTTTAGCTTTTAAAATACTTCTTAGCTCTCTTGGTATGTTTTGAACGTTTGGTCTTGAAGAGGACATTCTTCCGGTAACGGCTCCTATTTGCCAAAACTCTGGATGTACACGGTTGTTTTCGTTGTACTCTAAAATCTCCGATAGCTTTTCTTGTAACTTATGAAGCTTTCTAAACTCCAATACGCTACTTATCACATCTTTTGCTTTTTCGTTTTCGCTGTCAAGATACTCCGCCAACACACTATCATCTGTGATTATATTGTCTTTATCAGTGCGAGGGAGCGAAATATTTAAATGATTTTCTAAAAATTCACCTACTTTTTTAGAGCTACTTATATCTATACGGTACTTTATATAAAAGTTCATAGCAAGCTCTTGGGTTTTCCTTTGCAATTGTTTTTTCATGGCTTCTATTTCTTTTGTATCTATTCCTATCCCGGTATGTTCAATTTTAGCAAGCTCTTGCACAAAGCCCATTTCTATTATAGCGTGCGCACTTTCCAATCCAAAAACCTTCGCCACTCTTGATTTTTGTAATATCTCAACGATAGTAGGTTCTTTGTTTAATTCATTTTTTAGCTTTTCGTATAAAAGCCTCAAAACCTCTACATCTTTTGCAGCATAAAAAATTTGACTTTCTGTAAGCTCTTTCGAAGACCAATTTGAAGACTGCTCTTTTTTGTCTATACTTTCACCTGTAAAATAATTGTAAACACTGACCAGAGAAACTCTATTTAAACCTATCAACTGTGCTCCTATCATAGTATCAAACGTAGTATAAGGATGTATATCATATTTCATAAGATACTTTAAATCATATTTTAAGTTGTGTCCTACCACACCCTTTTTAGCTATTATATCTTTGATAAGATCTGGAGCTCTTTTTACAAAAAAGAAATCTATCACATAAATAGGGCCACTCTCTAATCCTACTTGAAAAAGTCTTATATCTTTTGGCGTGGTTTCTGTGTCTACAAACCAAACATCACCAGAGGAAAGATAGTCTAAAGCTTTTATTAAAACAGGCTCTTTATCTACATAAACAAAATTCATCTGTTTAATTGGCTATGTTTGTATCCATAAAATATATATATTAAAAGCCCAACAAGACACCATACTAAAAATCTTATCCATGTTAACAAAGGTAATCCTGCCATAATAAGAAGAAGTGTAAACAAGTTTAATGGTAAAAGTATCTTAGCCATTGGCATTCTAAACTTTGGATTATAGTCCTTAGATTTTCTTAATAAAACAACGCTGATACCTACCATAAAATAGGCAAACAATGTACCTATATTAACCATCTCTGCTAAATCCTTTAAAGGAAATAATCCAGCTGCTAAAGAAAGCACAAGTGCTCCTACTATAGTAGCTTTGTGCGGAGTACCAAATTTCGGATGAATGTCAGACAAAGACTCAAACAAAAGCCCGTCTCTTGAAAGAGCGTAAATTACCCGTGTAAACCCAAGCCCCATAACCATAATAACACTTGTAATGGTGATAACAGCACCTATTGATATGATGCTTGCTATAAAATGCATATTTAACTTTTCCATAGCAAAAGCAATAGCATCTGGTACATTTAACTCTTTGTAATTTACAACTCCTGTCAACGTAAAGCTAACTACAATGTAAAGAAACGTACTTAACGATAAAGAACCTATTAGACCTATTGGTAAATCCCTTTGAGGATTTTTGACTTCTTCAGCTACAGTAGAAACAGCGTCAAAACCAAGATAAGCAAATATTATAAGACCAGTGGCATGCCAAACACCAGATATGCCATAAGGTAGAAAATCTTTATAGTTTTTAAAATTTATATTAGGCAGTGCAAACACCACAAATATGATAAGTACCAAAATTTTTAATACCACCACAAAAGAGCTTACAAAGGCACTTTCTTTTATTCCTAAAAGCAAAATAACAAACATAAAAAGTATTATCAAAAAAGCACTTATATCTATATAAGTACCAGCGCTTGGATTGTAAGCCCCCGTTAATGCATGAGGCAGTGTTATACCAAAGCTATTTTTTAAGAATGATCTAAAGTAAGAAGACCACCCAACAGCCACAGCGGCAGTAGATATGCCATATTCTAAAACCAGATTCCATCCTACAAGCCACGCTATTATCTCACCTAAAAAAGAGTAGGTATAACTGTAAGCACTGCCTGAAACTGGTATAGCAGAACCAAGCTCAGCATAGGCAAAAGCACTAATACCAAGTGAAATAGCCCCAAGTATAAAAGATAGCACAATACCGGGACCCGCCATTGTAGCGGCAGCCATACCAGTAATGACAAATATACCAGCGCCTATTATAGCGCCTACACCCATTAAAACCAGCTCTGTGGCTTTAACTTCCCTTAGAAGTTTTTGCTCTTCAACATAATGCTTTTTTCTAAAAATATCTAACCTCATATATAAAATATACCATAAATCTTTTAGCATTGACAAAAACCAATAGAAAATTTATAATGTAAACCTATGATAATAAAAAAACCTATTTTAGGCGGGGAATTTATACAAACAGATGTAGTTTTAGACGTAATATATCCACACGATAATACAAAAGTAGGAGAATCGTACGTTGTTAACGATTCTTATGTAGAAAAAGCTATAGAAAAAGCAAAAGTTGGACTTAAAAAACTATCAAGTTTAAGCGCTTTTGAAAAATATGAAATACTTTACAAAACTTCTGAGCTTTTAAGAAAAAACAAAGAAGAAATAGCAAGGACCATCGTATACGAAGTAGGAAAAACCATAAAAGAGGCAAGGATAGAAGTAGATAGAGCTATAGAAACTTTCAGATTTTCAGCAGAGGAGGCAAAAAGAATATACGGTAAGACGTATCCAGTGGATGCACATCCAAACGGCAAATCGAAATTTGGATTTTACATAAGAGTACCTGCTGGTATAGTGGTGGCTATATCACCTTTTAACTTCCCTTTAAATTTAACAGCCCATAAAGTAGGTCCAGCTATAGCTGCTGGATGCCCTGTCATAGTAAAACCTTCCGAAAAAACACCTTTGAGCCCAATTATAATGGGTGAGCTTCTTCTTGAAGCAGGATTACCAAAAGAAGCCATATCTGTTTTACCAGGCTATGGAGATTTAGGGAAAGCTCTCACCATTCATAAAGATGTAAGAGTGGTATCTTTTACAGGAAGCAAAATGGTGGGAGAGCTTATAGCAAAACAAGCAGGTATTAAAAAACTTGTTTTAGAGCTTGGTTCTAACTCAGCTCTGGTGGTCCATAAAGATGGAGATCTAGAAAAAGCAGCTATAAAAGCAGTTCAGGGCGGTTTTTCAATGGCTGGGCAAGTGTGCATATCAATTCAAAGAATCTTTGTACACGAAGATGTTTTAGAACCATTTTTAAGGCTTTTAGAAGAAAAAATATCAAATATAAAGATAGGAGATCCCATGGATGAGGAAGTAGATATGGGACCTATGATAGATAAAAATCAAGTGGAAAGGGTAAAACAGTGGATAAAAGAAGCCGTGGAAAAAGGTGCAAAAGTAGTGCAAAAAGCAAAAAACATAGAAAATATAAAAGGTACAAATTATCTTTTACCGACGCTTCTTTTAGATGTGGATAAAGATAGTACAATATTTAAAGAAGAAGCTTTTGCACCAGTGGTAAATATAAACAGATACAAAGATATAGACGAGGTGATAAGCATAATAAACGAAGGGGATTACGGCTTACAAATAGGGGTTTATACAAAAGATATAAATGTAGCTATGGAGTTTGTGAGAAAGTGTGAAGTGGGAGGCGTAAACATAAACGAAGGTCCAAACTTTAGGGTAGATCACATGCCATACGGTGGTTTTAAATTTTCTGGCATAGGAAGAGAAGGACCTTCATTTGCTGTAGAAGATTATACCGAGATAAAAAATGTTTTAATATCAATCTAAAAACTTTTGAAGAGCAAACTCTTTGGCAAAGTATGTTATGATGATATCAGCTCCGGCTCTTTTTATTGATAGAAGTGTTTCATTCATCACATCTACGCCGTTTATGTAACCGAGTTTATGGGCTGCTTTTATCATAGAGTATTCACCGCTTACGTTGTAAGCAGCTATTGGTATATTGTAGCGCTCTTTTGCAATATGTATTATATCAAGATAGGCTAAGGCTGGTTTTACCATTATAATATCTGCCCCTTGCTCAAAATCTAAGTCCATCTCTATAATAGCTTCTCTTTTGTTGGCGGGGTCCATCTGATAAGTTCTTCTATCACCAAAAGAGGGTGCAGAATCTGCGGCATCCCTAAAAGGTCCATAAAACTTGGATGCGTATTTAGCGGAGTAAGCCATAATAGGTATTTTATAAAAACCTGCGCTGTCAAGAGCCTCTCTTATAGCAGCTATCATATTATCCATCATACCAGAAGGTGCTACCATATCTGCTCCATGTTTTGCATGAGAAACCACTTGTTTTTTCAGATTTTCTAACGTCAAATCGTTGTCTACGTCGTTGTTTAATATAACACCACAATGTCCATGGGAAGTATATTCACAAAAGCATACATCGGTTATTAGGTATGCTTCTGGGTACTTTTGTTTTATAGCTGCTAAAGACCGTTGTATGATACCGCTATCACACCAAGTATCTCTACCTTCTTCATCTTTTTTCTCTGGTATACCAAAAAGTATAAAAGCTTTTATACCAATATCAAGGCATTCTTTTATCTCTTCTAACACTTTGTCTATAGAAAACCTATAAACTCCCGGCATAGAAGAAATAGGCTCTTTTATATTCTCTCCGTATGTTATAAAAAGAGGATACACCAAATCTGATAAATCTATGCTTGTCTCTCTTACAAGCGTTCTTATGGTCTCATTTGCCCTTAATCTTCTTGGTCTTCTATTCATACATTTATTATAATATTATACCAAACACTTGAAAATGTCTATTTGTCATATATATTTTTAGGAGGTGCACAAGTTGAGGGAGTTAAAATATTCATGTGCCTTAAACTTAAACACTTTATCAAATCTGCCACACCATAAGTAAGATGCGATTTTATCGCTCTAGTGTGCTTTAGCATTTCTTTGAGCTATAGAGTGTATATGCCTGCTTGTTAGCTCTGAAATGCGCTAATATCGCTCTGCTGAGATTCTTGAGATAAATATTCTTATCCAGAGAGATATTTTAAAGAACAATAAGTAGAGTAAGCCCGTTCCTGCATTAAAAGGATCCTCATATGAACTTTTACAAATATTCAACATGAGATTTTGTTATGAGATACAAAATTATTGACAAGTCTCAGCGTATTCTTCATCAAAATTTTTAAAAGGCTTAAGCTCCACCTCTTGGCCAAAAATTTCTTTTATCTTTTTAGCTATGTTTAGCCATTTATCAAGCCCTTTTTGTGTATCGTGTGGACAAACTCTAAAATCAATCATAACAATACCTCAATATAGAATATTTTATCACTTTTATATTAAAAATTTGATGAGGTTGCAACGATAAAGTTAAACCTTTATACTTTCGTCTTTTGGGTTTGGTTGAGTATGAGTAAGCTTTTGGTATTCCTCTTCCAAAGCGTTTGGTTTATGTAGATAAAACCCTTGGAAAAACATAAACTCTTTTGGAAAATAAATAGACGTAGCAATTTTTGTGAGAGCTTCCAGTATTTGGTCGCTGTCTACAAACTCGTATATCACCCTAAGCTTGTTTCTTTTACAAAACATGGTGATACTTTCCACCATAGACATATAGACCTGTGAGTCCAATATTTTCCTTACGATAGCACCGTCTATTTTTATAGTTTTTATAAGACCCGACTCCGAAAGCTCTCCTATGAGCTCGTAATTGGTGTATCCTGTGCCAAAATCATCTAAGGCAAGGTAAAATAAATGATCTTTCATATCGTTTTCAAACAATTCTTTGTTGGTGGTGATAGCGTATTCGGTAAGCTCTAAGTTTAGCATAACCTCATTTTGTGATAGTGTTTTGATGAGTTCTTTTAAAAGCCCTACTACTTCATCGTTTTCAAGAGAAGGTGGATATATGTTTAGATAAAGCTCATGGGTTATAGCTTTTATCTTATCTACATTTTCCAATACTTTACTGATAACCGCTATATCAAGTAGTGTCATCGCATTTTCTCTTTGGAGAATGTTTATAAATTTATAAGCTGGTATATATGTATCACCTTGTTTTATCCTTACAAGCACTTCAAAAAATCTGTTTTTTAAGTTCTTATCGTATATCCATTGAACAAAAATATCTACATCTTTATTTTTTACTTTCTTTAAAACGATATCTTTTAGCTCTAAGTCTGCCCTTGCTTTTTCCAAGAGCTCTGATTTTCTTTCGCTTACATCTACTATCACCAAAGGTGGTGCAGACTCTTTAAATTTTGTTTTTGCCTCTTCTTTTATTATGTTGATCATCTCATTTAGTTCTTCCGAAGATACTTCAAGAAATCTATTTATATCAAACTTATATATTATAAATACTGGGTGGTTGCCAATCGCAACATTTGATGCTTTTAAATCTTCTGCCAACAATTCTATATCTTTCATTAGGCTGTTGTAAAAGCTAACAAAATCGTAAGTTAGATCGTTGTTTAAAAATACATAGAGCTCATTTTTAACTCTGGTGAAAAACAGGTGGTTGAAATTTTTCATATGTTTAATAACAGTGTTTTTTAGCATTTCTAAAATTGTTTCACGTTGTTTGCCAAGCTGTCTATCTGCCCTGGATCCAAAAAAGTTTATCACTAAAAGAGATACTTTGTCCTTATACTTTTTGTTGTTTAATATCTGTGGTATAAGTATTTCTTTGTTCTCACTCCAATATTTTGAGATAAGTTCATAGTTGTATATAAGCTCATATACAGCGTTTATAAGGTAGTTTGATATAGAAACAGCTTTTCTGTAATCTTTTGAAAGATAATAACCTATAAGCTGGTTCATGTAATTGTGAACATCTTTGTGTATTTCTATGGTTTTTACCCTACTGGCTTCTTTATTAAAACTCATTATGTCAAAACCAAGCCCATGAAGAATCTGCCCTACTTTGCACTCAATGTGGCTTTGTATCTCAGCTTTGAGATGCTTTTCAGAAGCTTCTTTAAAAGCTTTTTGTATAGCTTCTAATTTATTTTTTATACCTTCTTTAAAAAATGAGTCGTAAAGTGAATAACTATTTATGTTGTCACCGTTTATTATAAAGTTGATAGCGTAGCCTATTATACCTTCTATATAAGCATCCGCAGTGGTTTTATCAAGCATCTCTTTTAACCTCATTATGGTAGTACTTTCTAATCCAAGCTCTTCTTGATGAAGTTTTAAAAGATCTATGTAATAATCTATGGAATCAAACATGGTATCTTTATTTATACCAAGCTGGTAATGTCTTCTGGCTATAATTTCAAGCTCATACTCAGCGGTTTTTTCATTTTTTTCTTGGATAAGTTTTAATACCTCATAAAGCACTTCAGATTGGACTTTTATTAGTTTCTCAATTGTAGAAGATGAGTTGAAAAACGTTGCTGCATGGTAATCTTGTAGAAAGTGTGAGTAAAACTCGCTAAATATCTTATGCGATATAGATAAAAACTTCTCTTTTTCTGCAATCATAAGACACCTCTATCTTATTTATTTCTATTTTATTATAACATAATTGTATGTATGTATAAGTTCACTACATCGTAAACACATAAACCGTGGCATACTTGTCCCACAAAAAAATTATAACACATTATCATAGGACTACCTCAGAATTCTTTATGCCATTACCATTAACCGTGGCATACTTGTAAGCTACTTCAGCAGGTGTTCTATAGCCTAACGAACAATGAAACCGTGGCATACTTGTAGGTCTTAGGAGTTCTTGGATAGCTGTAGTAATGTTCTATTCCTATTTCTTTCAAGTATTTATCAAACTCTCATATAAATTCACTCCCATTATCTGTTTGAACTTTAGATATGCTAAATCCAAAGTATTTCATAGCCTCTTGG
>Ga0081474_124158_pt1 | contig 11245 bp, 11 predicted proteins | sample OneHunmetagenome_2_FD_70978 | JGI IMG/M metagenome (GOLD analysis project Ga0081474, IMG submission 70978) | Ferrous microbial mat communities from One Hundred Spring Plain, Yellowstone National Park, USA v2 (version 2) | ecosystem: Environmental > Aquatic > Non-marine Saline and Alkaline >... | reverse complement strand
ATAAATATTCACTTGTGTGTATGAATAGCAGATTGAGATAAGAAGATAAAGGAAGGATTATAATAAATATTATTACGGATGAAATAAAGCCTAGAAGGAAGATCTTCTTATAAACAGCTAGAGCTTTATAAGCATCACCCTTCCCAAGGAGTTCAGGTATGAATTTGGCGGATGCTCCTGAAAGACCTAAACTTCCTATAGCACTAAGAATAGAAGTAAAAAATGTTAAAATAGCTAGAACACCCATCTCATTTGGAGGAATCAAATGCGTTAGGATAGCTATGTAAATTAAGCCTAAAGGAGTGCCTGCAATACTTTTCATAAAAACTGCTGTAGCTCCGCGTGCTACTCGAACACTTGGAAGAAGATTATCTTTGGTCGTCAAATTTTATTCTTCTTTTTTTTAAAAAGCTACTCTAGTAATTCCATAACTGCTTTAGCATACGATTCACAACACTTTTTTCCATCAAAAAGCTCTTCAGCTCTCATCCTATTGCTAGCACCAATCCTTCGTCGCAACGCTTCATCCTCAACTAAAATCCTTAGAGACTCGTAAAGTTGTTTTACATCTCCTTGAGTAACAATGAAGTTATAAGAACCAACAATTTCAGAATAAGCACAAGAATCACTAACGACTAACGGTAAACCGGAAGCCATTGCTTCTAATACTGCTATGGTATATTGTCCATCCTCCATAATCTTAATGCCAAACTTATAGAAATCCTTTACCAGGCAAACAAAAGATGTCACATTGTCTGTAAATTCATTAACTTAACAAACAGCCCTTCATAAAGTTATCTTTATCTTAGATCTTTAGAATAGGATTTGCGCTTAGCCTGATAAATGAATAAAAATATTAGAATTATGAAGCTTATTCCTGAAATAAATAAACCTATATTAAAGTATGTCTGTAAAGTATAATAAATCTTTATATGTACAATCCCAGTTTGATTTACATAGAAACCGTTAACCAAACCATATAAGGGTATCGGCTCAATTTCCTTGCCATTTACATAGGCTCTCCATAACCTATCATAGGGCTCTGTGAAGACAAGGATGAAGGGGCTTGAGGCATTAATTACTGCCTTCCACTCAACGGGGCTTATCTGAGTATAGTTCAACAAATCTGCACTCCAGGTATTGGATACTCGTAAAGAATTATTAAACTCTTCATTTTCACCTATTTGGATTAAAGTTGGATTGATAGTATAAATCGGCCCGACGTATTCTTCATTTTCAAAGACAATGAAAGGAACCGTTATATTTCTTGGATAGACTAGAAGCCTAGCGATAAAGTATGACGGAGTTAAGGGTCTGAAGCCTCCATCGTAAAAGTTTGCGTAAATATCTATCGCAGTATAAGGATACGTGTAAGGCACACTTACATTAAACACAGCATATCCTAGTGTGTCATTCAACATTTTCTGCTTGATGACCGTTGCCCAGAAAACCCTATTATCTAGATCCACAGTACCAGCTGTAAAGCCTTGCAACATTATGTTGAACCCATCCCAGAACTTTCCTTTAAACCCTTCTTCTACAACACTCTGAGGTATAGTATATTGAATAATCACATCAATTTCATTTCCTCTGGGAAGAAATTGAGGTGTGATGAGCTTAAAGGGGGATTGAGAGAATAGAAAACCTGATTGTTCCATTGGTAATGGGGATTTAGAATTATCCTCAGGCAAAAAGGTGTAATTAATTTGGTAGGCTATTTTTAAATCCTTTTGCTTCATTAATTCTTGCAGGATCTCTTCATTGGGGTAGCTAATTGAATCTCCATGATAGATAACATACTTTACACCCAGTACCTTAAGCAACATTCCAATGTAATTCGTTGAATTTAAGGGGTCAGGATAAATATCGGTAAAGCTGACTGCAGGTTTTGACGAATAAAGATCAGGAAAAGCTGTTAAGATAAATGGCTTCCAAATGTATGCCCCACCACTAGGGATCCACATAACTTTGAAGTTACCTGGCTGCATAGAAAGCCAAGAGTTTATTTCATTGTAGATTTCAGGTATATACGTAGGCTTGTATCTAGGCCATGTGTAACCCTGCAAGTCCAATAATGTACCATATACCACAGGCGTAAGCACAAGTAATATAAGTCCAGTTGTGATTACGTACTTCTTAGCTTTTGAAATCATTAGAAATTTGAGATAACCTTTTGAAGCAGATTTAGCCACATTTCTATTTATTGCTACATCAAATTTCATATGATTTTCGAAATATGCCAACTTCTCATTGAGTTTGGTTATAGCTAAGCTGATTAAGAAGGCATAAGAGAAATTAACTAGAGCCACGAATTCTGTTGGATTTCTCAGAATGGCTCCCGCACCATAAGGCAGACTCTTTGCAATTAAATAGTAAAGATATCCGGCAGGCTCATTAGCTCCTTTGGTTAAGAAAATACCGATAACAAGGGTAATCCCCATAAACAGGACAAGCTTATTCTTGCGAAAAGCTAGTAGCGAACTCCCAGCCAAAATAGGTATTATTGCGTTCAAAGGGCCGTAGTTCTGCGGATGGGGCCAGAAGAAGTAATATGAATGTTCACCTAACATGATCACATCTAAGAGGTTCCAGTGACTTAAAAACAAAAGGCTCCCAAAGTTTATAAGTTTATTTGTTGTATAAGATTGAAACATCCCAGAAGCGCCTAATAGGTATCCTGTTACGAGCGGCATTATCCAAAAGGCATTGACCACTATAACTGCTATTATTACAATAAACAACCTCCTCATCGGTACAAATCTCTTAGCTGATGTACTCAGCTGTATGACGATATACACAAAAGAGAATACCAGTATTAAGTAAAACCATGTAGGTTGAGTATTACCTATAATAGAGAGTGCCCCAAAAAGAAGTAACATTCTGAGATCCCCTGTTTTTAGGAATCGAACTAAAAGAACAAATGATATCGGGAAAGTTATGTACGGCCAGCCAAATGCACCTCCCGGATCGGTTATTCCGCTACTAAAAGCCAGCATATAAAACAAACTTCCAACAAACGCAGAAATTCGAACAAGATTCTTCTTTGATATTTTGAAAAACTCGTTCATCAAGATCTTTATAGCGAAATAAGTAAGTATGCCAGGTAATGAATTCATGATTAAGATGAATAGTTTTACACCAAGCTCTGCGCCCAGAACTCCAGCAAATATTTGAAAAGGAATGCTATAAGAGAATAGGGTAAGTGGAATAGTTCCTATAGGAAACAAAGAGTACTGAAAACTCGAATAAAAAGAACTTGAGCCGACAGTATAATAGGTCTCATCTCCATAAAAAGGAATACCATTCTCAAGTATTAAAGGTAAATATAAAGCAAGTACTGAAAATAAAGGAAGTATTATTCCTAAAAATATGTCTAACAATAGGTCTTTCAGTCGTTTGTTATAAAGAATAATTTTCCGCATAAATATACACCAAAGTTGGATGACCGCCTGGTGCAACTTGAACTGAGAAATCGGCCTCTTCTAGGAGCCTTTTAAGCCGCGCAGCATCTTTTACCGAGTGGCATTCCATTGCTATCTTCCTTATTTTAGTTAAGACGCTCTTCTTCGTAGTACTGAAGATACTCCATTCGGCACCTTCTACATCTACCTTTAGGAAATCTATTTTCGGCAGTTTGTTTTCAACGAGTATATCTTCAAGGGAAATAGCTTCGACAAAAACGCTTCCTGCATTTCTACCTACCAATGAGGCAATACCTAGTTCACTAACATGAAGCGGAAAGTTGCCTTTCTTATCTGCAACAGCCATTTGGAACGTTTTAACTTTTGAATTTAAGTTGTTTAATTTTACGTTCATAATGAAGTTTGTGGGTTCAGGTTCGTAGCTATATACAAACGCACCGCTTTTTGAAGCGAATATGGTGAATACACCTATGTGAGCACCTAAGTCTACCACACATCTCCTTTTTTTATACTGAAATTATTAGGAGTGTAAGCCTTATGTATAAATATTTCATCAATGATAGTGCGGTCATATGAGAAGAGACGTGTTAAGAAACGTGTACCATCACGTAACACAAGTATACGCAATCTCCTTACTTTATTATATTTATTAAACAAGCGATAAAGAAAATTATTATGAAAACCAAGCCAGTCTACCATATAGATAGGAATTGATGGAGGGCTATAAACTTTGAGAATACCAAGGATTACAGAATTTATACCCATATCTTAATCTCCACGCTATAGCTAATTTATAATTAGAGGGAAGAGTGCTTGAGGAAATTCACTAATTAATGCTGAAAATTTCAGTATGTTTCATCATTTTCAGACCAAGTTACCCCTTACTTAGTTGATGAACCGTTTGAGTAATTTAGTTGGTTCATTGTCCAAAAGATTTATATAATAGAAAGAGAAGAAAGTATTTCTACCCAAAGTCTCATTGAACTTAATAATTTATTAAAGTATTTTCGTAAACTTTCCTTATCAAAACTAAGAAAATCCAAACGTTTTTCTAATTGAGATATAAGTTCCAAATATGCGGCTGTATATGATTTTGCATTTATTTCTATTTCATTTATAGTATAAAATAATCTTTCAGATACTATAATGCCCCAGAATTCTTTCATGAAATCTTCAAAAGTGTTTCTTGGTTCTCTTCTATGTTCTACAATTGGTATTCCTATTGAAATTCTACCTCCAATTTTTGCCATGATTTTTTCTATAAAAAGGTTACACCATATATCTCCGAATCGATCTAACTTTAGTTCACCTACATATGCACCTTGAAAAGTATCATACATTATCGGAAGAAGTCTTATTGAGTAAGCAGTATTTGCTGTATTGATAGGCGCAAACGTACCTTTTGAAAGTAGAACTCTTTTATGACTTTTTAATCCTGTAGTTTTTGTAATTGGAAGACCATTCATGGTACCTTCGCTGAGCACCGTGATAGCATCAACATCAGGATTCCCAGTCCAAAGTCCAACATTAAGCATTACATTACCTTCCGAGGACTTATAGTAATACTGATCTATTCCTCTCTTACTATAAGGATATCCCCTGGCATAGATACGATTTGGTGGTTCTGTTATTAACATAAATATTGTATTAAACCAACCATTAGTAGATGAAACTTCAATTTCCTTAATATAGGAATTTACAACATCATGTGCCCCAAGATAGTCAAAATCATTTTCCCTCAAGCTTAATGCCCAATTATCATCATCATAAGTAATTATTACATCTACATTTTTAAGTGCTGCGATGATATAACCAAATGAGCGACATGCATCTGTTCTATGTGGTATGATATCCCAATATTTCTCCCAATTAGAACCAAAGCTCTTTTTAAAAAAATCAATTTGCATAGGTATAGTCCAATACTCATATGGTACTCCTGCTTTTTCTAGAATTTTGGTGTTTTCATTCACATAAGGACTATAATCATCAACTACTATTAGAATAACTTCATCAGGAGAGTGGTGAAATATTCTAAAATTTTCAGTATACGATAACCACGAGCTAAGCATTCTGTTTGTCGGAACTACAATAGCGAACCCTTCGTTATTTTTCATAAGGATCTTCTCCAGTTAAGAATTAATAAATTTCTTTATAAATCTTCTCCAGACCTATCCTAATATCCCAGTTAGAATAATGTGACCTAGCTTTGCTAATATTAGTAATCCACCAAATATGATCTCCTTCTCTAAATGGCCCAAATCATACTTTATTCTTTTGCCTGTTATTTTTTCTATCAAGTCTATGGTTTCAAGTAATGAGATAGAATTCTTTCTGCCACCACCAACATTATAAACTTCACCCAGTCTTGGATATTTTATAAACTCGTAGAAAAGTTTTGCCAAATCTCCAGCATGAATTGCATCTCTAATCTGATATCCCTCATGGCCATAGGTCGTTAACCTTTCTCCGGTTAAAGCCTTCTTTACAAAGTATGGCTTCCAGTTGCGTAATTCTCAAATTTGGCTACCCCACCAGTAATGCAACCCATCCCAAACTCCTGTTTTTAGACCATATAGTGAGCATACTCTTGCGTATACAAACCCGCAGCAATCTTAGAAATGCGGAATGATGTATACATACATCTATGCATCCTTAGTGTCTCATCAAATCCATTCACAGAAAGGGATCGACTGGTTCGAAACTTTTCTCCCATTTTTTGCAGGAGAAATATAAATGTGTCGCCGTATACCTTGTTTGTAGAGCAGAAGACAAAAACAGCATTCATATTTAGGTTCCTCCAAGCTTCGATGAGAAATAGTGTTCCATAAGCATTTATTTGAAAATCTTCCATTGGGATTTTTATTGATTTAGAGTGGGAAGGTTGAGTACCTGAATGTATTACCGCATCTACTCGCTTAATTAATGGAATTATACTTTCATCCCTTATATCTAATTCATAGTGTTCGATATTATAGTCTTTTAAGAATGCCATCATAGTTTGTTTTGTACTACCTTTTGCACCAAACAGCTTTCCTTCCATATAGTTGTCAACGCTGATAACCTTCCATCCCTTTTCTGCAAAAAGCTTACAGTTTTCAGAACCAACGAGACCTGCTTCACTTATTATCAATAATTTCATATCTTCACTTTTTAATAACTCTTAGTGGAAATCCATAAATATCTTCCCTTATATAACTCCGATAACAAACTATTAATGCAATCCAACACGCAAGAATATAAAAGATCCTGCACTATCATGTCTCTTTGCACTCTCTTATCATTTAAGCTAGCCAAAACGCGACGTATCATGTATGAATGCAGGGTCGGTATAGGAGTCTTTCATCATAGATATAAAAACTTGGGGTTAACAGCTTGTACCATGCTCAATTAAGAAATCATAAACTTTGTATTGCGCACGCATATAACCTTAAAGTATTTAAAGCCTCGCTTTGAAGGGAAATTTCTTTACGCCTAGCAAGTTCTCTATTTTGAATCTCTCTGTACAGATCTTTATCATTTTTAAGAAGGATTATTGACTCGACGAACTTCTCTATATCGAAAGGGTTATAAGTGAAGCCACAATTACCAACTACTTCTGGTACGGGACCATAATCGGTGGCGACTATAGGAAGACAACTAGAAATGGCTTCCCATAACGTAAAACTTGCGCCATCTTTAATAGATGGTAAGAGAAGAACATCAGCTGCATTATAGAACTTAGCTATTTGTGAAGCTGGAACTGAAGGTATGTATATGAGTTTGTCCCTTAATGCACTTGCTGTTATTATTTGGCTAGGAGTTAGTCGGCCTATACGTATAAAGTATACATTTCTTTCTTCTTTGATTACTTCATGGGCTATTCTTATAGCGCCCTCAACGTTTTTATTTGGAGTTGGGGCTGAAATGTTTAAAATGATGAAAGCATCATCTTTTAATCCTAACTCGTGTCTTGTTGCAAGTTTATCGCGGGGTTTAAATAACTCCTGGTCAACTCCAAAGGGGATTACTACTATCTTCTTTCCTCTAAAATTGAATTTTTCTCTCAGTTGGTTAGCTAAATATTTTGTAGGCGAAATTATCCAACTATCAGAGCTACTAATTCTGTTAAACAACCAAAGAGCTCTCAAATATTTTATTTCGCGTAACTTATCTTCTTTTAAGTACATGAAGTAATCAGGCAGATCATGGATAGTAAAAATAATTTTCTCATCACAAAAAAATCCTACCCACCCAGCTATTAATACGAAGTTTGGAGGTTCAGAGAAATGTAAAAGTTTGTATTGTTTATACAATTTTTGTAAATAAGCAACGTTTTTCACATTTTTCAAAATACCAATATTGGAGTACTCAGTTCCAATTGCGTCAGGATTCAACGACAGTAGCTTGTGGACTTCATTCGCATCAAGAAATTCTTGTATTTGGTAGTAGAAATCAACGAAAAATGGTCTAATCTTCGCTATTGCTCTGTATAGGTCAAAAGCATATCGTCCCGTGCCAGTTGTAAAGGAATGATTATTAATGAGCGCTACATGGCCCATTACTGTCGCCTTTTACATAGCGCGCGCCAGGCACTCAACACTCGCTTGACTTATCTACATTAATCAACAACATATAAAATTTGCTAATGGACTAATGAACTATAAAGCGTGTAATATTCGTTGGCTAGTTTGCGCGCGCTCTATGCCATTCATCATTGTAATAAGAAGAGATGTTCTGCATCTCTTTAGGTGCTTCATCGAGTTTTTATAAACTTTTGTCCATTATCATGAAGAAGTCTTTGATATACACAATACCACAGCTTCACGATCCTGTCCCAATCAAAGTTGTTCTCGGCGTATTCCCTAGCCTTAGCACTCAATTTTAGTCTAAGGCCCTCATCGCTTAGCAACAGAAGAACCTTGTTCGCTATCTTCTCGACGTCTTCTCTCGGGACTAAGAAGCCGTTGACGCCGTCGATGACGTGCTCCTCGACGAAGCCTACCTTGGTGGCGATCACAGGCCTGCCCACGCTCATGGCCTCCTTGATGGCCGAGGGGAAGGTCTCGCTCAAAGATGGCTGGACGTAGACATCGCAGTTCGCATAATACTTTACCAACTCATCCCTGGGAATGAGGCCATCGTAGCGGACCTTGTCATTGAGCGATAACCTCTTAACCAACCTCACGAGCTCGCCCTTGAAAGGCCCATCGCCAACTATCCTCAGCCTCACGTCCTTGAACTCCCTCAATATGAGAGGCATGGCCTCTATGAGATATTGAATCCCCTTCCTCCTCAAGAGGTAGCCCACCGTCATGATTTCAAAGTAATCCTTCTTGGCGGGCGGAGCGTACTTGAAGATTTCTGTCTCAACTCCGGGAGTTATGACTTCAAGCACTTTATCCTTCAACAGGTCTGAGTATAGATCCTCGTAGAGTCTCAGTGTCTTCCTCGAGTCAAATATTAAGGCCTCAGCTTCTCCCAGCGTGATCTCGTGGAGCGCGCTGATCGGTTGCGAGATCGACCTTGCTATTGCACCTTCTAAACCATAAGACAACTTCGCTCTTAAGCCCCTCCTTCCAGAGACCCACTCGTAGTCCGTGACGTCCGAGTACTCTTGCGGATATTGTATTGGCCCGATCACGAAGGGCTTCTCCCTCAAATGCCCAAAGATCGCCAACAGGTTGAGGCCGGCCCTAAAGCCGAAGGGGAACATGTGGTGCACCACGTCTGCACTCTCGTACAGTCTCTTGCTCACACCGAAGTATTTAAAGTAGAACAGGGCCCTGTTTATGATGTCTCCTCTGTCAAAGCCCACCTGAAAGATCCTTACGTAACTTGGCAGTATCAATCCATTAGCCCTGCCGCACACGACATCTAGTTGGACGCCAAAGCGCTTCGCCAACCTTGCTACTATGTTGTACGCCCAAGATACTTCACTTCCATAGCTAGGACTTAGCAACGTATGAGCAGGCGAAATTAAGATTTTCATCCCTTGTCACCTATTGTATCGATTTTAATCAAAATATGCCAAGGTTTAGGAATCTTTTTCCTAAACAATGAATTTTTAATAGATTGAAAATCCAGTTTGTAATATCTGACCTTTGCATTGTACTCAGACAATAGAAGTGCCCATTTATCCAAACTTAATAACCTTTCATCACCAAGATCGTATTGTGGATAATTGATTGAGGGTACACTAGCTATAATCTTCTTAGAGCATTTAGTTATCTGCCATAAAATTTCCTTGATATAATTATTATCGAAGTGCTCTAATAACCCTTGGGAAAATGCTACATCAAATGATTTAGGTCTGAATGGCAGGTGGAAGACATCCCCCACAACAAAGCTCACCTTTTCTTCTTTCCCAAACTTCTTCATGTTTTGCTTAGCAATTTCTATTGTGTCTTTATTCAAGTCTAAACAGACTAAGTGCTTTACAAATTTCGATATGAAGCAACTATGAAAGCCTGTCCCACAGCCAAATTCTAATCCTTTCTGTGGGTTTACCTTAATTATTTCTAGCAAGTACTCTATGTGTGCTAACACGTCTCGTACGTACGCTAGTCGACTTCCTAATTGGGTTTTCGCTATAGATATATAATCACGCTTTCGATCATGAGTACTTTTAAAATGTGAATTCATTATAACATCTTGCAGCAGGAAATGTACATGAACCTTATCTAGACGGCAAAGAGGTTTGCCTATATGTCGTCGTGCCTATCTAACCGCCGTTGTGAAGAAAATGAGAACCGTCTCTAATGCTTTCGGGTTGTAGTACTTCTTGAATAGTTTATCAAGCTCAGCACTTCAGCCCTTGAGCTATCTTCCTTCAAATATCGTTCAACATTCGGCCTCTCAAAGAACTTCATTGTGATCATCACGTTTCAAAGTGAATATGGTCTTCTATACAAGCATCCCTTGACTTTGAAATAACCTTTATGTATAGGATTTACAGACGAAGCGCTCCTTGCACTATAGCTATCCACAATCTGATATTTCCAAGTTGTGGATGCAATCACTTTTCCTTTAATGTGGAGTACACTCGGAACCATGCTTTCCTAGCTTTTTTAAGCCTTTGTGAATTTTCTCTTTCATTGATGCTAAATTGTCCTTATAAGATTGATCGCTATATGCTTTGGCATCAATCAAAAATAATCCACATACACTCAGCATCTATACATATTCATCAACGTTCATTAACACAATTTCCCTTGCAAATCAATATGAGTTGAATGTCATTTATAAATGAAACGTACTTTAATTCTTTTAACCAAACCAAATCTCTTAGATCACACTTTGTAACATAATATTCTCCTTTAGAAATCGCTTAACCTAGTTTACTTTTCTAACAAATTCATTCAAGATTCAAGCCTCGCTCAAAATCTCTTTGTAAACCTCCAGTGTTTCCCTAGCGCACTTCTCCCAACTGAAGTTCATACTCCTCTTATAACCAATCTCGGAAAGCTTATTTCTTAAGTCCTCGTTCATAAGCACTTCACGCATCCAATATGCAAAGCCTTCAACGTCAAAAGGGTCTAAAAGTATTCCAGCATCGCTTACAATCTCAGGAATAGAGGTTCTATTGCCTGCTATAACTGGTAGCCCAGAAGCCATCGCTTCTAATACTGCTATGGTATATTGTCCATCCTCCATAATCTTAATGCCAAACTTATAGAAATCCTTTACCAGGCAAACAAAAGATGTCACATTGTCTGTAAACTGACAATAGATTTTTCTCTCCATGAATCCGTCCAGCTTGAAGTATGATAAACTTATTTTCCAGGCAGTATTTAGTTACATCTTTCTATTTTCTGGGTTTAAGTAATAATTTACCTGATCTCTAA
>Ga0081474_131399_pt1 | contig 11265 bp, 11 predicted proteins | sample OneHunmetagenome_2_FD_70978 | JGI IMG/M metagenome (GOLD analysis project Ga0081474, IMG submission 70978) | Ferrous microbial mat communities from One Hundred Spring Plain, Yellowstone National Park, USA v2 (version 2) | ecosystem: Environmental > Aquatic > Non-marine Saline and Alkaline >... | reverse complement strand
AAAGTCACTTTCACAACAAGTGGCATGCAACGATACTATAAGTAAGTATAAGTGTAAAGTCCTTGCCATATTAGGCGATTTACAAAAATATGATGAAATACGTAACGAAAAAGAGAGTAAGGGATCCAATTTATATCACGCGATAGACAGTGACCTTAACTATATTTCTAGAAAGTTCGGGTATAACGATAAACTGAAAACTTATAAAAACGCTCTAATAAGCGGGAGTAAAGTTAAATGGCTCACAGAGATACCTCAAGCTTTAGTCGGTGTAGGTACATTTTATGCTTCTAATTATTTTCATATAGAGGTTTATGTCCAGGGCATACTAATCTTCCTTTCATATTTTATTTCCAGCAACGCGTTTCGAAAATGGTGGGAGAAATATTTAGAAAGCAGAAACAGAAAAATTATGGAGAAACATAGAATAATACCAATATTACTACAGCTCAATAGTCAATAAGTTAAATGAACCACATCCTGTCTCTAGGAACCCTTAGATCTATCTCACTATTTACTTCCTTACTGCCCAGCCTTGAAATAATATATGCTAGCTCTCTTGCATATCGTGTAGTTACTGGCTCTGAGATTAGATGCTGATATACTGAGACATAATTAATCCTAGCTAGTGCGAACACTGTAGAGAGTAATCTTATTGAAAGTCGTTCACGTTTAGCACTGTCTAACTCCAAGTTTTCGTTATCCCCAAACCTCTTTATAGACACTAAGATGGGCTTAGCAGTCCCCCCGCTTACTATATTACCCTTCAGTTTACCGTCTTTTCGTGTCTTTAGTTCTATGTGTTTTCCCACTGTTTGGAGTATAAACGTGTCTGGCAACAGTTTTGTGTAATACCCAGTTGGGGGGTACATATCGGGGTCTGGGTAATCTTTACTAGTGGCAGATAATATTATGTCCGACTGCTGTATTTTTAACACGTATACTGAGGAGTTTACTTTCCTAAACTTATTGATAGTTTCTAATATTACCTGTTCTTCCTTAGTGCTTAACTCCTTACCCCTGTAATGGACAATTACGTTGATTTTTTGTGCACTTTCTATCACGTCTTTGTCTACTGCCACCTTATAAGCGCGCTCTAAGGCGTTTTCCAGACTTTGTTTGTAATCGTCTAGTTTATCCCTATTGTTAAAAGGCAACTTATCAAGCACAAACTCACTGACTAGCCATTGTCCAACGGGGTTATACACTATTATGCTACCTACCGCGTTTTTATGTCTTATAGGGTCTCTACTTAAGGAATAACCTATGATTATGTTGTACTCGTTAGCATCCGATAATATATACGAATTATTTACTAGGTAAGGGACTCCGCCAGCCTTTACAAATAACTGGACATATATCGACAACAACGAGTTCCTTAAAGTGTCTGGGTCGCTTATAGTCTCTACGTTAACAATTTGGGAAACAAGGCCGCGTGAAAGTAGTTCGGCCTTTATCCTATAATACGAGGAAAACGGGTTAAGTTTACTATCTTTTTGGATTATGACTATCGGGATCAGGACTACTTTCCTACTGCTCGAACTTCGTACTTCTTTTTCTACCTCGTTAAAGATGTCTTCTATATCCTTATAAGTTAGCACTTTAACTGCATCGTCAAAATTGCTTGGCCTAGACAGCTTAAACAGCGCATAAAAGTTACTGTTTGGGTACATGTCACTACACTTACCGTTTTCACCCTTATCATAATAAATACACTCAGCCAACTTCCTACCTAAATCGTCTCTTTGTGTTAATACGAGAAAATAAGGGGGCTTGTCCAACCCCTTAAACGGGCTATAAGACTGTTGTCTCAATAAGCTAACCACACTGTCTTCCATAATTAGCTCAGACTTAGAAGTAGAGGCCGATATGTATGGGAAGTCTTTTACGCTAAACCTATGAGTTTCCATATTCCCCACCTATGTTTCAGTCTTGAACTCTAGGTAATGCTGCGTCAGTTTAAACTTGACCCCACTTAACACTATATTACTGTAAAACTTTTTGTTTATTCCTCCTATATTATCTTTTACAACATTATTTTTCCTGAAGTTGTTAAAGTACCTTACCCTAATATCTCGGAGCCCTTCGTATTCGATTTTGTATAACTCTCTTAACTTAGTCTTATAGAAAGATGAACTATATACCCTGTTCAGCTTCACATAATTCCACTTCTCCTCCTTGATTTCTATCTCCTTCCCGTGTTCTATGTTCCTAAACAAGGCTACCCTTTTACCGTTTTCGCTGCTTATCCTCTCTAATACGACTAGGCTAGCCTTTTTCGAGCATTCGGATTTATAAGTGAAATAGGCTTCACTTGGCCCGAAATCTTGCACGTAATTCGAGATAGTTTCTAAATCCAACTTTACACTAAAAGCTACGACTGGCTCGATGACTGCGAAAACGTAATAGTTATCCCGTTCTAAATACGCCCTATGAAATACCTTAAAGCCTACACGTATTTGTGGGCTAAACACCATAAGCTTATCTGGTATATCGTTCTCGATATTACGTACTCTTTCTACTAATTCCTTAGCATAGTCCCCCTGGAGCTCATCATTGCCAAAAAATATAGTACAAGCTTTATTTATCTTGCTGCAGGAGACGTCACTATTTACCTTAGAGTACTGATACAAAGCGTTGTTTAAAAGCCTGCTAAATACCCAACTATTGGGCCCCATCTGACGCTCTTCAAAACCCAATTTTTTAACGTCTTCATTTGTACACTCTACGACCTTACCGTTTTCTACCTTTAATGGTACTAGATATATCCCTCGTCTATATTCGCCTTCACCCTCTAGCCTAAAATCACTATGTATTGGCGTGTGTACGAAGGAGCATTCCAAGTTGCTGGTTAACCGCCTAGTATCAGTATTTTGGGAGTAGAAAACTAATACCTTGTCACGGTCAGCGCGCACTTTAAAGATGTTTGACATCATACTAATTTCCAAGACTTGTCCCCATGTTTAGATTTTAGCTATAAGTTATTTATATATAACATCCACTCTTACTCCTTACTGCTTAAGCTTTTGTTACCTATTATTGAATAGTTCTCTAAAAAGAGGATTAATTACATATTATACTACATTGATATTTACAGCTTTAGGGAGCCCCTTTAATCCCCCTGAAGCTTACACCCGCTTCTTCTTGCCCTTCTTCATTACCACTCCCCGGAAGTTGGGGGACGGGCTGGTTAGGCAGGCTTATGCTTAGAGCTCTGGGAGCTAGCTTAGGCTAATTAGTTGGGTTAAGGGCGTTAGCCCTTATACTTTATATTATAAAAAATTGAGGTAAACTTATGGAGTTAGAGGAAGAGATCCTACTATTTTTGAAGAACGGAGCTGTGAAAGACAAATACCTTATGATGCATTTAATGAACAAAGGGTTTTCTAAAGGTATGATAAGGAATGTGTTAGAAGACTTATACTTTTACGGATTTATTTTAAAGAGACCTACTATGAAGAGAGGAGTTTATGAATTAACGGAGTTAGGGAAAATAGAGGCAGAGGCATTAGATAAGGGGTTAAGGGGCGAAGCCCTTATACTAGAAGACTTTAATGAATTAGGGAGGAGGTAAGTTAGGTTAGGGAGGTAAGGGAGGTTAGTTAGTAGGTAAGGAGGGCAAGCAAGGTAAACAAGACTAGGTTAGCAAGACAAACCGGGGTTAAGGGGCTAAAACTATGTTTTTCATAATAATTCTATCCAACTAACTTCAAATTCCGCATACGTACATAACAGATAAACCTATGTAACATTTATAATTATACCACAAAATTAAATTATTTTTCAGAATGTTTACACTTAAATTCACTGTTTCTATTATCTGAGATTAAAAATTATCGCCATGGAAATTTAGCTTATTACTTAAATTAAAAAACACCGTCTAGTTGGTTACTCTTTTAATTTAGGGCTTTGTGGTTAGCGATACTTTATCTGGAAAGTGAGTTATAAACTTCTTCACTTTTGGGCTTATAACTAACCTACAGTATGGTTGATTAGGGTGTTTTTCGAAGTATTTATGATGGTATTCTTCAGCCTCATAAAAGGCGTCAAACGGCTTTAATTCTGTTACTACTTTTTTACCGAGTTTTTTCTCTACTTCTTTGATAACTTCTTCTGCTATCTTACGTTGCTCCTCGTTATGGTAAAGTATAATAGATCGGTACTGAGGACCTACATCATTCCCCTGTCTGTTGGGAGTTGTAGGGTCATGGATCTCGAAAAAGATCTCTAAGAGTTCTCTATAGCTTAAGGCAGAGGGGTCGAAAGTTATTTGGACTACTTCCGCATGTCCTGTTAAGCCTGTACAAACGTCATCGTAAGTGGGATTATGCATCCAACCTCCGGCGTACCCAGGCTTAACGTCTATTACTCCTTTTACCCTTGAAAAAACCGCTTCTGTGCACCAAAAACACCCTCCGCCTAATGTAGCTTTTTCCATAAATTCTGGTCAATGTTTACAGTATTAAACTATTGTTAGGAAAAATTTTACGCTTGGAAAGGGTTTTTTGACTATTTCGAGAATGAAGATATTAGTAGGAGAACATGCTTTCCTATTTTCCCGATTTGGTATTAGCTAGGAATAACGATCTGAAGCAAGAATTATGCTATTCAGTTATATAGTTAAGGGTGAGAGGTTTAGTCATTATCTTTAGGATTCTAAGCCCTGGAAACCAAATTTCCGATTTTATCCAGTTCTTGTCCCTTCGTTTCTGGTACTAGAAATAGTGTTATCAGTGCTGATAACAACGCTACTAAACCGTAAATTCCTACCATTCCACCTAATCCTATAATCGAAACTAGTGAAGGGAAGAGCGAAATTACAGTGGCTGAAGCTGTCCTATCGACAGCTACACTAATAGCTTGTGAAGTCCCCCTAACTTTAGTGTGGACCAGCTCTGGAGTGACCATACCTGAGCCTATTATTGACGCAGGCCCCATTGCGGAGAATAGATAGTTTAGCATGTAGAAAGTCAGACCTAAAACCGCTCCTTCTCCGGTGAGTTGGTTAGCCTTAGGCAAGCCGAAAATAGAGGGGTCTAAAAGCAGTAGTAAATAAAGGATTAACCATGTTGAAACTCCGGTGTAGCCTATAGTTATAAGCGGTTTTCTCCCTATCTTGTCTATCAAGAGTATGCAGAGTAATTGACCCGGAATTCCCGCAAAGAACTGGGCGATGTAAGTGAACATTATAGGTGTTATTCCCAAGTTATAGGCAATGGTTATAGGACCGTAGATTGCAAAGGTGGAGGAGTAAACGTCGTAAAGTAACCACAATATTGCAGATACTATTATTAGGAAAAGAGAGGACGCAAACCTCTGTTTGAAGCTCTCAGTATCAACGTTAACACGTAGGCTCACCCCTTCTTTCTCTAAGTTCTTGATTTCCTTCTCTATCGGTCTTACTCTTGAAAGGAAAAGTAAAGTTTCGCTCAGCTTTCTTCTGGCGAATATGACGGAAAGTGCAGGGATTGCTCCGAAGCCTAATACTATCCTCCATGCTATTGAGGATGGTAATGGTAAGGTGACTTGGTCTACGAACGCTGCCAGTACTGCTCCCAGACCCCACATTACGGCGAAAGTTATTACCATTGCCTTTCCTCTCTTATCCTTATCGGCGTTTTCAGCAACAATTATCGGTGATAGTACGTAGTCTGCACCGACCCCCATACCGAGTAATAGCCTCGATAAGAAGAGTTCATTATAATTTTGTGAGAAGGCTTGTAGTGCGGCTCCTATTGCCATTAGAGTGACGTCTATTCCGTACATTCTCTTTCTTCCTTCTAAATCGGAAATTAAACCGAACAATAACGCGGAGAACGCTGCACCGAGATAAGATCCCGCGACCAGTAAGCCCTCTAATAACTTATTCATTGGTATAAATGCAGAGATTGTGTAGATCATTAATGATAATGAGTATAAGTTATAACCGTCTGAAAATACCCCCATTCCGGAGATGAGTACTGATCTCCAAGTCAGCTTCATGAGTAAATTTAGTATATACTTACAGTTAAAAATTTTGATTATTTACTTTTAGACATATTTCGTTATATAGTAGGAGAGAATATCTGACTATTTTAAATACTCACGCGAGATCAAATATCGTAATGTTAGTGAGGAAGCCCGTCAGGATGTTATCTGGCGTTACTATCGTATCGATTATGACAGCTCCGCACAGATGCCCTCATGGTAAGTGTATTTTCTGTCCCGGGGGCGTTGAGTATAACACGCCTCAAAGCTACTACGGTAAGGAACCGACTTTGATGAGAGCTATTGAGAACAACTATGACCCGTTTTACCAAGTTCAATCACGTTTAAGGCAGTATGAGTTAAACGGTCATACCCCGAGTAAAGTAGAACTTATAATAATGGGAGGGACTTTTTTAGCTACCCCTTTAGATTACCAAGAGTGGTTTGTGACCCAAGCGTTAGAGGGAATGAACAGATATCCGAACCCCACAAAGCCTGGGTTTGTGTATTTGGAAGATGCTCAGGTAAGGAATGAGACTGCTACGGTCAGATGTGTCGGGATGACCGTTGAGACGAAACCGGATTGGGGAAAGGAGAGAGAGGCTAAGCAGATGCTAAGGTTGGGAGTTACTAAAGTGGAACTGGGAGTTCAAACTGTCTATGATGAACTTTTGATGAAGAGTAATAGGGGTCACACTGTAAAAGACTCAATAGAGTCTACAAGGATTCTAAAGGATAAAGGTTTCAAGATAGTCTATCATGTGATGCTAGGTCTACCTGGTTCTGACCCCGATAAGGATCTTGAGGGGTTCAAGAGGCTTTTTTCAGATCCGGACTTCATGCCAGATATGCTGAAGATTTACCCTACTTTAGTGGTCGAGACAGCACCTTTAGCTGAGCTGTGGAAGAGGGGGCTCTACAAGCCTTACGACACTGATACGCTAGTGGAACTGATTTCCGAAATGTATCGATATATTCCCCCGTGGGTTAGGGTAATGAGAGTACAGAGGGACATCCCTGCTCCGATAATCTTAGACGGTAATAAGAAGGGTAATTTGAGGGAGTTAGTGGAGGAGAGGTCGTTGGAGAAAGGTATTAAGATAAATGAGATAAGGTTCAGGGAAGTGGGGATTAAATGGTTACACACGGGTAAATTACCTCAAGGAGAGCCTAAGTTAAAGAAATATGTTTACGAAGCGAGCAAGGGGACGGAGGTCTTCCTCTCCTTTGAATATGATGACGGTACGCTAGTCGGATATTTAAGGTTGAGGAAGCCCTCCGATGTCGAAAAGGTTACTATAGTGAGAGAACTCCATATCTACGGTCTTGAGACTCCGGTGGGTTTGTGGGATGACCTAAGTTTTCAACACAAGGGGTACGGTTCAAAGCTCTTAGCTGAGGCTGAAAGAGTCTCTTCCGAAGAATTTGACGCAAAAAGGATCTTAGTCCTTTCTGGTATAGGTGCTAGAGAGTATTATAGGAAGAAGGGGTATCATAACTCTTATCCTTACATGGAAAAAGAGTTGGTTTAGGATGATACAATTTGTTCAAGTCCTTTCATAATTTCAGATTCTACATGTTCGGTCCATAACATTTCTGGAACGTCTATGGCAAGGAATAAGGGTGAGAGTATTATAGTCTCTACAGCTGTAACAGCTAAGTTTTGTATCCATTTTCCTATGCCTGCTGTCACTTTTAATTGATTTTCTACCTTCTCGAAGGTAAATGTTAAAGCTCTATCTGCAGCTATTAAATCCCTAGAATTCCTCCCTTTTGAGCCTGGACTATTGCCTTACCGTTTTCCTCCCTATACTGTGTTTTAAAGCCTTTTTGTTGCAGATATGTTACGAACTGATTTATAATTTGTCCCACGTCTTTTTGTGTAGTATATACCTTTTCTTTTTTAAAGATTCCCATACGATTATACAGTCTCTCTCACTAAAAAGTTTATTCATAAGAACTTAATTACTATAATAATATAAATTACTAAAGCTAAGAATATAATAATTGTAACAAGTAATAATAATAATTTTAACCTTTACGAAAAAAGTTTTTTAGACGGTAACGAATTAGTCAAACTATGAAAATAGTACGTCCACTATTCCTTTTCATCATAACCTTTGTCGGCGAGGTAGGACTCTTCCTCTTGTTTTCTTCATTTTATAACCCTGCCCTTGCCTCTGAGTTTGGAGGACTTACTGTAATTTATAACGGGTTGGTTTATAAGCCCTATTTTATCGTTCTCTTTACCATCTTTATCCATAACTTAGCAGTAGCTACACTGGATTTTATACCGTTAATGGGAGTCGCGATGATGGTATTTAGTATAATTGAGACGGGATTAGTTGTTGCGATTAGCGGTTCTATCATAGGTACTCCAGGGTTAACTATATCTCTTTATCTCCTAACTTTACCGCACTCTTGGTTAGAATTGCCGGCATATGCAGTAGCCTCAGCTAGTGGTGTCTATTTTCTATTTGACGCGGCTGATAAAGGTTTAAGAAAGGCTCTGGTTAGGTTATTCTACATGTACTTAATGGTAGCGGTAGAACTTTTCGTAGCTGCGAGCTTTGAAGCTGGGGAAATAGTAGACAAGCCTTACGGTCTATTACCCTACTTGTTTTGGATCCCGGCTTTGCCTGCATTTTATTTTCTTATAACTTTCTACAAGTACTTTCAAAAGCTAGCGGATTGTAGCTAATAAAACAGCCGTAAGGACTGCAGCTATCCCCAAAATTAAAGCGTAAGTCGGGAAAGCCGGTTTTTGTGCCCTTGAAGTAGGAAGGCTTTGAGGATAGTAGTATGTTGGTAGAGGCTGAGAAAAGTAATAAGTCGGTTGGTAAAGACTCGGAAAAGTGGGCTGAATGTATAACGGATACCCACACCTCGCGCAATAGTTTGCTATATCCTTGTTAATTTGCCCACATCTCGGACATTGTTTCATAAGCTAAAGTCGAACTTCGATATAAAAAATCCTTCCGTATGGTGTACGTTAGGATAAAATCTAACTACCCTCATCCACACTCTACTCTTTTTGTAACCGTAGTTACTTTCATCTAATTTTAGCGGAACTAGATAATTTTCGTATCTCTCTGCATGTCTTTCGCCTTCTTCAGGGAATAAAGAACAAGTGGAGAACACAGTGGGTTTTCTCAACCTTCTAGCCTCCTCTAAGATTATTGCTTGTAATCTTGAGAGCCTTAACATATCGCTCTTATTTAGCCTCAGAAATACTGAAGGGTCGGAGGCAATGGTTCCGCTGTTAGTACATGGTGCGTCGATCAAGATTTTATCAGCTTTTTTCACCGGTAAATTAGCGCCGTCAGCAATAATTAACTCAACGTTCTCTACTCCTAGTCTTCTCATTAGTTGTTTTTGTGTGTTGATCCTCTTCTGTGAAATGTCAACGGCAATTACATAGGACTTGTTGTTAGTTAGTTGCTGGATAAGCGAAGTCTTCATCCCTGGGGCACTACCTACTTCAAGGATTCTCTCACCGGGCTTAGGGTCTAGTACTATCACTGGGTAAACGCTGGCTTTATCTTGTATGACGATTTTCCCTTCTTTAAACTCTTTGAGATCTGAGATCCTCTTGTACGTTTTGATAATTTTATATAGGAAATCAAAGGTATCTTTTTCGACAGTTACGCCTTTTCTTTTGAGTTCTTCTATTGTGCTTTTGATATCTGTTTTAAGTGTGTTTATTCTAATCCAAGTGTCTTTAACGAGTAGTTCGTTACTCGACGTTACACCGGTTACAAGTTTCAATCTTAGTTCCGCCCATTCAGGCAGTTTAAAGGTTATGTTTTTATCGTCATTGAGTAATATTCTCACTATTTCATAGACGTCTCTCCCAGGAAATAAGTAGGAACAGTAGTAATATTTTTTAAGAACTTCCAGAAATTTTCTGTATAAACTTGTTCTCTCTCCCCTTACACCGAGCGATTTATAAGCTATATCAAAAGCCCTTTCGGGAGAAATCTTATTCTTAAGTATAAGGCTTATAGCCTTAGCGTAAAGTTTTTCTTCCATTTTATGATGGTTACAATTCTTTCCCGGTCCTCTTATTATTTTTGCCGAGCTTTATTATTGAGCTAACGAGTGTAGGCCTTTTTCTATGTTTAATAATTGTAGACGTTTGGCTTTGTGAAGATAAAGTTAAATACCTAATCGATGGTGATTAACTAGGGTGTTATATTGGCGGAAACTGCTCATAAGGTGCTAGCCGAATCTTTGGGTTCAACAGTTCTTGTGAAATTAAAAGGTGATAAAGTAGTGAGGGGTACATTGAAAAGTTACGATATGCATATGAATTTGGTGTTAGAAAACTCCGAAGAGGTTATGAGTGATGGAAGTACTAGAAAGGTCGGAACTATAATAATAAGGGGAGATAACGTTATTCTAGTGTCACCCATTTAAGGGGTCGGACTTTCATTAAGGTTTCATGAGTTTGTATTCAACCTCTCGTCCTCATTCCCCTTATTTCCCTCCCCATGCCGTCTACGGGAGCGGTAGTTAAACCACTCCCTTCAAGGACATAGGGGGCCTCATCGGACCCATCCTCCCCCTCACATTGCTCATTGAGTTCACTGTAGGGCTCTCTTCTACGTGATAGTATGTAACTACAAAATTTATAAACTCTCAATAGAAGAGCTAGGAATGTTGAATAATATCAAATGACATAAAATTCACGGTTTATCGGAAACCGTTGTCAACGGCATATTTGCTTCCCCATCTTCTAAGTTCCTCATAAATGCTCCTCAATTCTCTACCTTTTTCAGTTAGTTCGTACTTAACCCGAAAGGGTCTATCACTGACTATGGTTCTCTCTATTAAACCCGATTCTTCTAATTCCTTTAGGGTAGTTGAAAGTGTCTTTGAATTTAGTCCAGTCAACTTTTCCAGTTCGTTAAATCCCTTACCTCCGTCGAATAGGTAATAAATCACTATCATTTTTCTCTCGTTTCCGAAAATTTTAATTGACTCTATTACGGGACATAATTTACTTTTTTCACTTACTTTCATTTCGAAAGTCAGTTATTTGTATATCACTCACTGTATAAATATTTTTCCTTATCTATTATAACTTGCAATGGCTAGGTTAGTAAGGCATGACAAAAACTTTCCTTATCAAGTAAAGGCTAGTAATGGAGAGGTTTTTTACATATGTGCGTGCGGTTTGTCTAAGAATAAGCCTTTCTGTGACGGTTCTCATAAAAGGACGCAAGACGAGAATCCTAATGAAATATACGTATATGACAACGAGAATAGAGTAAAAATCTCCACCTCTTACCCGCA
>Ga0081474_139039_pt1 | contig 11329 bp, 9 predicted proteins | sample OneHunmetagenome_2_FD_70978 | JGI IMG/M metagenome (GOLD analysis project Ga0081474, IMG submission 70978) | Ferrous microbial mat communities from One Hundred Spring Plain, Yellowstone National Park, USA v2 (version 2) | ecosystem: Environmental > Aquatic > Non-marine Saline and Alkaline >... | reverse complement strand
AGCGATGCGTACCTTTCACTTGGAAAAGAAACTATTCGACCTCTCCAATATTGATCCCAGACTAAATAGCTATCTCAGTTGAAGAAGAATCCCAAACAGCCTTCCTCACACCTACCACGCCGTTAAAAATAGTCAGACATAATTAGATATTTTCCTCCAATTCCTCAGTTTAAGGCATAGTGCAAGGCGCAATACATGCGCAAAAAACTTCCCACTTTCAATTCCTCATTAAAGGATACAAGCTTCGACACATTAGAAACGATGCTCCTGTTATTATCACTTTCAATTCCTCATTAAAGGATACTTGAATATGCTCAACCATGACTTAGAGCTGGGTCTCTTTCAATTCCTCATTAAAGGATACAGGGGGAGGAGGGAGAAAAGCTCAGAAAGCAACTCAACTTTCAATTCCTCATTAAAGGATACACCCTTTGCTTTTACCAATTCTTTTGTTCATTATTGCCTTTCAATTCCTCATTAAAGGATACGCGGGTGAAGGTTACGAAGCGATTCTTTCGTGGATTGACTTTCAATTCCTCATTAAAGGATACCGACGGCGCTGTAATAGTGAAGGGCGAAGGGTTCCCACTTTCAATTCCTCATTAAAGGATACAAGCACGGGAAACAGAAGCACTAGTTATGTGCTAAGCTTTCAATTCCTCATTAAAGGATACTTTTTGGTGTCAATATCTACACCAATCTCATCAACACTTTCAATTCCTCATTAAAGGATACACAAATAGTCTTTTTCAAGAAACACAAAACGGGGAATTTCTTTCAATTCCTCATTAAAGGATACCTACTTCACTAAGTGAAATAGTAGTTACTTGTGTAAATCTTTCAATTCCTCATTAAAGGATACAGACTGAATTTGTGTTGTTCATGCACAGAGGGTTGAGACTTTCAATTCCTCATTAAAGGATACGAGTGTTTTGGATTTGGCGATTGCGGAAGCAATTAAAACCACTTTCAATTCCTCATTAAAGGATACATACGTTGCGAAATACCCTAAGCTTAAGGAAATGTACTTTCAATTCCTCATTAAAGGATACTTGAGCCTAACGCTAAGTTACTTATAGCGGCAACTACTTTCAATTCCTCATTAAAGGATACGAAGACTCAAACTCAGGCTTCTCGTGGGAGGCTACCCTTTCAATTCCTCATTAAAGGATACTAACACAGGTGCGACTGTTCCTTCCCCAACATGTGCTTTCAATTCCTCATTAAAGGATACACACGCCCAATATGATCTTGTAACAACCAGAGGTACCCGCTTTCAATTCCTCATTAAAGGATACCCACTAAATCATCGCAATAAATAGTTACACCATTTCTTTCAATTCCTCATTAAAGGATACTCATAACAACAGGCGCTTCTCGTTTTGGTAGAAGTTCTTTCAATTCCTCATTAAAGGATACTTATCTGCAAACCTCCAGCAGTATTAAAGATCCACCTTTCAATTCCTCATTAAAGGATACAAGCCCTTCAAGGTTATACAGGCAACCTTGCCTATCTTTCAATTCCTCATTAAAGGATACCAGACTAACGTATTGTATTGCCTTTTCTTTATTATCTTTCAATTCCTCATTAAAGGATACTCAATCAGTAACACTAAACTTCCCACAAGGCGCTCTTCTTTCAATTCCTCATTAAAGGATACCTAAGAACAATAGCGTTTTCCCATAGCTTTAGATCCAAAACTTTCAATTCCTCATTAAAGGATACCGAGAGCGATAAACGCTATACAGAACACGGCGAGTTCAGCTTTCAATTCCTCATTAAAGGATACCCGGCAACAAACCTTACTGCACAGCAAATCGCTGACTACGCTTTCAATTCCTCATTAAAGGATACCCTGTGTGCGCTGTACATGTGTCGTGGTAGATACGTCACCTTTCAATTCCTCATTAAAGGATACCGTAAAGGTGAAACGAAATGTCCGCGTTTTGCGAACTTTCAATTCCTCATTAAAGGATACGGTGCGGATAATCAAGAGTGTAGAATGGCAGGAAAATCTTTCAATTCCTCATTAAAGGATACAAACCATTTGATAACCCAAAAAGAGCGCTTTTATATTTACCTTTCAATTCCTCATTAAAGGATACTTTTTTCTATGCGGTCACCCACCTTCTCCCCTATTAACCTTTCAATTCCTCATTAAAGGATACCCATCCCTTGTCCAGTTCAAAGGGTTCGAGACTACACCCTTTCAATTCCTCATTAAAGGATACCCTCGGGTTCCATCCGATGGATGGCTCGCATGAGGCTTTCAATTCCTCATTAAAGGATACTTTGGTGTTCATGTTTTTTCACCAAAACAATTAATGTCTTTCAATTCCTCATTAAAGGATACTAGAACCTTCTATAATAAGTTGAAAGCAGTTTTTTCACTTTCAATTCCTCATTAAAGGATACACACAAAGCTATCACGAGCGCTTTACGACTTTATCTTTCAATTCCTCATTAAAGGATACAGGTTATTAGCCGTCAGCAGGTCTGCAACGTCTTGGGCTTTCAATTCCTCATTAAAGGATACAAACCTGTCTATTATCGTAGTTTTAAGAGCCATACGTCTTTCAATTCCTCATTAAAGGATACTAGTCAAGGTGAAAGCCAGCAAACACAAAGCTCTAGCTTTCAATTCCTCATTAAAGGATACCCACCTAGCTGTGCAAAATTCACTGACCTGCGAATCCTTTCAATTCCTCATTAAAGGATACAAGTGCCTCCTAACCCTTACAAACACTACAAGGTCAACTTTCAATTCCTCATTAAAGGATACGGCGTCCGTCTGTTAGCGATAAAATTGAGGAAATTTTCTTTCAATTCCTCATTAAAGGATACCATTCTAGAGCTTGGGGAAAATAGCGGAATGATAAGCAACTTTCAATTCCTCATTAAAGGATACGAATCGCTTGTCACGGGTATAATCGCTGGTGATCAGTTCTTTCAATTCCTCATTAAAGGATACTGGAAGACCCGGAGAAGCTCCTTGAAAAGAGCCTCGGAACTTTCAATTCCTCATTAAAGGATACATTAGCACCAAGCGATGAGGATGAAGGTGGTGAAGCCTTTCAATTCCTCATTAAAGGATACCGGTAAATTAAAAAACCGCGGGCGTCGAAGTATGCTCCTCTTTCAATTCCTCATTAAAGGATACTGCACCCTTCACTAGGGCCGCTTATGACAACATCAACTTTCAATTCCTCATTAAAGGATACAAGGGAAAACATTAAAAAGCGAATACCTAATTGGCACAATCTTTCAATTCCTCATTAAAGGATACTGTTGCCTCTCACAACCGAGCAACGCTTGGAGGCGACTTTCAATTCCTCATTAAAGGATACGTACCTCGTGCTCGCATGCGTGCTTGCCGCGGCGAAAACTTTCAATTCCTCATTAAAGGATACGTTCTCGTAAAGCTCGCCTTCAATCACTTGCCATAAGCTTCCTTTCAATTCCTCATTAAAGGATACTAGAGGGGTCGCTCAGCTCTGCCCACCCTGTAAAAGACTTTCAATTCCTCATTAAAGGATACTCGATCGGAAATCGCAAAGTTCGCGGTTGCCACTTTCTTTCAATTCCTCATTAAAGGATACAAGAGGTGAACAAAATGAGTGAAGTTTGTAATCATCTTTCAATTCCTCATTAAAGGATACACGTTATTAAAAGCGGCCACAATTATATTATTTGCGTCTTTCAATTCCTCATTAAAGGATACCGCTCGTAATGGTAGTAGCGCTTGATGACACGGATAGCTTTCAATTCCTCATTAAAGGATACTGGTAAAAAGTCCTACCGATGAAGCATACGGGCTTGTCTTTCAATTCCTCATTAAAGGATACCACAAACACAAATACAGCTAGTTTTACATGGAGTACTTTCAATTCCTCATTAAAGGATACGAGTGAAGAAACAATCTTTTTCAAAAAGCATAAAACACTTTCAATTCCTCATTAAAGGATACATTATATAATTGAGGTTGGCTTGCTGAGCTTGTGTTCTTTCAATTCCTCATTAAAGGATACGAACACTAACTCTAAAAGAAGAATAACAGGGATGAGCCAACTTTCAATTCCTCATTAAAGGATACCAAAAGTTTTTGAGTGGTACGAAGTGCTGGGTACTGTTGACTTTCAATTCCTCATTAAAGGATACCTCTCAGCTATTTTTGTAAGAGGTTCTTTTTCTAAATTCTTTCAATTCCTCATTAAAGGATACTAAACTGCGCAATATAGTGATAAACAATAATCTACAGCTTTCAATTCCTCATTAAAGGATACTAGCGCGCTCAAAAGCCCCACCTCTACAAGAAGCTCCAGCCTTTCAATTCCTCATTAAAGGATACCGGGGGGCCTTCGCGGATAATTTGCATATTAACCACTTTCAATTCCTCATTAAAGGATACCTACATTCGACGACACACATGCCGAGTACGCTTATGCCATCTTTCAATTCCTCATTAAAGGATACCGTGAAAAGCGCGCGTGTGAAGTGTTTACGTGTGCGCTTTCAATTCCTCATTAAAGGATACCAAAATCCAGCACAGAAAAATAAATCTTTTGTTTTGTTCTTTCAATTCCTCATTAAAGGATACAGGCAATGTTTAATACAAGCCGAAAAACGGGGGAACTTTCAATTCCTCATTAAAGGATACGCAAACGAGAACGCAAAAAACTACGCTTATGGTAACCTCTTCTTTCAATTCCTCATTAAAGGATACCACTACAAATTCACAGCAAAAAGGCTGGTATACAAACTTTCAATTCCTCATTAAAGGATACCCAATAAAAAGGTTTGGGTTGTTAAGCGGTGCTGGTCTTTCAATTCCTCATTAAAGGATACCTCGTTTTCGGGAACAACCGTGTGTTGTGTGCTGGACATCTTTCAATTCCTCATTAAAGGATACATGCTGGCATTGAAGGCGTGGACGGCGTAACGTAGAAGCTTTCAATTCCTCATTAAAGGATACCGAAGCTAAGAACCGTACTGGTGTTTAAAGACGACACTCTTTCAATTCCTCATTAAAGGATACCGCCAACTTTATTGAAACCAACCTTAGCGACACCGGCGCTTTCAATTCCTCATTAAAGGATACCATCGAAACGCTGTGCTTGGTTAGGTCGTATCGTACACTTTCAATTCCTCATTAAAGGATACTACCTTTTAGACCATCACCCTCCGTACGAAAAATACTTTCAATTCCTCATTAAAGGATACATGGTGACAGAGATTGGGTAGTCGAATGGTGAGTAGCACTTTCAATTCCTCATTAAAGGATACAACATTACCACCTATTGGGAAAAAGGATAAGGTTTTACCTTTCAATTCCTCATTAAAGGATACTTGAACAACCGCATTAAAAATTTGGTTTGCATAATGAACTATCTTTCAATTCCTCATTAAAGGATACGTGAAGTATCAAAAACTTCCCCGTCCGACGCCTGGAAACCTTTCAATTCCTCATTAAAGGATACAAAGGTATAGAGTGGGAACGTTACTTAGACAGGCAGGTTATCTTTCAATTCCTCATTAAAGGATACTTTTATAATGGTTTAGGTGGTTTGGATGCCCAAACCCTTTCAATTCCTCATTAAAGGATACCGGCAACTATTACAACAGTAAACGCCAGTGTTACTGTTTTCTTTCAATTCCTCATTAAAGGATACCAGCTCCAACGTTGCAAGACGTGGGGCGAGGTACTCTTTCAATTCCTCATTAAAGGATACATGTACGAGGGTATCACACCAATAACCTTTTTGGACTTTCAATTCCTCATTAAAGGATACCCAAAACGACGTCCAGAGCAAACTGTCCAAGAGTGTCTTTCAATTCCTCATTAAAGGATACACAATATAGATATAGCTCTGGAAATGGCGTGCTTGTAATCTTTCAATTCCTCATTAAAGGATACCTAATACGTGTAGGAATTGGACAACAAACGCGCTATTCAGCTTTCAATTCCTCATTAAAGGATACTTACGTTACAAAAAAGGGCGGCGATTATTTTCTTTGCGTCTTTCAATTCCTCATTAAAGGATACATGAGTTTTAGAAGCGGACGTATAGTGCGTTCCAGACTACTTTCAATTCCTCATTAAAGGATACCTAAGCAAACTTTGTTTAATTTTCAAGTTCCCAAAAGTAGCTTTCAATTCCTCATTAAAGGATACCACAAGCGCATGTTTTTTACAGGAGAAGGGACAAAAGCTTCTTTCAATTCCTCATTAAAGGATACTCGATTCAAGCTCTACCACTTTACTATTTGTAATAACTTTCAATTCCTCATTAAAGGATACTTAAGAGTTTGTTGTTCGCTCATTTCACTCACCTTTTCTTTCAATTCCTCATTAAAGGATACTTGCATGATTTTTAAAAGTATGGTTTTGTTGCGTTCTTTCAATTCCTCATTAAAGGATACTTTCCATCATACAATTACAACAACATCACTTTGACTTCTTTCAATTCCTCATTAAAGGATACAGAGACACAAGGTCGTCTTGGTCTTGGACGAGTTCGACACTTTCAATTCCTCATTAAAGGATACCAAATTTATTTAGCGAAAACCTTAAATAAGTTGAGAAGAAAACTTTCAATTCCTCATTAAAGGATACCCACTCATGCATACTCCAGCCTGGTGGTAAAGTAAGTTGTCTTTCAATTCCTCATTAAAGGATACCGTAAGAAGAAGCATTGTGAGCACACCAATCCACAGAGCACTTTCAATTCCTCATTAAAGGATACATGACATCATAGACGGAAAACCTATTAACTTAGATTTCAACTTTCAATTCCTCATTAAAGGATACCCCGAATATTCCTTTACATGAATCTCAAAAAGAAGTACTTTCAATTCCTCATTAAAGGATACATACTAACGTAATGGTAAGTCTTCAAAATGAAGTTATAACCTTTCAATTCCTCATTAAAGGATACTGTTGTCTATTTAAGGGTTAGACTGAAAGAAAAAACTTTCAATTCCTCATTAAAGGATACAAAACAAAACGGAAGCAAGAAGCGGTGCGGGCGTGTTTGCTTTCAATTCCTCATTAAAGGATACTCTCATCCAAAATCTTCTCTTTACGTAAACGGGAAACAACTTTCAATTCCTCATTAAAGGATACCCGAACCTCGTCGGGTCATCAGTCGGCTCTGGAAGAAGCTTTCAATTCCTCATTAAAGGATACAGTAGCCCCACCGCTGTCGCTTTTCGACCCTCCGTACTTTCAATTCCTCATTAAAGGATACTTTAAAGGTTCAGAGTCTTATAAGAAACGCATAATTCTTTCAATTCCTCATTAAAGGATACCCCCTTCAACACCTTCAAGAGGTAAAGCACAATGTACTTTCAATTCCTCATTAAAGGATACAACCGCTGACTCGAGCCGTGGGGACGACGATTTACACCACCTTTCAATTCCTCATTAAAGGATACCGGTACTCGCTTGGTAAACAAAAAATACGGGTGCGGCACTTTCAATTCCTCATTAAAGGATACAGTAAATTGGGCGCTTGATGTTCGCTCGTATGGTCTCAGTCTTTCAATTCCTCATTAAAGGATACGTACGTTCTCTTCTTGAAGAAGGAAAAACGTACAACTTTCAATTCCTCATTAAAGGATACTTGAAGAAAGCGGGAATTGACGACACAAAGCAGGCTGCTTTCAATTCCTCATTAAAGGATACTTAACAATGATGACGTGGGTACACTTGTTCTCGGAACTCACTTTCAATTCCTCATTAAAGGATACTATTCACAACTTGGGACTTTCCTTTCGCACAGTGGTTCTTTCAATTCCTCATTAAAGGATACCTGAAACTTTAATTTGCGCTGAACCATATCTTTCATTTTTCTTTCAATTCCTCATTAAAGGATACTCGCGGGTCAAGAGTATAAATTATTGAACCAACTGATTCTTTCAATTCCTCATTAAAGGATACTGATGGTAGGGTTTGGCACAAACGTTTTGCTGTTACCTACTTTCAATTCCTCATTAAAGGATACCGCAGTACGCAAACACAGCAAACCCTGTTTTCAAATTCACTTTCAATTCCTCATTAAAGGATACCAACGGTGTAGGACAGGAGACTCCTAACGGTCAGTCTTTCAATTCCTCATTAAAGGATACCGGGGGCGGATTGATTTTAGTGTACGTATTTCAGACTGAAGCTTTCAATTCCTCATTAAAGGATACTGAAAATTGACGAATTGCGCATTAATTCGGGTTTAACTTTCAATTCCTCATTAAAGGATACTAGACAGAAGGGCGGTTTGCCATACTTTAGGGCAAAAGAAGGCTTTCAATTCCTCATTAAAGGATACCTGGCATTTCACAATCAACAACAAGCTACACGTTTACTTTCAATTCCTCATTAAAGGATACTGGTGCACGCGTCCCAGGTGCGCCGCGCGCTACTTTGCTTTCAATTCCTCATTAAAGGATACCTTGAACCAATTCTTGAATTGTTGGATTTTTAGTAGTCCTTTCAATTCCTCATTAAAGGATACCTGTGGATAGTGGACACGCACACCTTTGCCTCCGCAATAACTTTCAATTCCTCATTAAAGGATACTAGGCAGAGAGTAGCGCACAGGTCGGAGTGTCCTGTCTTTCAATTCCTCATTAAAGGATACGAAATATACGGTGGTTGAAAATGGAAAAGTATGAACCTCCCTTTCAATTCCTCATTAAAGGATACCAAATTTGTCACAGGAAGCATCACCGATGGTTGGCTAGGCTTTCAATTCCTCATTAAAGGATACCTTGGTCTTCATTATCTCGTTGGCTCGCATATACTCTTTCAATTCCTCATTAAAGGATACCTTAGTTGCTCAAAGCTTTCAATCGCTGAATAAACCCTTTCAATTCCTCATTAAAGGATACACGACACAAGTAGTGAAGAGGTATGGAGTGCTGGCACGGTCAACTTTCAATTCCTCATTAAAGGATACTGGCAATACTCACACGGCTTATAATTTTTATACTCTTTCAATTCCTCATTAAAGGATACCTGATGTTATCAACCAGATCGAACAGATTTTCAACCTGAGCTTTCAATTCCTCATTAAAGGATACCGCCCTCGGTGTTAAAACCAAAGGCGCGGCAACAACTTTCAATTCCTCATTAAAGGATACAGTGAAGTGGAAAAAGGTCTTGTGAAAATTGAGCCTAGCTTTCAATTCCTCATTAAAGGATACAAGCGTTCATGTAACAAGCGCGGATTACGTGGGACAAGTCTTTCAATTCCTCATTAAAGGATACCCAGAATACACAACTATCAGGCTAAGCAAAGACACCGTCTTTCAATTCCTCATTAAAGGATACTCGTCAGAGGACGACCTGCTATACAGGTACGTCCCTGATGCTTTCAATTCCTCATTAAAGGATACGGAACAGTATGGGGTCGACCTTGGCGAGTTCTTTACTTTCAATTCCTCATTAAAGGATACCAAAACCAAAACGAAGGACAAAGTCAACAGTCGAACACTAACTTTCAATTCCTCATTAAAGGATACCGGAACCTCGTGGTGTTCCTCACGAGTAACGACATGCGCTTTCAATTCCTCATTAAAGGATACCAATAGGTGGGTCGAGTGCCACTAGGACGGCTAAAGCCCTTTCAATTCCTCATTAAAGGATACAAGGTTAATGCAAGAATATGATGAGGTGTCTCAAAACTTTCAATTCCTCATTAAAGGATACGTCACCAAAAAGGGCAACGACTATGTTGTTTGTGTCTTTCAATTCCTCATTAAAGGATACCTACTAATATACCACACCTGCGGCACTGTAGTAAATAACTTTCAATTCCTCATTAAAGGATACCGGATGGATCATAGGCTTCGGCATATGCCACCCCTGTGAACTTTCAATTCCTCATTAAAGGATACCTTGTTCCTCCTCTCTTAATGTAGAAACCGCTTTGTCTTTCAATTCCTCATTAAAGGATACTGAACGATTTACTTACTTCGATTTTTGGGGGTGAGTGAAACTTTCAATTCCTCATTAAAGGATACATGGGTCCAGAGATGATTGCCGCAAGAAACGGAGACCACTTTCAATTCCTCATTAAAGGATACAGGAAAAGAAGCAAGCGGAGCGCGCTATAATGGACAAAATCTTTCAATTCCTCATTAAAGGATACCATATTGCAACTGACCAGGACCCGTTCCATTACCTATTCTTTCAATTCCTCATTAAAGGATACCCGAAGGTATCACATTATGGCGTCCAGGTGTTTCCAACTTTCAATTCCTCATTAAAGGATACCTATAACCAATACGCCTTTACTGTCTCATATAGTGTAGCCTTTCAATTCCTCATTAAAGGATACGGCGAAGGCAAAGAGTGCCTGAAACTTCAGGATGAACTTTCAATTCCTCATTAAAGGATACAATGCCTTTAGATTTAGCTCTAACTTGTACTAATTTGGCTTTCAATTCCTCATTAAAGGATACGCGCTAGGAGTAGTGGTAGCATGTGTAGGAGTAGTACTTTCAATTCCTCATTAAAGGATACTTATACCATTTGTATCCAATTTTACAAGGCGATAGCGCACTTTCAATTCCTCATTAAAGGATACAAGGTCGAGCGCTAGATTCGGTCGATTGGCTAGCGCTCTTTCAATTCCTCATTAAAGGATACGGGACCCCGAAGCCCCACGGATACCTCCAGACCCTTCGAACTTTCAATTCCTCATTAAAGGATACCCATACGTTCCTTTATACAGAGCTCCAAATAACGTGCTCTTTCAATTCCTCATTAAAGGATACGAGCGTAGTACGCTGTGCTTATGGATGAGCTGGTAGGTGCTTTCAATTCCTCATTAAAGGATACTGTGTTTGTTGTGTTTTTCCAGTAAACTGCAATATTACTTTCAATTCCTCATTAAAGGATACTTGAAGAAGGATTGGTCTACTGCCCAGAGTGCAACCGTTCCTTTCAATTCCTCATTAAAGGATACTTGACTGGGTCCTCTTCTTCTTCCTCTTTCTTTTCTTGGCTTTCAATTCCTCATTAAAGGATACATGAAACCCATGAGAAGCATGCGAGCCGAAGCAGGTTTGCTTTCAATTCCTCATTAAAGGATACTAAAGCTTGTGTCTCAATGGTGCGGTTTTGTTCTGAGCAAGCTTTCAATTCCTCATTAAAGGATACAAACATGAACAAAGCAATTGAAACAAAAATAGGTAAAATCTTTCAATTCCTCATTAAAGGATACCTGGAATCATTGGTAGTTCATTTCCGCCCACCGCTGTATTACTTTCAATTCCTCATTAAAGGATCCTGGACATATGTTAAAACCGCCTCTCCAATTTAAATCTTTT
>Ga0081474_124142_pt1 | contig 11374 bp, 11 predicted proteins | sample OneHunmetagenome_2_FD_70978 | JGI IMG/M metagenome (GOLD analysis project Ga0081474, IMG submission 70978) | Ferrous microbial mat communities from One Hundred Spring Plain, Yellowstone National Park, USA v2 (version 2) | ecosystem: Environmental > Aquatic > Non-marine Saline and Alkaline >... | reverse complement strand
GAGTTAAAGAGGATAAAACTAGTTCAAATACCGTAGCCGTTCCAATAAATTACTTAAGGATAATCGAGGGGCGAAAAATTTTCACGTAAGAAGATGGGGTAAAAAGCTCTCTGTACATTTAAGAAAATTTTCAATATTCTTATATATAGTTAAGTTAAAGACTATCAGCCTTAATAATTAATCTTATGTCCCTGTCAAAGCATATCATCGTTCTTGAAAAGAAATCTTCCCTACCTAAAATAAGGCTTGGAAAAACTCCTTCATAAACGCCGAAATCGGCTATTGCAACTGGTATTTCAAAATTTTCATTTAGCTCTACGAAATGAAATTTTAATTTGTACCTTTTTGCATGTAAATTTAGATTGGTTAATATAATGATATCAAAGTAATGATCTTCTAGATTATCAAAACACTCGTTTAACGTTCTCCTATTTATTAAAGAAAATCTACTACCACTATCTGGTAATGCGTATATCAAAACATCTTCCCCAGACTTAGGGCACTCCATCCTTACTTTTATTAAAGGTACTGAGTAACCTTCGGCGTTAATAAAAGGGATCTCTATTTCTTTACCCATACTAACTCTTTTCTTGCTTCACTACCGTTAAAATATCATACTGACTCCTTTTATACCCCTTCTTTTCCATTATTTCCTCGACTTCCTCCCACGAATTACCCTCAGCCACTATGTTTCTATTCTCATCTATCGCCAAATACTTTCTTACGAGCTTAATGTTCTCAGACATGCTCTCAAATTAAATATAAACTTGTAGAACTATAACTTTATCTGCTGCACTCTATTGTTTCAAATTTTTGAACTAGAGACGTGCTTGTCCTTTTAGTATTTAAAAGATTAAAATGTGCTTTCACTTAGGGAAATAAGTGTTATGAGACGATAATAGCAATATTAGCTGGAAAAAGTTAGTATACTATACGATTATTTAATGTAAAAGCTTGAATGCGACAAAAATCTTTTTTAGCAACATTTTCTAAAATCAAACAGGAAATAATATTCAGTTTATAGATAAGTTATTGTGGTAAGAAGTTCACAGAATTTATACGGAGATGAGGAGAACTGACAAAATAATTGAGGTATTTAAGGGTTTAACGTCTCATACTATGTAGATTCTTTCATCTAATAATTAATCTAAATTATAATATTAGAATGAAAATTAACCCTTTAACATAAAGGTATTAAATCAAACCTATTAATTTAACGTCTTAAACATCCGGTTGTCCGGGGTTCAAGTCCCCGCGGCGGCACCTTCCTAATCCTTTTCATAAATTGAAAGAGATTTACGTTACCATATAGAGAATGATTGGAAACGCGCGAGGAAGTTTTTGGAAACAATAGGCAATTAAAAAGCACAAACTTTTTTAGAATATTACCCTTTAATATAGACTCATTTTTAATTATTATATATTTAAAAAATTATTTTTACTTTCAATAAATGTTTCTTTTTTAACATTTACTATATAGTCAGCTTTCATGCATAACCGCCACTAAATTTAGTATTAATTCACTTATATCATTATAATTTATTTCAACTCCATATTTGTTATAAAAAATATTTTCAACTTCACTTACAGTTAAAGATTTATTTTCGTCTAAGCAATTAAGATTATGTAACATTTCGTATAATAACTTTGATTGGCCGTCTAAAATCGAATACGTCTGCGTTATTCTATTTAGTACAATTATTTCAGAATCAGAAAAATAATTATAAGGATTAGGAAGTAGATATATCTTAATTTTATTTTTGTTCCTAAGAATATATTCCTTAATTTTATTGATTAAGTTATTATATTCAATAATATTATCACTTAACATTCTCTCATTATTTTTTATATAAGTTAAAAAGGATTTAATTTCATACTCATTAAACGGACATTTAACATCTTCTGCAAGTGGATCATTTGTATAAGCGTATGCAACACATCTGCATCCTCCACATTTATATTTTACTAAACACGAAGCACATTTACCCTTAACTTCTCTATTTCTCAACTTAGCTAATAATGGATGATTGTTCCATATCTCAATTATAGATTGATTTCTTATGTTCCCTAATACATAATTCATAAGCGGACAAGGTGTAATATTGCCATTGGAACTAATGCCTAGATTATAAATACCTGCAGTACAACCAGTATATAACTCATTAAACCATAAATCTGGTCTTATAAATATTGCATAATGTGGATGATGTGAAATAAAACCTTTAAGTCTATATGATTCTTCTTTTTTCTTAATCCAATATTTTAAGATTTTATATTGTTCTGGATCTAGATCCAAATCTATAGAATTTTTACCTCTTCCTATAGGAATAAATTCCGATAAATTAAAAGATTTTGCACCTAATTTTAACGAAAGTTCAAACATATTATCTAGGTCATTAAAGTTTAATTTTGTAGGAGTCATCCCTATAGTAAAGGGAAGTTCAAATGATTTAACTATGTTAATTGCTTCAATTAATCTATCTCTTATATTCTTAACGCCCATAAATACTTCTTGGACTTTAGGATCACTATGATGAACTCTAAAATAAATAGTAATACTTCTTAGATATCTTTTATTTATCTCTGATAAAAACTGTAATGAGTTTTTATTTACCAAAATACCAATTGAATTTGATGGAATTACAGTTACTGGAAAACGTGAACCTAATTTATAATAAAGTGATTTTATAAAGTATTCAAAATAGGGGCTTAATAATGGTTCCCCCCGCTAACGATAAGTGTAAGTGGCTTAACCTTAACTAGTTCTTCAATTACTCTTTCTATTACCTCTTTTCATTCTCAAATTCAGTATATCGTTTACTAGATGAATTACTATAGCAATGTATACATTTAGCATTACAATAATTTGTTAAATCGTAAGTTATTTGAATTGGGTATTTAGAATGTTTTAACTTCATAAGCAATCACCAATGGTATAACTCCTATTAACGAAATTAATCCTACAATTATGTATGTTAAACTGTACCCATAAGTATTAATTAGATACCCTACTAGTGGAGGTACAAGTATATATATTATCCTAATTATAAATGAAAGGGAGGAGAGTACAGTGGCTCTATAATTGCTAGGTATTAATTCGTTCTCCCATGAGATTATATTTGACGAGCGGATAGGGTAAATCAGTGACAAACCAAACAGAAGGAATAATATAAGACTTAAGTTGCTAATTGAGAGCGTTAATACAAAGAGTGATAGTAAGAATACTGAGAATATGGTAATTAATCTATGATTTACCTTTTTCAATAACTTCTCGTTTATATAACCTCCTAAAGCAACCGTTAAGAAATAGGCTGACAAAATAAATCCCCAATACTTCTGGGGTAATCCTAAAACATTTACTACATACGGTGAAACGAACTGCATCCATGCTACTAACGGAAAAACAGTAAAAATTGATGAAGTCAGTAAGGCTAATAATGCTCTTTCACTTGCCACGTGTTTCACACCTTCTTTCACAATCCTTTTGGCGGGTAATGTCGTTGTCTTTCCTCCCTTATTATCTTCACTAAGTAGTGCAATAATTACGCTTAGTATCATTACTAATCCAGCTATCAAAATTGGAAAATTTAACTTATGATATAAAAGTATTAAAACGCTAGCGACTGCATTTCCTAAAAATCCTGCAATTCCATTTGCTATCTGTTGCCTTGAAAAAATTTTAGGCAACTTCTCACGTGAATTTAAAGAGTCGACGACCCAGGCTTCTAAGGTATTCGAGTAAATGCCTAATCCTATACCCATTATTCCGTAAGATAAAAACACAAAAATTGGCGATGAGGAAGCTGACAAGCTAATTAATCCTAGACTGTAAATTAACGTGCCTATTGAGAAAATTTTAAGCCTACCATACTTATCTGCAAGTGCAGAAGAGGGTATATCTACTGGTAATGTTAAAATCATATATATTGAAGTAATTAATCCTATTTCAGTAAAAGAGAGTCCTATACTATAAAACCACAGTATTAAATAAGCCCCCATTAATTGTAATGAGAATGAAATTATGAATGAAATTGAAAGAAACGAGTATTCACAATTTCTCAGTACGCTCATAATTAATCACTTAATCTTTAATTTCTCTTTAATTACAGGAGACAAATACTTTATATTCCTAGGGCATAACGGATCTGCATAAAAAGCGTTTTTGAAAACTTGTAGGCTACGAGCATAACAACCGCCACAGTAGTTAGAATACTCACATAAACCACAAATTACCTTCGAATTTCCACGAATTTTTCTAAGAAGCTCATTATCTATTAAATCAATTAATTTTTCCTTAATTAAGTTTCCTATAATAAATTGCTTCTCTCGTAACATTAGACAAGGTGTTAAATCACCATTAGAGAATACACCTAAACTTGTAAGCCCTGCCGAACACATCCTTGTATTTGGAATCACAGTTTTCATAATCTTAGTTAGTCCAAATGGCATTACGGGATCAAATAAACCTGCCCAAGGTTCTCCAACTATTATATCAATATCTCCAAAATATTCTGTTATTAATTCTGTTTCCAGGAACTTAATAAATTTTAAGTATTCATCATAACTTGGCATCAAATCATTAATATTCTCAATAAGATTTCCTTCAAGCATTATCATGTTAAATACAATTGCATCAACATTGTATTTTTTACCTAATTTAACTAAGCCTTCAGCGTTATCCTTACTAATATTTTTCGATGTAAGTGTAACTGATAATGATTTATAAATATTTTCATATTGCGAAAGAATTTTCAATGTTTCTATTACTTTCTCGTAAACTCCTTTTCCTCTAAGATAGTCATTATCTTCAGCTAAATAGGAGTCTATACTTACAGCTATCCACTCCAGTCCAGCATCTATTAAATTGTCTAAAAATCTCTTATTCATTAAAGTGCCATTAGTCACGAGTGCTATACGGTCAATACCAATATCTTTAGCTTTCCTTACCATATCTATTAGATCTGGATGAAGAGTAGGTTCTCCTCCTGTGAACGTTATGCCTATACGGTTGTATTTATTTTTAATAGATATAATATTTTCAATAATTTTCATATAATCTTCTAATTTCATGATGTTATTTCCCATAATTCCTGCAGCAACATAGCAGTATCTACAACGTAGGTTGCACATTTCTAATATTTCAATCGCGATGTTAAGATCAACGGGTTTTAATTTGTATGTTCTTACCATTCACTGAACATCTCCGTAATTTTTGCTAGCCAATTTTTCCTTTAGCTCAAACTTTTTCTTTATATACTCAGCGACAGGTAACATTTCATTTCTTTTTAATGGCCGAAATTCATCTAGTAAAGATAAAGGACTAATTGTAGTTCCAATACACCATGCCATATCTTTTATGTATATTGCTTTTAGACCCATAGGTTGTTTTTCAATTAAACGGCTTTTTTTTTAACTCTCAATAATAGTGTAAACTTTTCAGAATAAGAGATAAATGTTAGAGTTTATTATATAAATGTTTTCAAAAGAATATTAATGGATTAAAATCTTTTGATCATATTGTATTCAGTCTTTCGCTATATATCAAAGAGATTTTAGAGTATAATACGCTTTGGTAAACTGGAAAGTTTAATAATAAGAGAAGTACTCCGTTATCCACTGATTGTTACATCAATATTCATTAATTTTTTTATAAATCAGTTCTTTCTTCTCTCATGAAACGCCTCACGTTTTTAATATACGTAATTCAGAAACGTTTTAAGCATCCGGTTGTCCGGGGTTCAAGTCCCCGCGGCGGCACCTTAACTACATTTGCTGATAATTTCGGACAGTTTTCTCGATAAGAATAACTACCAAAAGAGTAAGGATTTGGTAACAATAATTAATACAATCGTGTATGTTTAAGCTTTTATCTTTCCCCGAAACGATACTTATACGTCTCAATCTTACTTCTCAAATTGTCAACCAACATTTTAGTCTCAAAGCTTACATTCTTCCCATCCATAGCCTCCTCAGCCCTTGCCAGATACTCCTTAGCCCTCAAGTACAAATCCTTGTTGTCATAAGCTACAGCATTTTGCAAATACATCATGCCGAGCATGGCCAACTCTGCAACATAATTTTCTGACTCCCTATCTGAAAACTCTAACGCTTTCTCATACCTCTTAATCACTTTTTCATTAATAGGTTGTTCACTCTCTGGAGAAATTATATACTTAGTACTAGCTTCTTTTTTCCTTATTCCAGGAGGTCTTATCCCGCGCCTCATAAGATATCTGTTAAGGTAAGTGGATAATGTCGCACCTTAATGTCGAAGATATTAGAGTGCTTAAGGAAATGGAATAATGTTAAGCTATGCAAAAAGTTATAAATAATATCATAGGCTAAAATAAATACTATAGCTGATGGTAATGCCCCAAGTAATAGGATAAGTAAGACATATTTTAAAGTTAATATCTCTTTTGTAGGACCAAAAATGATCTCTCAGCAATAATGATTACCACCCTTAAAATATCGACAATATAAATATATTTTACACTAACAAAGTTTTACTCAATATTTACGTAAAAGACTACAATACCTAAGATAAGAAGTGACACTAAGTTTAGAAGGACTGTAATCTCGGCGTAAGGAGTCAAGAACGTTCTGAAATATGAGGCAATAATTAACCCTATAGTATTACTTACAACTCCTTGAACGCTTCTTATTCCAGAGGCTACTATTCTATCCTTATTCCTAACTGAAGACATTGTATAAGCAGTGTTTGAAGTAGTAGCAATTCCAGAAGACGCACCCAGTAAAAATTCTCCCAAAATGACGTTGAAGAAAAGAGACAAGGAGGATAAGGCCATTGAGACAAAACCGAAAGACGCAACCCTTAACTTATACTTATCGTGAAGCTTACCAGCGTAAAATGAGACAAATGTAAAGGAAAGAGGGTAAAGGAGAACTAACGAGCCAATGATTAGGGCAGGTAAATGTAAGGAGTATAAATAAAATACAAAGAAAGCGGCTATCATATTCCTTGTAATTGAGTGTAAAAAGCCCGAAAGACTAGTTAAATAAAATACTTTACCTAACTTTATTTTCCACAAAGTCATAACTAGACCTACTAAGGATAGTAATAAGAACAGTGGGTAATATAGTCCTAAGATTATACCGTCAAATATTAGCGAAGTATAAATTATATTAATCCCTAATCCCGACTTTGCATGTACCTCGTTAAGGGATAGTATTAAGAACAGTGAGATAAAGGAAAGAACCGATGTTATCGCGAATAAGTATTTCCAATTAATTTCAGCAATTATTCCTCCAAGGGGTAAGCCAAAAACGTAACCCAGGCTAACTATAGTGTGATTTAACCCTATCATTTTCCCTCTCTCCTCATCTGAGCCTATAAGACTGGCGTAAGACAAAGACGTTAGAAGAACCATTGAAGCCCCAACACCTTGAAAAATCCTAAGAATGAGTATAAGTAGAAAAGAGTTAGAAAAAATTATGAGAAAGGACGATAAAGCCATTATCATTGTCCCTAATATTAAGACCATTTTTACTCCAACTTTTTCTGCTAAAAGTGAAAATGGAATGGAAAGTAAGACCTCAGTCACTATATAAATTGACAATAGAGTTGAGGCTTTTACATATGATATTGAAAAATCTTTAGCTATTAATGGAATGGCCATTAATATCATTGTAGCTTCAAGTGAAGAGATAAACGAAGGTAACGAAGAGAAAAGGACAGATCTAGATAATTCATTCATCCTTATACTTCACCTCCAGGTTTTTACACAACTTGTTCTAAAACCGATAATATATTGTAATATACTCTTTCTTCTTTTACCAATCCCTTTTCCTTGTCGATAATTAATATATTTACACTCATTATTTCGAATTTCTAATTCCTATCGCCTGCCATTAAAAGTTGATTTCCCCTCCATTCGCCGAACCCTATGTTGTCATTCCATGTCACATTAATTAATTTAGATTTATAACCAAGGATTTTTAAAACTTTTAGATTTTTTGAGTGTTCTTTCCTCTTAATTATTCTAGAGTGTTCACACGAGTGTATATTAACTAGATCGTCTGGGTAAAAATTTAACAAATATTCTATATCATATGAGTTCCAGGATTTTATGAAATCTTTTTCAAATTTTTGATAATTGAGCAGATAGTGTCGTCATTAGGGTATAAATTTATTAAACGTTGATTCTGTATATAAAGATTAACAATAAATTCGAATATTATATAAAGTCTAAAAATTATAGAAATATAAATAAGCAAGTGACGACACTATCATTGAGCATCATTATTTCTTTACCATTTTTCTGATGTAATTGGATGAGAAAAATTAATGATGCAATTTTAATCGTTAATACTAGCAATAGTTCAAATTACGTAATATTTAACATTGTATGTCGAAGAATGAGACGTTTTTAAACAAGGTAGTGATGGAATGATTGAATTGGATCCAAATAATTATTTTACCTATAACAGAAAGCTCGTGGTATTTGTTGATCCTTCAATGATTTATTACATAGTACATAAATAATATAAACCATCTTTTTAGTTATTTAGTATCTCCAGTAATCTACTTCTTCCTACAATTATTGCGATAGATTTATAGTAGCAGTGGATATATCAGCATCAAGGAGAAAATAATTTTTATTTCCTAATTTATTATGAATTTTATTCACAATAATTTGAGTAGTATTCAAAAATTCGAGATTGCATCTCTCATATAAGGCATTAAGCTAATGTATATAAGGTATCAATTAGATCTTCCAACTTCAGTGAGTACACTTCCATCCTACCTTGTCCTCTGGCGGAAATTATCATAGATAATGCCTCAAAACCCACTTTTACATTACTATCGGATTTGCAAATAGCCCTTTTCATTTCCTTATTTTGAATTACAATATTACAATTTACTTTACTGAAGTTTACCTTAATGAGACCTAAGTCTAGCTGAGATACAATCTCGTTAATCTTACTTAATATACTAGTAGCATCTCCACTGAATTCAAATGATGGTGTTAGCGATAATCCTTGTGTCATCTTCTCTTTATCAGTTATACTCTTAATAATGTCTCCATATATTGATGGGAAATAAACTCTTGCATAAGTCGCGAAATGGTCTTCTACTATATGCTTTGCGAAATCAATAGCTGTCCTTCCTAATATTTTATCTAATAGTGAATCGTTATACTTTACATTCGTTGCAATGAGTAGCTTTGTCTGAGTATTTCCTAGACTTTTTGGCACAAATTCTATTGTAAACTCCAATTTTCCATCATTAGACATACCAGAATATTTTATACTTTGCATATCAACTATTGGCCCTTTGAAAATCCCTTCAGCGTATTTGAAGTCTTTTGTGGTTCTCAGTAATATGTACAGAGCTATGAACTCGTCTGTGGGTGCTGATAATTCCCTAATTCTATCTCCCATGAGATACTCGCCCTTCTGTTTATCCTTAAATTTTAAAATGGAAATATGTCCACTAACTCCACTAACAAACAAAGGATCCATAAGGAATTTTCTCACGAACGAAATAGGGGCATCCATTGTTACTTCTGTGCTGTACATTTCCAACTCGTTATAATATCTTAATATGCCAATTTAAATTTTTTACAGTTTAATTTTCGATAAAAAAAAAGAGTTTATTGGTGAACTATAGAGTCTTTTTCAATTAGGTAGATATATATTATGTTATGAATTTATGCATTTCTAATATCCTCAATACTAAGATTTTAAATAAATATAGTCTAAGAAATACTAGAGTAATCATTGTGATTTATTCGATCTAAGAGATTTTCTATTTAAGTTAGTAAAAATAGTTATTAATACAATAGATTTATTTTTAAGGAGACGATTTTATAGGTCTACCGCAGAGAGGGGTCGGACTTTCATTGAGGTTTCATGAATTTGTATCCAACCTCTCGTCCTCATTCCCCTTGTCCGGCTCCCCATGCCGTCTACGGGAGCGGTAGTTAAACCACTCCCTTCAAGGACATAGGGAGCCTCATCGAACCCATCCTCCCCCTCACATTGCTCATCGAGTTCACTGTAGGGCCCTCTTCTACATGTCAACATTAACGGAAAAAGCTTATAAATTTTCGTTAAGGGATAGTTAGTAATGTTAAATGATATCAAATGACATAAACTTCACGGCTTATCGGAAACTATTGACGACAGCTAATTCTATGTTATTCCATTTTAATCCGTGCTCGCACTGCAGGCTTTTATTATTTTCTTGTGAGTACTTCAGATAAAACACAGTTATTCCAAGTATTATTAAATAAATTGAGTATTTTACTTCTATTAAATCATTACAGATAAGAATATATAATTCCTGTTATTATTTTAAAACTAATAATAATGGAAAGTTACTAGTTAGTAATGTAAAACTTTTAGCTATCAAGTCAAAATTTATCTCATGAGAATATTAGTTGTCGACGATGTTGGTAACGTTTTGGGAGTATTTAGCAGTGAAGACGAGGCTTATAATTTTGCAAAAGAAAAAATGAAAGAAGGCAAAAAAATTCACCTAAAGGTTCAACGTGAAAGGCTTCTTGCCCTGGATAAGAAAGGTAAAGAAATAGAAGAATTCAAAAACGTAGAGGAGGCTTATGAGTTTTTAAAAGATAAAGTAAAAGAAGGAGAGAAAGTGAGGATAGTAATTGGAAATAAAGATTTTTACGTTACTGATGATACTGGTAACGTTTTGGGAGTATTTAGCAGTGAAGATGAGGCTTATAATTTCGCAAAAGAAAAAATGAAAGAAGGCAAAAAAATTAGAATAATAGCTCCTGCAGAATTATACACTAAATGAGAGTTAAGCTTAAAGTAGAGAACGTTGAAGAATTGTTTTTAATAGATACGGGCTTTAGTGGTGATTTAATAGTAAAGTCTGATGTTTTCGATGAAATAAGTGCAAAACCTTCGGACGGAGGAGAAGTTTGTGTTGCTAAAGACCTTTGTTTTTCAGCTTTACAAAAAGTTGTTAGCGTGAATATCTTAAGCAAGCAAATATTGTGTAGGGCTTTATGGGTTCCAGAAATTGAAGAAAATATAATAGGCGAAGGGGTACTAATAAAAGCAGGCCTTTTGCTTGATTATAAAAATTTCGCAATTTCTGATCCTTAAATATAAGTTACTAAGTTCAATAACCTGAAGATCCGTGGTTGCCACATTATTTGCATTCATCATAATACAAGGTGCATGCAATATAGAAAGTAATATTGAGACGTCTTAATATTATTAGAAATCAAAAGTAGTCAGAATAATTGTCTAGTATAAATGTACAGAGAGCTTTTTACCCCATCTTCTTACGTGAAAATTTTTCGCCCCTCGATTATCCTTAAGTAATTTATTGGAACGGCTACGGTATTTGAACTAGTTTTATCCTCTTTAACTC
>Ga0081474_110728_pt1 | contig 11444 bp, 11 predicted proteins | sample OneHunmetagenome_2_FD_70978 | JGI IMG/M metagenome (GOLD analysis project Ga0081474, IMG submission 70978) | Ferrous microbial mat communities from One Hundred Spring Plain, Yellowstone National Park, USA v2 (version 2) | ecosystem: Environmental > Aquatic > Non-marine Saline and Alkaline >... | reverse complement strand
TGTATTTGATTAGTTTCAGCGTTGTTGTTTTTAACAAGCTGGTTTTCTATTTGGTTGAGGATTGGCTGGTTATTGCAATATTGGTTGATCCAGCATGATGGTAATGATGGTGGTATGAAAGATGTTGTATGTAAGAAACTTGTTGGAGTTAGTGGCATTGGTGGTAACCATTGGGGTTCTGCATATGCAATGGATAACGCTAGTGATAAGGCTGTGGTAAGCTTTTTCATGTTGTAATGATACCATGAAAGGTTGTATTTGTCAAGGGGTTTGTGGTGGTTTAGATAGACCAAGTGATGGTTTTATGGTATAATAAAAATAGTAATGAATGATTTATAAGGTAAAAACTTTTAGGAGTCGTTTGTAATGGAAGATTTGATAGACACAGTGAAGATTCCAGAACTTAGGGAACAGTTAAAAGAGATAGGAATTATTACAGAAAATCAAAATATGTTTCCACTATTTGAATCAACACTACAACCAAGATATGAGAAGAGAGTGTTTAAAGGAGAAAATTGGAAACTAACCATTCAAGGTCGCTTAGGACAAGAACATAAAAACTTGTTGGAAATAATACTTTGCAAAAAGTATTTATATGATTTTATTGAAATAGGTAGTGAGCATCTACAAGTATTATATAACGAAAAGAAAATACAAAGATATACGTCAAAAATATCAGAATATAGTCATGAAAAATATGAGGAACTCTTAAAGGATATGATGCAAACAGTCATTGAACTTAAATCAAATGATCCAAGAATAGGTCGATCAGAATGTATGGTTTCTGAAAGAATTGTGATCAAAAATTTTAAACCACCACAAAAAATGTCTTCAATTATTCTTGAAAAAGTACCACTAAGTATAATGACATTTGGTACTATGGCAACTATATTTATTGAAAATGAGTTCACATTGCTTTGTAATCAAAACCAATTTGGCTTGAAAAGTGAAATCTATCGTAAAATTTTTCAAGAAATAACAAGACAAATGTATGATGAAATAGGAAAACTTTTTACAAGTTTCACTGAAGATAATCTAATTATCACCTATAGCAAAATGAGTAAATAAAACAAAAGGATGTATTTATGAAGATAAACATAGTCGTAACTACAGAGAGTTTAAACAAGATGAATGAAAATAGTAGAAATATTAGATATAAGGAGGTGTAATATGTTTGACTTTACTCGCCAAAAACAAGAAACCAAGAAGTTTTTAGATATCCTATCAGAAAAAACTACCTGTAAGATTAGGATAACTGTTTTGGATCATTCAGATGGAACACCAAAAGGGTATATCTTGAATAATAAAGTACCAATAAAAATCAAAGATGCATATTATATTCTGGAAAGAGAAAATGCGTGGTATAAAAACGTTGTAAATAAAAAGTCCATTATTTGGAGCTTCTCAAAAGACGAACAAGGCTACAATGTTGTACTTATTAATGACATAAAAGATACAGAAGCTTTTATCCTTAGAGACTTCTTTTTACTTTGGAACTCTGGTAATAAATTTCAAGCTGCTTTTTTGCTTGATAGATATGTATCGGCTGAAGATGTAGTTAAAATACAGAAAACGTTGATACAAATTTATGGTGGTGATAAAAGAGCTCTTGGCGCAGCACATAATAAGAATATGCCAGGGTTTTATAATATCCAGTATCCAGAGTTACCATATTCACGAATTAAATATATAGGAGGAAACACATTAGATGTGAATTATATTATGGAACAGTATGAAGAAATGTATGAGAAAAAAGAAGAACCAAACCAGCATGTTTTTACAGTAGAACAAGTTATGAGACAATTACTAAATAAGCCTAAAAAGACATGGAAAGATTTTTATATGGCAAAACAAAATGTATCTAGAGCAGATATCTCATATGCAATATATTTGATGGCAATAGGATACGATGACAAACAAATAATGCAAGCTCTTTTGAAAGAAAGTTATATGTTTGATACAATCGAAAGAGGAAAGCGTGAAAATTATTTGAAAAGAATTTTAGTATTAGCAAAAATGTATTATAATAAGCAACGTGATAAAAAGAAATATGAATAAATCTAAAGTTATGGAAAACAGAATTAGATACATCTAAGAATATCTTGGACAATCTGTATGATCTTGTCTTGGGGAAATTCCTTCCAGTATCAATAACCTTGATACTGGAAGGGAAGCCTAATAGTTCAAGAACTCTCCGCACCGACTTTATAGTGGTGGTGATACCTACTTGTTACTCTCCAAAAACTCTTCTTTAGTGTTGAAAACTGTTATGAATTCAGGTGTTTGCCGTCGACTTACACCTAACGAAAGCTGACATTTTCTACCAACCTGTTAGACTGCGACGCCTCTGCACCGATAAATGATGCAGACTTACCCGACCCACTATTCCATAGGCTCTTTAACAGCCTACAGAATTCGTAGTCGCTTTTAATCTTGATAGGATTACATAGCTTAAATAGTTTGTATTTTAACCAAGCAAAGCATTTACCAGTGCCTATTTTGATATGGTTTACTGCAGCGTTAATATCAGCATTAAATACTTTGTTTATAACGGTATCCAAGAATAAGCCCCTCTTAACACGCTTTCCTTTGAAAGCATTAGTCAAGTCAGGGCTTTCTTGAATGCCTTTTATATCATCTGATATACAACTTGCCTTAGATGTGTATCTTTCATTTATATAATGAATGTTTATTCCATATTCTTGTGCTTTGTATTCTATGTTTTGTAATAGCTTTATAAATGGTATTTGAATGAAGTTTTGCTTTGTAGATTTATTTAAATTACATTCTCCGTTATTTTTAAGCTCTGCTAAGTTTTTAGATATAAATAAGTCTGTTATTCCATGCAGATGTAAATACTCAACTACACGCTTAGCCATCTTGTGAAATTGATCGTGAAAGAACCTGTTTCTTTTTGAATATAGAAATGAGATAAACTTACCAATTTTTCTTCCTTTCTCTGTATATCTTGCAGGATATTTTGTTCCTGTTTTTGATACACCCCATTCTACTACTTCCTTTGACTTACTTTCGTTTAGTTTAGCCACAAGTCTGTTGAATTTTGAATTATAATCTTTAAAAGGTTTGCCATCTACCAATAGTGACGGTGTGGTTTCATCATCTACAAATACCGCCATTAGATTGTTTATCCCTATATCTATGCTTGCGTATTTAAGTTGCTTCGTTTCTGTTTTCTTAAGTTCTTTCAAATAACTAATTTGCAAATACAAATCTCCATTGTCATACACAACTCTTGCTGAGTATAGCCTATCTATTTCTGTTAACTTCTCAACTTGTCTTTTATCCACATGTATATAAACCATGTGGTCAGACAAATTAATACCTACCAAGTTTTCTTTATCTAATCTTGCAAAAGACAAAGAACAGTATTTATCCAATTCAACTGAATAGTTTGTTATCTTAGATAGTTTCTTGGGTTTTGGTGGTTTAGGAATTCCTGTAAATAAACTTGGATTTTGCTTATAAGTTTCTAAACTATTAAAATACGCTTTAAAAGTATCTTTTATTCTCTTTATAACCATAAATATATTGTGTGATTTCAGCTTCTTAGCGGTTTCCTTAAGTTCATTCCAAAGTTGGTTATCTTTGTATTTGTTCTTGAGATATTCTGTCTTATCTGAATGTTTGGAATTGTAATCATATAAAGCACATATCATAAGCTGTGGTGAAGTTAGTAAATTAAAGTCGTTTGTATCTTTACCATCTTTATATAGATTGTAGTTTTGGTTTATAAGTATTAGTAATATGTTTTCAAAGTGTTTATAAGTAAATAAAATGTTTTTTAGTTTCTTTTCTAACTTGTTAGACTTTATTCTTATAGAAAATGTTCTTAACCCTGTATTTCGTGTTAAAGATTGTTTGCTATGCTTTTTCATCCCGCTTTCTCAATTTAGTTATCGATGCACCCGTAAGCTTTAAAAACTTCCCTATTTTATGCATACCTTAATAATATATAACATATTCTAACCCTATCAAGTAGAAAAAGTAGGAAAAAGAAGAAAAGTTCCAATAGTTAGTAGTCTAACCAACCTTGTCCATACAACCTTATCTATACAAGCTTTTTCCAGCCTTATTTTTCCAACAAAACTGGCTTTCTGGAGTTATTGTATTTCAATGGTTACAAGTTTGTAACCATTTTGTAACCAAGTTTGTAACCATGAAATTATTGATAGGGAATAATAATATAGATGTGGTTACAAAGTAACAAGAAAAAATAAGGTTTTTATAGAAAATATTTTGCAAAAACAGCAGATTGCCAGAAAATTATTGATAGACAAGCCTTTCCCCAATATCCCATTGGTGCTCTATGGGATTTTGGCATTTTATCTTGATTATTTGTTTAAATAATAATTTTTCAAACGCGACATATTTCAACAGTGCAAATTATTGGTGCTCTAAGATAAATAGACAATTCAAAAATAAACCACATTGTCTATCAATGATTTGCTTTTCAAACACATTTTCACCATTGGTGCTCTAAGATAAACTGGAATATACCATGTTAAAAACATTGTCTATCAATAAGTCTCACTTTAACATCTTTCTCATTATTGGTGCTCTAAGACAAAACTGTTTTTACCATCTTAAAATCATTGTCTATCAATTGTTTGAATTTTAAGTGTCTTCTCATCATTGGTGCTCTAAGATGAGCTGGCATATAGTCTGTAAAATATTGTCTATCAATAACTATAAACCGACATATTTCAAACACTTTTTCAACATTGGTGCTCTAAGATAATCTGACATATACCGTGTTAGAAACATTGTCTATCAATAATTTTATTTTTTATTTTCTTCTCATCATTGGTGCTCTAAGACAAGCTGGTTTTTATTAAACAAAGCGTTTAAAAATAGTATATCATAAGTTATTCATAATACGATAATTTTTAATATTTTTAAACATAACAATTAATATTCCAACATTTGTTTAATAAAAAAGCCATATTTTTCATTTTTTTATGCTATATTTTTAATTGTTTTTTTGTAACCATCTCAAACCATTGATACACAATGAATGGTTGGTTACAAACGTGGTTTTTTTATTTTGTAACCTAAATTTATTTTTATGTTTGTTTTAAAATTATTTTTGTAACCACAGCAAACCATTGATACATAATGAGATTTTTGGTTACAAAATTTTTGTGAAAGTTGCTTTTTTGTAAGAAAAATGTTTAATATTTACCAATTTGCTTGTAACCATTGATACACAATGGGATTGTTGGGGTATAAAATTTTTGGTGAAAACAAAAATTTTGTAACCATTGAACCACAATGAAATGGTTTGTGCTAGATTGATTGTTACAAATTTTGATGGATATCCTTTGACAAAATAAAACCAAATTGATATAATATTTATAAATATTGTTTTAAGGAGGCTGCTTATGGAAATAAAACTTGAAAAGGAGAGTTATTCAACAAGAGAGTTAATGCTTCTTTTGAATTTATCTCATATGGCAATTTACAAGCTTGTAAAGAATGGCAGGCTTCATCCTGTTCGCATTGGTAACAAACATGTGTTTTTTAAAGAGGATGTGGAAAGATATATAAGAGAAGAGCAAAATAAAAGAGCTATGAAATAATCCTAGTAAGGAGGTTCACAACAGTTGCTATTTTCTGTAAAAAAGTGTATAATATTATTGGTGGAATATGATAACACTTCAATGTATACTTGAATTTAAAAACGAAAAAGATAAAGAAGTGGTATTAGATTTGATGCGTAGATTTTCATCAGCAACAAGATATGCATATAAAAGGTTGTTAGAAAGTGAAGAAAGAAAAGATTTAAAGAAAAATATATCAAGATTATTTAACATAAATACAAGATACTCAGATGATGCTATATTTTTAGCACAGTCTATGATATCATCAAACAAAGAAAGAAATCAAAATCTCAAAAAGCTTGTGTTTGGTTCAAGAGAACTGTTTGAAAAGTTAAAGAAGAACCATTTAACAGGAAAACATAGAGAAAAGCTAACAGTGAAGTGGAGAGAAAAAAGGCAAGGAAATTTATATTCAAGAGGCGACAAATCTAAACAAGGAAATCTAAATTTAAGACTGCAGTGGATAAACGATGAGTTATATTTGAGAATAAATATAGGAGATAGACAATATATTTATGCAAAGGTTATTAGAACCGTAAGCAGGAAAAACGATAAATGGATAGATTTTATGTTTATGCTATTGAAAGCTAAAGAATCTAATAGCTGGTTTCCATATAGTGTTAGATTAAAATTAAAAAATGGTAAAGTTTATGCTTTCATATCTGTTGAAGAGAAATTACCACCTGTTACAATTAAAAAAGATAATGGTATTATAGGCATAGATGTAAACGCATATCCATTCCATTTGGCATTAGCTGTTGTAAATAAAGAAGGTAATTTAGAAAAATATCAAAGTATCAGCTTGGATGAGTTGTTAGAAGTAAATTCAGAAAAAAGACAGTACTTGGAATGGCAAATAGCACATGAAATAATAAAACTTGCAAAGGAAGAGAATAAAGCTATTGCTATTGAGAACTTACAGAAATTACCAAAAGGTAAAAGAGGTGACGGATTTGCTAAATTAAGAAACAGATTACAGAAATGGAGTTATAAAAGATTATTAGAAAAAATAGAAATACTAGCAAAAAGAAATGGAATAGAGATTAGAAAGGTAAATCCAGCATATACGTCTGTCATTGGTAAATTAAAATATGCTCCACAATACAATATAGACAAAGATATTGCAGGGGCTTACGTAATAGCAAGAAGAGGATTGGGGTATAAGGAAAACATACCTAAGAATTATAAAGAGCTGTTAAATGATATTGATTTTCTCTCATATAGTATTGCAAGAATTGAAGACAACATTACGAATTTAAAACAAAGGTTAAAAGAAGAGAAGAATGAATATAAGAGAAACAAATTAAAAAGCAATTTAGCAAAATTAAGAAAGCATTTAAAGACGTTACAAAAACATTTAGAAAGTGGAAAGAGCAAGACAGCTTCCCAACATCCTGTCAACCAATGGAAGGAACAGGTGAGGGATTCCGTTTATACGGGGTACAAAAGCTGGCAAGTTCTTTTCACAGCCCTTGCCTTCTGCTGTCTTGAAAAATCTTACAGAGATTTTTCTCCTTTAAAACGTGTTATAATTTCAAAGGATTGGATAGCAGTGGCAAACAGGTTAGTTCCTCCTCTTGGTCAGGGGACGACTATGCAAAGCTGCTTAAGCAGTTTTGCATAGTTTGGTTGACCAGGCACAAAATGTTACAATTTCAACTTGATGACAACAAAGAGACGGTTCAAAAGCTTATTGAGTTTTACAAACTAGCTAGGAAACTTAATTTTATCAATGAATACATAATAGATAGAACTATTAGTGGTTTCTGTGTAAAAAATCAAATCCCAGACCAAGTTATCTATGAAATCTTTAAAGCAATATATGATACTGAATATGATGAGAAAAACATAAGTTATATTATTAAGAGAACCAGAGAAAAACCAGATCTGAGTCCAGGTTCTAGTGTTGTTGTATACCATGCTAAACAGCTTCTTAATAGTGGGTTACTTACAAACGAGGAGAAAGAGTTTGTAAAGGATTTTATTATAACCATAAAAAAGTATAGAATAGACAAAGATAATATTGAGTTACCAAATTACTTAGAAGGTGTTGAAAATGTTTATTTAGTATCTTCAAAAGAAAAGTATAACAAAAAGAAGGGTGTTTGTTACATCGAAAAATACTTTGTTGAAAAAGATGAGCGTTATATTAAGATGGTTTGGTACATTGAGATTGAATCAGATGAACCAAATGCAATCTATAAGAAGCATATACGTACTGATCGTTCTAAACGAATAGGTGTGAAAATAGAGATAAAAAGACTTCTAAAAAATGTAACCGATAAAACTACTACTTATGAGATTTTGATTGGTGATAAGTTTACTTTTGTACCATCATCTGATTCAACTAGACTTAATGATATTATCAATGAGATTTCACTTAAAAGTATTACATATACTTTTTCTTTTAATAGGTCTCTTTTTAAAGAGTATTTTACCATTAAGGTGAAAGAATACTTCGAAAAACATGGGGAAAATCCTATACCTTGTTTGGTATCAAAATCCACTGGGTGGAATGAAGATAATACAATGTTTTTCCATTATGATCTTAATGACGAGAAACATGAGTTACACAAAGAACATCTGTTGTACAAAGACCGCAAAGCAAAATCATTCAACCAGAAAGAGCAACATGAGTTAGTCTATAAACTGTTAAAAGAAGGTAAACTATTGGGCGTTCTTCTTAGTATATCAGCTTCATCTATTTTGTTAAAACCATTTAATCTTAAACCTATTGTTTGTGTTATCTCTGGAGAATATGGTGTTGGTAAAACTAAGGCGTCTCTTATTGCAACAAGTCTATTTTATGAGTCAGAATATCTTCTTATAGATCTAGGTACTGTTAAAATAGGGTTTGATCAAATATTTTCATCTCTTAACTCATTACCATTTGTAATTGATGAAGATAGATTAACATCATGGGTAGTTTATAATGGTGGTTTAGCTTTTCTTGTTACATCGTTGAAATATGCTATCTTTTCAGAATTACCAATAAAAGGTAAAGCTTATAATAACAAATACCTAGTAATAAATCCCACAAACTTAAAGTCTAATATGTTTTGGAATACAGAAGTAACAAACATCGATGAAATCAGAACTGCTGGTACCATTGAAAGAATGTTTTATATTGACGTTAAAAGTTGGGATCAATTCACATCGTTGCCTGATGTAGATTATAGTACAAATGGGAAATATGCCGGTTGTGGTGTGGATTATATAAAATTTGTGATGGATAATATGGAAAGCCTAAAAGAACGCGTAGCAAGAGAAAAAGCACTACTTGATATTAAACACAGAGAAACAATAGATGTTGCGTCTACCATCTACGCTGGCATTATACTTCTTGAAGAGTTTTATACCAAATATTTTGGATTATCTCAACCACTTATATTTATGGAGTTAAGACAAACTGTTGATAATCTTCTTGATAATAATAAGAATGTATTTATACCATTCATAAACGAGACCGTTTTCGAATTCTATCAGTATCTATACAACAACTTTGATCGCTTTGGACGAGTAGAAAGAATAGAAAATGGTAGATATATTATAATGCATAGACCAAAATCCAAAAAGGATCTTGGTGAATATGACATAGTCACAAAAGCCTTCTATATTACACCTGACGGTTTTGACAGAATTGCAAAGGATCTAAAGAAAGATAGAAAGCAACTTATAGATGTATTGATTCAAGTTGGTTTTATGGAGAAAAGAAAGGTGAGATACTATTCAAAAACAAGAAACTCTAATATATTAGCATATAAGGTGGAATTCTCTAGAATGTAAAGTCAAGATGGGTATGCATATACAATCGTTATGTCACTTATACAAATAGAATCCGCTATAATATTATCATGCTAAATTACGTGAACACAGCTATTGCCATCTATATTGTTATGTCTGGCGGATTGTTCCTATATTTACACCACCAAACTGAAGAATACTTAGATAGACACAAAAGAAAGCTCTGGTTTGTGCTGTTCTTCTATTTTGCAGCTTGTGTGTTTGTAATGCAAATGGTGGTATCAGCAAGTGGTGGGTAATAAACGTGAAAACAAACCACTTGACAAAATCAAAAAGTTATGCTATACTAAAATTAGTAAATTTTTGCAAAGGAGGTAGTTAATGAAATCGTTGGAAGAAATCATTGAGCATGTGAAATCAAACCACGAAAAACTTAGATCTTACATTGCTACTGGTATTGATAACGGTTACAATATAGTACTTGTTCATCTTACTGGTCCAGGTGCGCTTCAAAAACCAAATTTGCTTGGTGTTACTAATCCAGAGTTTTACAATGCAAGAAGATATAAAGACAAGATACTAGCTGAGTTTGATAGTAAGCCTGGACAATATACATATGGAGTAATGCTTGGCAAACAACCAGGTGGGTTTTACCTTATTTGTATTGAAATTGATATTGATAATGAATGCAAAGAGATAGCAAGGAAAAAGTATGAAGAGTTTTTTCAAAAATATGGTATATCTTATCACCTTGAAACAACATTGTCTGGAAGGTATCATATCTTTTTTGCTGTAGATAAAGTATCGAATAAATTAAAGAAGTTAATAGAGCTTGTTTCAGACTGTGATGCTATAAAATACTTAGGTGGTAAACCAGTTAAAGGTGAGATAAGAATTCTTGGTATAGATAGTCCTCATCTTGGTACAGTTTACAATGGTATTGCTAACAATTGAAAACCATTTTATGGTAAAATTAGGAAGTTTTTATAAAGGAGGTTTGTGTTATGGAAAGCCGACAAGATAGCTTGCTTAAAGACAGTTACACCACAAGGGAACTAATGAATCTTTTAAACATATCAGATGTTACACTGTACAAGCTTGTCAAAGCAGGTAAGCTTAATCCAATCATGATGGGCTCTAAGTATATCTTTTTCAGAGATGATGTGGAAAGATTCATAAAAGAAAGACAAGCTAATAGAACCTCACGTAAGCCAAACAATGATAAAAAAGCTGCCAAGTAGCTGGCAGCTTTAGGCAGGTTTGAGGAGGTAGCAATGCCTGCTGAAGGCTTGAACCTATGATTAGTATACTTCAAACTGACAATTTTGTCAAGTATAATGTGCATTGGGGACGTGTCATATTTGTGCCCATTCTGAATGCTATTGAGTATAATTTCTTGCTCAATAGCATTGAAATGCGATTACTAATCTTTGAAGGAGGTAATAAATATGTCTGAGATCAAAAAACTTTTAGAGGAGTTGTATTTCAGAATTGCAGTAATGTACATGTATAATCTTGGGAAGTCTGACCTAGAAGTAAAGAAGATGTTTTACGATGCATTCGCTATATCAGATAGAGAAATGAAAGAGTGGTTTCGTGTACATTGTCCTGAATGCCCAGAATTAGAAGAAGATAGTTTAGATAACTACGTAGATGTTGATACTGTGGTTTTTCTTGCAAGAGAATACGTTAGACATTTACCTAAAAGGGGGTAATAGATATGTTACCAGAAAAACCAAATCACATAGAACAATTAAAAGAAAGTTTTTTGAGGCTTCACACTTTGATATTGATACCTCATTGTGGAACGACAAGTCTATCACAATTTATATAAAGATGATGTTTAAGCAGGTTTGTATTATAGTAAAGGACTATACCTATGGTTATTATAATTAGAACTAACAACTTTGTTAAGTTTTTCGTTTTCTCAAATACATACAACCACCATGCTGTAACCCTCTTTCATACCATACCCATTCTAGAGGTTTTACAATATGGATAATGCTGACAAAATAAAAAATATGTATAATCAACTTAACACAAACATCGAACAAATTATAGAACATGTAAAATCTAACC
>Ga0081474_124121_pt1 | contig 11479 bp, 13 predicted proteins | sample OneHunmetagenome_2_FD_70978 | JGI IMG/M metagenome (GOLD analysis project Ga0081474, IMG submission 70978) | Ferrous microbial mat communities from One Hundred Spring Plain, Yellowstone National Park, USA v2 (version 2) | ecosystem: Environmental > Aquatic > Non-marine Saline and Alkaline >... | reverse complement strand
ATTGAGCACGATGAGCCTCTGCGAGGATGAGAGATCGGGGAGCGTGAAGCCCATTGAGCTCAGGGCATCGGCCGCGAGCACGCCCTGGCCGCCGCTGTTCGTGAGCACGGCTATCCTGCTTCCTGGATCCGACTTTATCATGACCGCGGCCTTTGCCGCGTCCAAGGCATCCTCGAGCGATGAGACGACGTACGCCCCGGCTTGGCGCAGCGCCTGTGTCACCACGAACGATGAGGAGAGCACGGATGCCGTGTGGGAGCTGGTGGCCCTCTTCCCAACCTGCGTTACCCCCCCGAGCAGAAATATAACGGGTTTGCCGTTCTCCCTAGCCCTCCTGACGGCATCCATGAGCGACCTCCCCTCCGAGGATCCCTCGGCGTAGATCAATATGGCAGAGGTCAGAGGGTCCTGCGCGAAGTATTCCACGGACTCCGCAATGTTCACGTCCTCGGCGTTCCCCAAGGTCACTATCGCCCTCACGCCCGGACCTGAGGAACACAGCTCATCGTATAGCGCGACGCCGAGTTGCCCACTCTGCGAGATGACCGCCAGGCTCCCCCTCTTGGGTCTCGGCAAGTTCTCCCTTCCCCCCTTGCGAAACGGAGCGAAGAATGTGAAGACGCCGCTGTATGTGTCTACCACTCCTAACGTATTGGGACCGAGCATCCTCATACCCCCCAGGTCGGGGATCAGATCCTTCAGCCGGCGGCCTCCCACCTCCCCGAAGCCGCCCGATATCACTATGGCGCCCTCGTAGCCCTTTGCAATCGCCATCCTGAGATAATCGACCGTGAGCGAGGTGGGCACTATGAGTACGACAAGCTCCGCCTGGGGAAGGTCGGGTTCACAGGGAGTCCCAAGAACCTCCGGGTAGTTGGGATTTACGCAGTGGATGTCCGCCTTGAGCACTCCCTCGGACTTCATGGATAACAGGTTCTCTAAACACGCTGTGCCGAGGTTACCATGCGGAGAGGGGCCGACAACTGCTATCGAGCGCGGATTCAGGAATACGTCGAGTGAGCGCATCGTGTGAAATGACTAAGTAATGTAGTTGCCTTTATCTTTACTGGAGTTTGGGGCTCCGTTACCCTAAGCCGATCGATGAACATGAATCCGAGAGGAGCCCTCCGCCCGATTTGCCATGAGCACGAATCTCATACAGATCGGGAGGAGGAATCCCCCTCCGGTCATGGCCCACGCTGTTATCCCTATTTCTCGAGCCACTCCCTGAGGCGCGCCGCCAGGTCCCTGAGGCCCATCAGCGAGAGCCACGCCCCGATGTGGAGGTGGGCGCAGAGGTCGGACTCAATCCTCGGGTCCATCGGCGCGGATCCTGAGCATGTGCATCGCATATTCATCGATGAGACCATGGTGAACCTGGGAGGGACCCCCCGCGTGGATCTGGGCCGCGTTCGAGCCGGGCCTCCGCGCCATGCTCGACTTCCACGTAGCCCGCGCGGGAACTCCATAGATGCGTACCTCTTCATCGGGAGGCCCGTGCGTAAGTACGGCGGGGTCCCCATATGCACCGATGGCGCGGGATGGTGCGCGGACGCCTGCAGGTGGGCGGGCGCCGAGCGCGCGGTCCACGGCCGCCCCCTGAGGAACCTCATGGAGCGCGTGGTCCAGTGCGCCAAGGACGGGACTGAGGCGTTCGACGACCCCTTCCCCGTCGCGGGCGCGGGCAGAGGTCGAGGAGGGCGCTCGAGCGCATGCATAACTGGCTGTCAGCGTTCACGTCCATGCAGGACTTCGCGTCCGAGGACGGGGATCTGGGGAGGCCCCCGCTGATGTGGGAGGAGGGAGGGGATGCCGCGGTGGCTGGACGGGCTGCGCCCTATTTTCTCGCTCGGGTAGGGGGTGGGCTTAAGGTAACGGAGCCTCGCCACCCTGCGCAACATTTATATTTAATAATACAGGATACTATGTCCACATGCGTTTGCCCGCATCCAAATCACTTGCTGGCTCGGTTATAGTTTCCGTGTTGCTGTTGACGCTCACATTTTCCGGTACCATCATTATCGCCCATGGCCAGACAAGCCCCAGCATCGTGGCCTACAAGGTGACCGGGCAGGCCGACCTGGCGTCGCCCGGCAGCGAAAGCTTCTGGTCCTCGATACCCTGGACGGAGATCCCGCTTGCCGCGAACGTGCCGAACGGAGGCCATACGCCCTACATCCTCGTTAAAATGGCCAACAACGGGACAGATCTGTTCGTGCTCCTCTCGTGGAACGTGACCGTGCCGAGCTACATGATGTCGAGCGTCTTCTCGATCGGCGGCGGGCCTCCCGGCTATCCCCCGCTCTGGTACAACAGCAGCTCCGGACAGTACGTCCCTGCGCCTCCCAGGAGCCTCGAGGAGACGGTCGTGAAATCGTACTATGTAAATTCGACCTACTACTCCCAGGACAGGGTCGCCGTGATGTGGTATCTCGGCGGCCAGAGCGGGACGCCCGATGACTGCATGGTGGTCGGCGCGCCGAACGGCGGCGCGCTCGAGGCCGGGGGCGCGGCCGACATCTGGGACTTCATGTTTGGCGCCACGTGGAACACGACCCATCTGTTCCACACGGGGGTCGGCTATCCGATGGAGCCGCTCTCGAAGTACTACAATTGGTGGAACGACAACGTCTCCTTCACCGGCGTCGACTACCCCGCGCCTCCCTACGGCTTCGCCCTTAACCTCTACACGAACGCCTCTAACCTGTATGAGGTCGGGCTGGGAACCGGCCTGTTCTACGAAGACGTCGCGACGAACCTCACGAATCCCTACGTCGTCCAGGCGAGCGCCAGATACTCCAACGGCGCGTGGATCGTTGAAATGGTGAGGCCCATGGGGATTCCCGCCGGGGCCGGCAACTACGAGGTAGACCTGCAGCCGGGTTCGACCTACGACGTGGCGTTCGCCGTCTGGCAGGGTTACTACGGCGAGAACGCGTTCATAAAGTCGATCTCCACGTTCGTGACCGCGTACATATCGACGTCGCCTCCCCCCACGTTCTACAGGGTGAACACGCTCCTGTACATCGATATGGCGCTGATAGTCGTCGTGGCGGTGGGTGCCGTGATAACCTATCTGGCGATTTCGAGATCCGGGAGGGGCGGAGGTGGTTAGCTGATGGCGGCGGACAGGAGCAGGAGGAACTTCCTGAAGGGCATGATCGCCCTGGGCGCCCTGCTAGTCGTGGGGGGCGTCGCCAAGCCGCTCCTCGACTACGCCGTGGTCAGCGCCGGTGAGGTCACGACGTTCCCGAGGGTGAAGGTTGCGAACATCTCGCAGCTCAAGACTAATCAGCCGATCATATTCAATTACCCGCTGACCAACGAGCCCAACTACCTGGTGATGCTCCCGGAGCCGGCCGAGTACGGCATAGGGCCGCAGAAAAACATAGTCGCCTTCAGCGCCATCTGCGAGCACTACGGCTGCATATACCACTTCGTGCCCTCCCTGGCGCCGTATGGGGGCCCCGACGCCCCCGGGGGCTACTGCCCCTGCCACGGAAGCCTCTACGATTACCTCGAGGACGCGAAGGTCGTCGGGGGACCCGCGCCGTGCCCGGTACCTAGGGTGGACCTCGAGTTCGATAATTCCACCGGGGACATATATGCCGTGGGGATGGAGCCCCCCACGATCTTCAACCACGGCCCGCCGTGCGGCTCCGACGTGATGGACGACCTGCAGGGGGGTAGCGTGGCCTGATGAGCGGCTTATCGGAAAGGATACGCAAGTTGACCGAGGGAGGCAACAGGATGCTCAGGCCCATACCCAACTTTTCATTCAGGCCCGATTACTGGATGGGGGCGCTCCTGGTCCTCGGGTTCGTGCTGCAGGGCATAACCGGGTTCCTGCTCCTGCTGTACTACGTCCCCACGCCGGACCAGGCGTGGGCATCCACGAACTACATCGTCACCTCGGTGCCCTACGGCAGCCTGCTATACACGTTCCACCTCTACGACGCCTACGCCATAATATTGTTGGCGTTCCTGCACATGTTCAGGAACTTCTTCGTTGGCTCCTACAAGAAACCCAGGGAGGGGATGTGGTTCTATGGAGTCATACTGGGGCTGATAACCCTGGGCTTCGGCTTCACGGGGTACCTCCTCCCCTGGACGGTGATCTCGAAGTCGGCCACTGACGTCGGGATTGGGATGCTGAACTACTTCCCGGCGCAGCTGACGGCCGGGATCAAATCGATACTGGTCGGGAGCGGAACGGACGCGGCCGAGCTCACCAGGTTCTTCGCTATACACGTGATGCTCCTGCCGATGCTGCTCGCCCTGTTCCTGCTCATCAAGCTCTACACCTTCGAGGTCCACGGCGTCGCTCCCCCGGTCGGCCAGGCCGAGGGCTCGGTGGCGGAGAGCACGCCCTGGATACCGGACGGAATCCTCTACGTCCTAATGCTCGGCCTGTTCTACACGGGTGGCCTCCTTCTGATCTCCTCGCTGTTCCCGGCGACCCTTCCCCCCGCCTACTCCGTTCAGTCCGCCATGACCGTAACGCCGGAGCCCGACTGGTACTTCCTGTGGATCTACCAGATACTGAAGCTATCGATCTTCGGCGGTCCCAACGTCGTCTACGCGCTGACGCTGGTGACGCTGCTCTTCGTGCTGCTCTTCCTGGTGCCGGTGATAGACATCAGGGGAGGCAGGGCGCCATCCGAGAGGCCCGTCGTGTTCACGCTCGGCATGATAGTCGCGACCTCGCTGGTGTTCCTGACGATCTGGGCATACCTCACGCCGGGCCAGACAATCCCCTTCTACCAGGCGGTGCTCTACATCGGGATCATAGCCCTGTCCGAGGGGATCGCGGCATATCTCGGGTTGAGGAGGCGCCGCTCCGGCCGCGGCGGCGCCGCTAGGGCCCACCCCTCAATTGCGATGGCGGTGCTCGCGGCCTCGATCGCCGGGGCTTCGGCATCGCTGATGCTCCTCGAAAAGGGATACCTGATATCGATATTCCTGATAGCCGGCTTCGTGTTTTCCTCGATGTCATCGCTCTCTAAGATAGGGGAGGGGAGAAAATGAGCAGGGATGCGCTCGTGCTAGTGGGCTTCCTGCTGTCGATGATCGGCGAGCTGCTCAGCGTCGCGGGCATCGTGATGACCTCGCCGCTGATGCTGCAGAACGACCCCGTCGCGAGGTCCCTCGGCGGCGCCTTCATAGGCACGGCGTTCATAATGTTCGGGATCATGGTGGCGTTTTACAGGGCGTCGGAGCGGGAATAGCGGATGAGAAGCGGCGAGCTGCAGCGCATCATCGTGTCATTGTCGCTGATGGTTTACCTGATTCAGATGCTTTTTCTGCAGCTGTTCGTGAGGCTTGAGCCCTACATGTTCGGAGCCCCCATATCGCCGTCCGCGCAGCAGGTCATCGGCGACATCGTCCGCTACGTCCCCGAGATGGTCTTCGCGTCGACCGCCCTGCTGATACTCCTCGCGGCCTACCGCTCATCAATCCCCGTCAAGCTGACCTCCCTCCTCTTCCTCGCGGTTATGCTCGTCGACGAGGCATCCCAGCTGAGCGCCGGGCAGCTGTACGGGAGCATCTACTGGCTGTTCTTCAGCGTCTCGGCGCTCGCGATCCCCGCGATCCTCCTCTTCATCGTGGCCGCCGAAAGGCGCAGCCTCGCCGCCGGGTCGATAGCCGTTTCATCCGCGCTCGCCTCGTCGTTCTACATCTGGTCTTTCCTCTCGAGGGTGACGTTCAGCGTGCCTCCGATTGACCTCATACCGATCTCGGTTTACGCCTTCACGGTAGCGTTCGCCGTGATCTCCGCGGGCGCGGCGAGGGGGCCCAGGTCCGCGCTCTACGCCTCGCTCCCGGTCGCAGCCGCCGTGATCGGCGCCGCGCTCTACATCGTTTCGTCGAGCGTGCTGGTCCAGAAGGTGATCAACATGGTCCTGCAGACCTCGCTCGGGGCTCCGACCCCGCTGCCGTGGTCCGCGCCCCTCTTCTTCCTGGTGATCTTCTCCGGCGTCTACTCGCTCCTGGCGTCGATAAGGCTCAGGTCCCCGGGCCCGATTTCGGTCGCCGCGGGCGCCATAATGATATTCACGAGCGTTTACCTGCCGTACAACATGCTGTACGTATTCATAGAGTTCTCGGGCGCGCTGCTGATCTACCTGGGATTGACAGAGGATCCCTCAAACGAGGCCCAGCGCTTCCCTTAGCGCCGCGGGGGGGACGGCCTCCCTCAGGGCTTCCTCGTAGTCCTCCACGCTCTCACCCCTATCGGCCTTCATTCTGAGCTTAAGCACCCTGATCAGCCTGTCGTAGGGTCCCCGCAGCGCGCGCTCGTCTATTCTCTCGAGCTCGTCCGCCTGGCCCCTGTAGAAATAGATGAGGGCCTTCACGTATACCACGTGGGGGTCATCGCGCGCCGCGATGCCCTCGGCGCACCTCAGCTCGGATTCGGCATCCTCAGCCCTCCCGATCGCTATCAGCGCCTTCGCGAGATCTAGGCAGGCCACAGCCAGCAGCTGCGGATCATTCGCCGACTTCAGCAGCGACTTCGCCCTGAGCAGTTCCCTCAGGGCCGGGCCGTACCTGCCCATCGCCAGCAACAGCGCGCCCTTGTTTATCATCATCCTGGACCTCTCGAGGGGGTCGCTGGCGCCGCTTTCCGCCAGGCTGAACTCATTGAACGCCGATATCAGGTCCCCCCTTTCAAGCGCCCTGTAACCCCCCTCCCCTATCATGACTTCGCGGGTCTAAGATCAAAAAGAATTATTTAAAGTTGGTGACTGCGACGCGGGGTGCTGGTGAGATGGGGGATCACCCCCCCGGCGGCACGCGCCCCATCCCCTCCTGGAACCTGGGCCCGTTGCAGTGCGCGAAGAACAGGTTCATCGACATGTCCAGCGATGCGATCCTCCCTCACCGGGTCGAAGCGGAAGGGTACCCATATGCGCATGGGGGCCGGAGGGATGGTCCGCCCATTTGGGCTCATCTGACCAACACCGTGACGCGGCATCCGCCATATGGGGCGGGATGGGCGCGCCCCCGGCCCGCCGTTCCCAATGGTGGAACCTGGAGGAGGGACCGTGCCCCTTATTCTCGGGCGGAGCGCCCACGGGAGGGCGCGATCGCCGCCCTCCGGGATCCTACTCCATGCAGCAGCTCATCCTGGAGATGTCCCTCGAGAACGACTGCGCCGCCAGCTTGATCCCCTCGGAGAGGGTCGGGAACACGTGCGCGGAATCCACGAGGTCCGCCACCGTGAGCCCCAGCCTCACCGCCATCGCGCCCTCCGCGATGAACTCCGTCGCCCACGGGGAGAGCGCGTGGACCCCCACGACCCTGCCCGTCGACGACTCCGCTACCACCTCGAACGACCCCGCGCCCCCCCTCAGTATCCTCCCCCTCGGCACCATCCCGAGCTCCACGGAGCGGTAGGAGCACCCCCCGATCTCCCTGGAGCACCTCTCGCGCGTGTACCCCACGGACGCCAGCTGCGGATCTGAGAACACGGCCCAGGGGAAGGACATAGGGTCCACCTCCCTCCCGCCGTGGCCGTAGATGTTCTCGGCCGCGATCACGCCCTCCCTGGCCGCGAGGGTCTCCAGCATCAGCTCCTGATCGACGACGTCGCCGGCGGCGTATATCCTCGGGTTGGAAGTCCTCATCCCGCGATCCACGCGAATCCCCCTCTCGGAGTGCGCAACGCCGGCGGCCCCGAGATTCAGCCCCCGCACGTTGGGCCTCCTCCCGGCGGCCACGAGGACCGCGTCCACCTCCAGCCTCCTCCCGCCGTCCGCGTCCACGTCCAGCTCGATCCCCCCGGATGTCCTCCGCGCCGCCATCACGCGGGCGCCGGTCACCACGTCCATCCCCTCCCCGGCGAGCGCCCCCGCCAGCGCCGCCGACATCTCGGGCTCCGCCCTGGGCACGATCCTCGGCATGGCCTCCAGGAGCGTCACGCGAGATCCCAGCCTCGAGAACGCCTGCCCCAGCTCCACCCCGATCGGGCCCCCTCCGATCACCGCCAGCCTGCCGGGGAGCTCGTCCAGGTTCCACACGGTATCGCTCGTCAGGTAGCCGGCCTCCCCCAGGCCCCTGATCTCCGGGACGACGGGGCTGGAGCCCGTGGCGATTATGAAATTGTGCCCGCGGATCCTCCGCTCCCCGCCGTCCGGGGCTATCACCGATACGGTGTGCTCGTCCACGAACGACGCAGTGCCCTCCACGAGCTCCACGTTCCCGTAGCCGGCGATCACGTCCTCGTACTTGAGCCTCCGCTCCCCCGCCACCGCATCCCTCAGCGCCCTCATGAGCGCGCGGAAATCGACGCTACGTGGGCCCGGGGGGATCCCGGGGTACCTGGTGGTCGAGCGCGCGTGGGCCTCCCCCGCGGCGTCGATAAGGTACTTCGACGGGACGCACCCGACGTTCACGCACGTCCCGCCGAGCGGGCCGCGCCCCACCATCGCGATCGACGCCTGCCCGAACGTCAGCTCCGACGCGCGGATCGCGGCCGAGAACGCGGCCGTCCCCCATCCCAGTATCACGAGATCGCGCTCGCGGCCGTCCCCGGACATCGGCGATCCTCCACGGACCTGACCTGCGCCCGGTAGCGCCCGGACCTGAAGACCGGGAGGAGCTCCAGCTCCTCCGGCTTCACCCTCGATTCGTCGATCAGCACCTCCGCGGCCCCGTCGGCGAGCGACACCCTCGCCTCCACGACGCCGTCCCTCGATTCCAGGCCGGCCCTCACGGTCGCCGCGCAGTCGTCGCACGTCATCCCGAAGACCCTCAACCTCACGTACTTCATCGGGTATTCCCCGGGGCGCGGCGCATTATAAATCATATAGTTTAATATTTTAAAGTCGGTTTCCGGCCCGGGCCCGCGACTGCTCCTCCAGCCACCTGAAGATCGGCACGAGCAGGCGGCGCAGTTCGCGCCCCCTCTCCGTGAGCGAGTACTCGACGCGGGGCGGCCTCGATCCCACGACGCGCCGCGCCACGAGGCCGGCGTCCTCCAGCTCCCTGAGCCTGATGGAGAGCAGGTTCGGGCGCGGGTTCCCCACGTTCCTCGATATCTCGTTGAACCCCGCGCCGCCCCTGTTGCCCAGGAGCCCGATTATCAGGATCGTGTACTCCTTGCCCAGGAGCCTCAGGACGCCCTCCGACGGATAGACGCATATCTCCCCCTCCTCCGTCGATATCATGCAAGCGTCGTCCGACACGCGCGGCGGACGGCGCCGGTCGTATTTCAACGGATCGCCGGACCCGCTCCGGTGGCCGTCACCCGGCTACGTACACGTAGACGGCGGTCGCCAGCAACATGGCCGCTATGGCCGCGTCCACCGCCCTGGGGCTGAGCCTCGAGAGGGCCCCCGTCAGGCCGCGGTGGGCCAGCGAGGCCACCAGCGCCAGCGACGCGGCTCCGGCCGCCGTGTACGCGGCCGAGAGCGCCCACACGAGGCCCGGTCCGTAGGCGATGGACGAGAATGCCAGGGGCAGGAGGGCCGGATCCGGCAGCACGCTCGCGGCGAGGGACGCGCCCTCGAAGCGTCCCGGGTTCGCCTCGTACGCGGAGCTCGCCAGGAAGTAGAACGCGACGGCCACCAGCAGCGCGATCGATATCCCGTCCGCGAGACGGGGCAGCGCCGGATACAGCTCGCCCGTGGCCAGCGCGATCGCGGCGAGGGCCACGGTCGTGGCGCCGTGCGCCGAGCCGAGCCCGACGGATGCCAGCGCCGTCCGGCCGGCCCCGTAGCGCCTCCTCGCGGAGACGACGGATACGGGGATCCAGTGATCCGGGGCGATCATGTGGAGCGCGGCCAGCGCGATGGCCAGCGAAATCAGGACGGATCCACGCACGGCGGACACCGGCGCCGACGGTTAATTATGGTTGCGAAACAAATTGTCACCCATCGAACGGCTCACGGCTCCACCAGTATCTCGCCGTACATTCCCTCCTGGGCGTGCCCGGGGTAGGTGCACAGGTACCAGTAGATCCCGGGGCCGGGGAGGACGGCGCCGTACGTGTAGTACTGCGCGATGCCCGAGCTGTAGTTGGCGGGGAGGAGGAACGGAACCATGCGCATCGATGGCTGGCCCATCATGGCGGACATGGGATAGTATCCGTAGGGCGGCGGCTCGGCGGTGACCACCAGGTTGTGGTACATGTCGTCGTCCAGGTTCACCAGTGTTATGTTGAGCCGCACCGGGCCGGGGGACCTTATGACGAGCGCCGGGTTTATTTCGCCGTCGATCACGAAGACGTCCCCGCTCGAGTACGCCGGCGGCCTGGCGCCCGTGAGGTTCTCGGCCATGTCCGGCATCATAGCGTACGCGGCCACGTCCACGGTTCCGCCGGTCGGCTCCAGCTCGACCGTGTCGTTGGACGACACGGCGGTCGCCCCCGGGAGCGGCGTCGCCTCGGCCGCCATCGCGCTCCCGATCTGGATGTAGCCTCCGTAGTACCCCATCATCCCGGGCCCGGAGTATCCGTAGTACTGCGCCGGCGCCCCGGGGGTCCCCCGGGCACCGGGCGCGGCCGCCGGAGGAACCCCGTACCCCGCGGCGTACGCCGTCCCGACAGCGACGAACGCGGCCGCGGCGGCGATCGCTATAACGGTCCACATGAGGATCCTCATGCGGCGTGCCCCCATTCCAGGAGTCCCAGCAGGCCGCCCACCAGCATCAGGAGCGATCCCACGATGAACCCGAACATCGTGGGGAACGCTATCACCGATGCCACTATGACGAGCACGGAGCCGGCCATCCTCCTCTCCCGGTCGCGGCTCGCCATGAGGGCGCCCCCCGCCAGCCCCACCGCGATCACGACGGCGACCAGCGCCGCGTACAGCGCCGTATACGGATAGAACGGATATCCGAAGTACCCCATCATCCCGGGCCCCATCATGTAGAAGCCGCGGTACCCGTACCAGTATCCGCGCCCGAGCCACAGCGCCGAGAACGCGAGCGCGAGGGACCCCGCCAGCGCCTGAAACGCCAGCCCAACCGCCGACAGCACGAGCGCGGCCGACTGTCCTTCGCGCCCCCGCGCGGTTCCCGCATCAGCCCCATTCGCGGTTCCCGAAGTCATCCTGAGCCCTCCGCGGCGATGACCCATCAACGTTGCCATTTACAACTGTAAACCGCGAGTTCCCGCCCTACCGTATCCCGTGCTCCGCCTTGAACTCCCTCAGGCACGTCGGACAGCAGAAGAAATGTGTGACGCCCCTGTACTCCAGCTCGTGCGGATCGCCGGATATCTCGCTCCCGCAGTAATCGCACCTGAGCTTGACGCGCGCCCCGCCGGATATCCTGGGCGGCTCCTGTTTGACGCGCCGGCCCAGGATGAGGACGTCCACGTCCCTGACGCCCTCTATCGATTCCATCTCGCGGACGGCCGCCGAGAGCGCGTCGGCGCTCCCCACCTCGACCCTGACGAGCACGTTGTAGGGGCCCGCGGCCCTGTGGACCTCGGTCGTCCCGTCCACCGCCGCGGCCCTCTCGGCCACCTCGT
>Ga0081474_124098_pt1 | contig 11502 bp, 8 predicted proteins | sample OneHunmetagenome_2_FD_70978 | JGI IMG/M metagenome (GOLD analysis project Ga0081474, IMG submission 70978) | Ferrous microbial mat communities from One Hundred Spring Plain, Yellowstone National Park, USA v2 (version 2) | ecosystem: Environmental > Aquatic > Non-marine Saline and Alkaline >... | reverse complement strand
TAGTTATAAAAGAACCTGAACGCTTTAAACAGTTACTTATATGGTCAAATTTTGGCTTTCTGCACGGAAAAAGTCGTCAAAAGCTCCTGTCCTGTCCTTTATGTGCTCATTCATCCTTTCCATGAGGTTCTTCAGGCTCTGTTCATATACCACATGCTCTACCCCTGCCCACATCAACGTACCAAAGAGCTCCGTTTGTGTAACAGTCTTCCTACCATACTTCTTTACAAGCTTCCTTATGAAATAGTATGCATCGAGGGAGTTCTGGTGCCAGCTTATGTAAAACGATAGGAACGCTTTGAGTTGAGGTTCATATGCTACCCATAGCTACTCACCAATGTTTATTTCAGTTTCATCAATAAATATGGGATTGGCATCGTGCTTGTCAACGTCAAAGGAGTCGAATACGAAAGAATACTTCTGTATCCATTTCCATATTGCAACGTGGCTTCTCTTAATTATTGGCTCAAGAACGTGAGAGGCCCTTCTTAAGCTCAAACTGGAGAAATAAAGATATAAGGCATAGAGTATAAGTGCTATTGGGGTCCTTTTTCTGGTTTGCAAATAATTTGCTAGAAATAGGGCACTGTTAAAAAAATAAATTTTAAGTTAACGGCACCCTTTATACATTTCTTTGGTAAAATCGAATACTTTTGACTTTTGAAATTGACTGTTAAGAAGATGCTATAATTTTTTAACTCTAAAAAAGCTGTGCATATATTGTAGCTAAAAATCTTGGGAACGGTTGCTTTCGCGTTAAAGCTAAACATGCAAAAAAATATGCAGATAATGAAACTTGCGTCCCTAAAGATTTTAACCTATGGTATGTTTTAACCCTATCGTAATGAATCCAGAACTCGTTCCAAAAGCCATTCGATCTTGTTAACGATGGTTTATTTTGAATATGCCACGCAATAGGGGCTATGCTTTTTTCTCTTAGTCTATAAACTTGAAACCCTCTTTTAAAGGCATTGTAAGCAAGAATGCTTTCAAACCAATAAGCTTTTGTGTTCTTATTTTTGAAAAGTATTGCTAGATTGATGTTTTTAATTGCATCGCTTTTAAACGCCATGTTGACTCCATCCAAATGCAATGAAAGAAGCATCTTTGAGCTTGGGTCAAACCTTTTTCTGTATAAGAAGCCTGACGTTGAAATTCCTTCATAATAGTGTAAAGCTTCAGGTAAAGGTCTTCTCCAGTAAGTTTCTTTTGTTGGTTTTTCTCCGTAAAGGTTTTCGTATGTTAAGATTAAATCAGAATTTTTTAGCTCAGCTTTGTAGGTTATTCCTCCAGCTCCTCCTGCATCTTTTCTATCTTCAAAAAATTTCAGGTATTTTTCTACCCATGCATTTTCAAGAATAGCATCGTCATCGGTAAACATTATTACGTCTGAATTTGAAGCTTCTATCCCAAGCTGATAAGCCGTCGCTATGTTTCCATTTTCTTGAAAAATTATTTCTGTGTTTAATTTATTTCTAAAGGTATCTATTATGTTTTCGGAATTATCGTTTGACTTTTTTAGGACGATTATTACTTTTCTAGGTTTTTTTGTTTGATTTTCAATACTCTTTAATAAAAATGGAAGATATTTTTCCCCCTTGTAGGTGGGAATTACTATATCAGCGTTCAATTAATTCACAAATTTTTAATATTTATAGCGTATAAAAATTTTTGCTTCTATTTCCTTTGTTGCATAATATACGACTTTATTCTCTTCTTTGCTGAACAGCATCCTCTAACTATCTATTTAAACTGCGTTTTCATAGCACTCTTGAACCATTTCTCTGACGGCTCCCCGCCTTGAAGAGGCGAGGGTTCTTAGTGTTGTGAAGCTTTACCATTCCATCCTTACTGCCCACTTCCGCCTTATCCACTCACTCCCTGTTGAACGTCTTGATGCCTGTTGAGTCAATTGCTATATCTACAGGCTTATCCTTGCTATATTAAAGCTTATAACTCAGATACTCACATATTGATAAAATGGAAGGAATATTCTTGTCAGTAATAAACTCTACAAAGAGAAGGCAGGAAGCCTTGGTCTACGCTATTTTTGCGCTCATTATTTTTGCCATAATCACAGCGCTCGTCAAGGTTTACGGCCCGGACAACTTTTTTAATTCTTGGCTTTACGTTTTAATTGTGACCCACAGAGTCCAAGGTCTCAACGAGCTTTTCATAGCTTTTGCAAAATATGGGAGGGAGTACTTCTGGATACCGCTCTTAGCCCTGATGTGGCTTTTCGGAAAGGGCAACGTGAAGTTTTCCGCTTACGTTATGTTCGTATCTTTTCTGCTTTCTATAATTTTCGGCATCACGTTAAAGGACATTTTGCAAATTGCAAGGCCGTTTTATTACTTCAGCTACAGCACGTTGATACCCAAGCCGAAAGATTTCAGTTACCCTTCTGGACATGCGTTGATAACGTGGGCTGGAGCTTCCTCTACATATTTTTATTTAAAGAAAAAGTACTCTTCATTTCTTAGCCTCGAAGCCTTCCTTGTTTCCTTTTCGCGCGTCTACGTCGGAGTTCATTGGCCCCTGGACGTAATAGGCGGAGCCTTGCTAGGATTTAGCATTTCAATGTTTTCGACGTACTTTGCAGAAAGCCCTTTAGGAAAGACGATATACAGTAAAATCGAAAGGTTCAGTATAAAAAAATAAAATATTTATTAAATAGCGAAGTTTATACTTTTGATCTTTTCATTATTGCGTATATAGCCAGGATTATAGCCAATATGGCTAAAACTATGGTGGTAGCAAAGTACTCTGTAATTTGAGTGCTGAGCGTGTCTTTAACTGAAATTATGCTGGAATTGAGCGATGAAATTTGCGAAGATGTTTCCTGTGCCAAAGCCTGTAGTTGGTGAGTCGTCTCGAATTGAACGCTTGCCTCAGAACTTACCCCGTCGCTTTGAACCGCTATAACGCTTAGCGTGTGTGTGCCATCTGGATACGAAGTTGCATTGAGGTTAAAAGAGTAAGTTCCTGGAGCCGAGAAGCCCTTAACTAACGATCCATCAACATAAACGCTAACGTTAACTACTTCCTGCCCGCTTACCGTTATATTCACAGGAATGTTGTTAGAGTATGGTACATCGCTCTGTGGGTACTGAATCGTTATCGAAGGTGGAGATGGGGATAACGAGGATATGGTGTAGCTGCTACCGCTAAGTACAGAGGACTGAAGGCTCAAGTATGAAGCTGAGGAGTCTACGAGTTTCACCGTGCTGTTTACCGCATAAACGCTTGCAGCCTTTACGCCCTCAAGGGTAGCATTAGTGTTCACCAAGTAGAGGGGTCCATTTATACTAGAGCTAGTTATCGTAACAGTTCCTCCTTTTATATAGTTGGTTCCGTAGAATTGGTCTCCTGAGAACGAAGCGTTGCCTGCAACGTTTATAGTGTTTCCTCCTAGGAAGATATCGTAAGATAGCGTTACGTTAGAAATTGTGAGCGTGTCGTCCTTTAGCGCTAAGTTGCTCGTCTGAACCGGGTAGCTTAAAGTCTTTCCTGAGAAGAAGTACTGCGGGTTTACGAAGAACTGCTTCTGGGCTGAAAGCAGTGAAGTTGTAGGAACTCCGTTCCACGAAGTCCCGCTAACATAAACGTCGAACGGGCCCGAGTATCCCTGCGCTCCGATAAAAACTGTGCCTGTTGTGGCGTTATATTGGAACGGGCTGTACGAGCTTGGCAGCGTTATCGTGCCGACCCACTCGTTCAGGCTCGGGCTATAAGTGAGCGGAACTCCAGATGACAGGTAGGTGCCGTAGCCAGATTGTATATCGTTAGAATAGACTGCAGCTACGTACATCCCGTACCTAACTTCCGTCCCGTTCATGTATGTGATGTTCGCGTATATGTTCAGTTTACCTCCTACGAACTTCTCGCCTGTAACTGTTATCTTCGGAACCGATGAGGAAGGCGAAACGAGTATCTGCCCGTAATAGCTTCCAGTTATGTTCATGCCTAACGTGTAGGATTCGTAGGAAGAATTCAGAACTACGTAATAAAGCCCAGACTGAGCGTTAGATGGAACTTTTAGATATCCGTTATAGTACATTCCGTTGAAAGGAATGTTTGCCGTTGACACAACTTTCCCGCTCGGGCTTACCAACTGGGCCGTAATGTTGGAGCCGTCCATCACGTTTTCAAAAATAGGGTACCCAGTTGCTGAGCTAACGTAAGAGAGCAGAGAATATGGCGGAAATGGAGTTCCCTGTATTATTATATAGCTTCCCGGAGATACAGCTCCTGGCTCTATTACTGTTTCGGGCAATATGAACATGGTCTGAAGGTCAACGCCGTTCATTATAGGCAGGTATCCGAAAGCGCCTACTCCTTGTAGCAGGACGGGGCCGTTGGGATATGTTGCGCTAGTTGTCCCTGCCCACAGGCCATAAGTGCTATTTATCAGAACTAAAGGTATTGTCTCAACCGGGATGTAAACGTTCTTCATAAAGTTGTACGAGTACGTCGATATGTAATACGTCCCGTTAAGCGGGGCTGGAGAGCCTGAAAGGTAATTTAGTTGAACAAGAATAGGACTTCCGGGCGTAAGTAATACTGGGTACGGCGTCTGGAGGTTAACGTAAGTAACTAAGTAACCGAGGAATGCTTCGGCCATACCTTCCCCTGTGAGCCCTGACGACGAACCCTGTACGTTAACGTAAGCTGGTCCGCTTCCGTTAGGCGGAACTTTGATTTGGGCTATCCAGAGCTTATAAGTAGAGTTGTACTGCATAGGAACCGTTACTAAAACCCCCTGAAGCGATTCTAATGAAGCTGTAAACGAGCCAGTAGTTATGGTTAAGCCGTTGCTCGATACGTTCGCTAATACCACGATTGTGGATCCAGGTGAAAATTCGTTGTTAGGTTGAGGCATGAATGATGAATTTAAAAGCGTTACGGTTATGTTCATAGTGTTTGCTGTAGTCCCAGAACTTATGGCTTGTGCAAGAACTCCTATGTTCGGGTATCCTAAGCCGGTAACCAGATTATAGCCGGAGTGGGCGGTCCAAGGTATGTTGTAACCGAAAGTTATCTGCTCAATCGAACCAGTGGGGTATCCCTTCTGATAAAGGAAGGGGTTTATGAGGCCAAGTGGATGATGTATCTTCTGCATGACCAGCGTTAAAAGACCGGCAAGCAATGGCGAAGCCTCGCTTGTCCCGCCGAATATCCCAGTTACGTTACCTGAATAGACGACCCACGTTCCTGGGAATGGCGATGCGCTCAGAGATATATCAGGCACCATCCTGCCGTATGGGTAACTTAAGGGAATAGTCAAATCGGACTGGTACCATGGTAGGGGCTCCAGCATGCTGACGCCCCCAGTTGAACCCCCATAGTTTACTAAGTAAGGTATGAATCCGTAATTGGACCACGCTGTCTGTAAGGTTGAATTGCCTGATACGTAAACTGTAGTACCTCCAGCAGCCGTGACGAAGGGGGAGGTTGAGGGGTATCCTGTTGTGCCGAGGGGCCCCGCGCTGTACCCGCTACCTCCTGCGTCTCCGGTTGAGGCTATGAACGTAATACCTTCTAGAGAGCCCAAAGCGTAGTAGTAATCAGCAAGCTGGAGGTTTGCAGTGTAGAAGGCTGGTCCAAGAACCGAGTAGTACCACTCATAAATGCTCCAGCTTTGGGAAACAGTCTGAACTGCGTGCTGCTGGTCGATGAAGGCTATAGGGAAGGATACAGGAAGCGCCCCGTTTCCTATGTAGAGAGTTATGTTTGCTCCTGGGGCCATAGAATGCGAAAGCTCAACGTCGCCAGAAATTTCACCGTCCCATCCAGTTAAAACTCCTAGGTTTGGGTCGTAAGGCCCTATAGGAACTACGTTAAAGCTAGGTGGGTTTGGAAAACCAAACTCTTTGTCGTAAACCTGAAGCACTTGGGTTATGTACGGATCACCGTAAAAGTCAAGTATTCCTATCGTATAGCCAGTGCCGTTTATCCCAGATTTGAGCAAACTTGTTACGTTGTACGCATTCCAAAGTTCTTTGGCTGAGATGCCAGTTATTGGGAAGGTCATGTTCGGCTGCATCGTCCGCATCAGCCCCTGAAAGTCCTTTTCTGTTACAAGGGTGTCAGGATGTCTCAGGATAAGTCCTGTAACGTTAGATGCGTATACAAAAGCATTTATGCTGGGGTTTCCTACCAGAGTATAATAGCTGTACGTGCCGTTTGAGTAGAGCGCTGTTGAAAGGCCTAGGTACTGCTTTACTTGTTGGACGGTCCCTTGTATCAAGATAGCTGAATCCATAGCCGTAAGTAAGATCTTAAAACCTTTGTCCTTTAGGTAACTAACAACTTGATTATATTGGCCCACAGGCAGGAAGAGCTTCTGAATCTGAGAATATGTAAGGAAATGCTCGTATTGTGAAGAGGAAGGATTAGAAACCTGCTGAACCATGGAATAGAGGAGCCCCGTGTTCCTAAGAGGTATGTAAACTGTAACTAATAAGGGATAGTCTGGGGGAAGGCTTCCGACGTTTTTGTAACCAGGGAGGGCTGCAACCGTAGAAGGCATGGGCTGATTTGTAGATGCGAAAGCTGGCGTTACAAATTCAACAAAGGGCAACGTTGCTACAAGTATTACCAACAAAACTTTATAGTTCATTAAATTTTTATTATGTACAATGTAAGATATAAATGTTTACGAAGGGTCATCTTATAAGATTAAATATTAAAAATCTTATAACAAAGAAAAATAAAAAAATAAATTTTAAAATACTTAAAGAACTTTACTTTTTCCTTACCAAAAGTACCAGTTCTAGCACTATTATGATGATCGCTAGCACTGCAACAACTAACAGGTATGTTGATAAAGAGCTTACAGTAGACTGAAGAGAGCTAACAGCTGACTGTAGAGACGAAACGCTAGTTCCTATCGAAGTTACTGATGAACTTATTGAAGACGATGATGAACTGATCGTTGACACTGATGAGCTCAAGCTACTTATAGCTGAGCTGAGAGAGCTGTAGTCAGATGAAATCGTATTTGAGAGGCTTGATATTGATGTGTTAAGCGATTCTATCGCTGCGACAGTGCTGGCCTCTGTGTTAGTGGTTCCCGTTACGTTTAACCATGCTGTAGCTATCAAACCGTTTCCTACAAGCTGCACAGCGTGTAACATTGGATAACCAGCCGCAGTTATTGAAGCACTAGCCGCACCATAATTATTCCCATACTCGCCAGTTATGTATGTAGGTATGTTGTCGTAAGCTAACTCATATGCTTCACTTGCCGCACCGAAGTAGTCACTTGTGAAACCTTTCATATTACCTTTTTCAATTCCTACATCAAGCCCGTTAAGGCTTACCTTGACCTGTGAACCGAGCGGTGCTGTCGATGTCGACAAACTTATCGTAGGAACAACTGTTATATTGGCAAAGGCGTTTGCTCCCTTAGTGTCGTTTACGTAAATGTAGTGTATTCCGCCAAAAGTTGGCATGGGTACGCTGACGCTTGCGCTGAAAACTCCGTTGCTCCCAACAGGTACGTTAACTGCTAAATAGCTTTCTCCGTATGCTGAAGTTTTGTTAATGAATAATCCTACCCATGTCACGTTGGCGTATGTATTTGGATCAAACGCATAACCGCTAACAGTCACAGTGCTTCCTGTAGTAAACTTTGTTGGCGACACGACAACTTCAGTAACGGGCGTCCCGTTAAAGTAAATGTGCGCTAATGGGTCTGAAGCAATAACGCTGTATGTTCCACTTCCTACGACTGGAACTGAGACGGTTGCGTTAAAGAATCCAGAAGCGTTTGTCATGAAAGTGCCTAAGGTTATGCTTCCAAAAGTCAAAGTAACCTGTGAATTTGGTGCAAAGTATATTCCTGAAATTATCATGGGCTCAGTTTCATAGAATTTTACATTAATAACTGTTCCGTTAAGCGCTACCTCACCGCTTGTTGTTGGTATTATTGTTTCCCAGCTCGCGCTGGTTGGGTTATATTCGATTATCTGATAGAAAGCTCTTCCGATCTCTATATAATTCTGGCTATTGCTGTAGCCAGACATATAGTCAAGGGCGGTTACGGTTACACTTCCTTTTGGTAAATTCTTTATTAATACATTAGAACTAGTAGATGTCTCAAGCTTTAGTTCTGGAGCTGTAAATGTGTAAGTGAAAGTACCGGTTGAGGATGCTGTAATGTTAACAGAATTTTTGTAAGATTTGCCCAATACGCTGTAGCTAATTGCCAGGTTTACTATGCCCGATGATGAGAAAGCATAACCGTTGACAGTTACTGTTTGTCCAGCTGGACCGCTGGTCGGTGATATTGATATTGTCGGCAATACGTTTACTTCCGCGATAGATGTTGCGACTGGTGCTGTTGACCCAAAGTAAGCTTTTACGTAGTACAAGCCCTGCGGTACCGCAACTAATGGTATTGCGCCTATGATAGCCTTTTCACCTACCATTAAGGTAAGGCTTTGTCCGTTAGAAGCAGTTACTGTAACAGTGCTTATTTTTGAAGAGTTGATCAAGCTTGTTGGAAGTGAATACAGTTGTACATCGCTGCTAGATATCTGAGCATAACCGTTGGTTGATAGGTACATTGTTACTTCTCCTGCCTGAATTGTTATCTGAGAGAAGTTTATCACAAAATCTGCGGTTCCAGATATAGGTTTACCGTCTTGTTTAACAACAACGGGGTTATTTAGGTATACTGATACGTTATACTTTGCAGCCACCGTGGTATGGGTCACAGTGCTGTAGTACCCAATAACTAGGTTGTTAGTTGCCGCATGAACCGGAGTTGTTGCAGTAATCATTGGTACTCCTGGCACAATCATTCCTAGAAGTGCTATAATTAACACTAGTAATTTTGCCTTCATCACTGATTTAACATAAAACCTAATTTATAAGTAATATGAACGCAATGTTCTTAAGCTTTAGTAAAACTTAGTTGACAAAATTAGGTTTAAACCGTATAAGAGGTCTGATTAATATAGATGCCTTTTACGTAAAGCGTTCCCTGCCATTTATATGCATAGCCTATAACTTCTGCGTTTGCATAAACCCTAGGAACCGTGAAGCTTATGTTTACTGCGTTCCAACCAGGTTTTAAAGATGCACCGTTTATATAGTAAACAGTAATCAGCTGGGTCTGATCATCAGCGTATACTGCAACGCTAAGCCAGTTTGATGAAGAATTGGAAGTGCTCTTTAAAAAGACTGTCATGATGTATTTTCCAGGAGGTAATATTAGCTCTGGGCCAAACCATAGTTGCATATGCGCGTTGGTTGCCACTATCATGCCATCTTTCATGAACCAAGGGGCTGTTGGAATAAAACCTGATGAAGGGAAGTATTCTTTTAAAGGATAATAATATTTTAACGGGCCTGTATAATTATATTTTAAAAGCATCATTCCATAAGCTTCTGCATAAATCCCAAAGCCCTTTTTGCTTGCGTTTTCTACTAACTGATCCATGGGAACCATTGGCTTTGGAGGAACAGCCGTATATTGCAGGCCATAAGGCCCAGCAACTATATACTTTATTGTGCCGTTATAAACTAGTTCAGGGTTAGTTATGCTGTTGTCATAAGGGATAAGGCCGTAATACGGATAAAACGCTTCAGGGTCGTTTCCTGACACGAGTACAGTAGAACCTCTAGGTATAAGCGACAGGATCTTCATAAGCTGATCGTACTCTGTCAAGTTTACGTTAAATATCTGATTTATATTATAATTAACGGAAGTGTACTTATTTAAAGGCGAATAAGGCTGGTATATGGCCGCGAACATTACAACTGAGACAAAAACGAGACCTACAGCCCTTTTTCTGTCCATAACGCTCCTTTTTTCTAGCCATTCTACCCCTTCTATGACTCCCAGAAAAACAAAAGGAATAAACAGCGCGCCGTACTGGAGTTTAAAAATGTTTGGATAAACATAACCCCAGTATTTTACAAGAAATATGAGCGCAAGAAATGGGGTCATGAAAAATATCCACTTTGAGAAAATAGGGACAAATGCAAGCGGTAAAAGGATAAGAACGATTGTTATGTAAACGGCAAAATACGAAGGTTTGCTTAGCGGTGCATAAACAGTACCAAAACTCGCTCCGTAAATTCCGTACAAATATACGTTTATAAGAAAAATTGTAACTGTAATGATGAGCAAGGGGAACCAAATTTTGAGGTCCTTCTTTCTATCTTTGCCAAGGGCTAGCATTAAAGCAAAAAGAAGAGGAAACACTGTATACGGATAATGGACCATTCCTGAAAGAGCTATAAATGTTAAAGAAAGGCTTTGTTTTCCCTTAATGTAAAACCAGTAGCCTAAAAGGAAGAGAGTCGGGAAAAGAGCTTGATAGTGAAAATCAAACCAGTTAAGGCCAGCCAGAGGAAAATAAAGAAGGTAAGAAGCCGAAAGCAGCGCCGCTAAGGTGCTGTTCTTTAGCTTCTCAAGCGATATCATAAATACGGGGTAAGCGCCTAAAGCCAAGAAGAATGACTGAAAAACCAAAAGCCCTTGAAAGCTAAAAGCGTATGCTATAGGATCTAAAAGATAGACTATTGGCTTTAAGGCGAATATCTGAACAAACTTAGATAAAGTAAGCCCTTCTACCGAATAAGTTATGTAACCCATTGAAACCCCAAGGTCAAAATACCTAGCGTTAAAAGAATAATATCTTAAGAGCGATATTATTGACCAGCCAACTGTATAAACGAAGATCATTAAATACATGATCTTCTTGGGCTTTTCCATTTAGGAAATTTAATAAACTGGGGTATATATGATTTTTTAATGCAGCCTCTTGAGTTATATGTCATAATTACTGATATAATCCTGATAGTGTCAGTTATTGTATTTCCAAAGATAAAGCTACATTCAGGACAGATAATCGGTTTCCTGATAGAAAATCCCGGATCCCCTTTTGTTATTGCCTTTATCGTGCTTCTTCTTACCGCTGCTGTATATTTCAACTATGGTATGAGTGACATTTCTAACGAACTTTCAGAAATTGCATATTTTATGATACTGATCGGAGTTGTGCTACAGGCTTTATCGCCTTACATAAGTAAATGGTTAAGAACTGTTTTCAAAAGGCTTTTAAGTATCAAAAAGAAATTTAAGCTCCAGTTTGAAAATTCATAATTTACATTTAGTTTCTTAATCTTACACCTATTGTTTTTAATCAAAAAGTCAATATCATTTCTCTTAGGTACTTAGCCAATTCACTTCTTTTTTGCTAGGCTTGAAAAAATATTTCTATGCAGAAGAGTTATTTCGCATTACTTGCGCCACTTTAGCCCTGTGTAACACTGCCTTTATTTTTTATCAAAATCTATAGGCTTTTGCCTTTTGTAGTGCTCAAGCCTTAATGTGTTAACATTTTAGCAATCAACTAATGCCTTTTTCTGCAATGATATGCGAGTTTTTGTTCTGTACATTCTTTCTGTTATGTTATTAGTGATGCATAAATATGCAATTTCTCGTCTTCATATCCTTTAGGCTTATTGATTTGACACTATTGA
>Ga0081474_111086_pt1 | contig 11533 bp, 11 predicted proteins | sample OneHunmetagenome_2_FD_70978 | JGI IMG/M metagenome (GOLD analysis project Ga0081474, IMG submission 70978) | Ferrous microbial mat communities from One Hundred Spring Plain, Yellowstone National Park, USA v2 (version 2) | ecosystem: Environmental > Aquatic > Non-marine Saline and Alkaline >... | reverse complement strand
AGACATAGTTACTCAACCTTGTATTTAGCTATATTGACTTTTCTCATACAATTTGGGCATGTTGCATAATATTGCTTTTTACCTTTGTAGTCCCATACATATCCACACCTAGGGCATTTAAGTTTTACCACTACTTATTACCAGATAACCAATAAGGAAATAGCCCTTATAAGCTTTTCTCATCCCCGCCCTAAAAGGCGAGGCTTTCAGTTGTAAAAGAAAGTGCTATTGGTGCAAGGATTATCGCGGCTGTAACGTAACCGACTGTGTTGCTAAGCAGTAAAGATAATAAAAACAAAATTAAAGCTGAGTTATGAATAAGCCCACCAACTAATGATGATAAGTTGCTTGTTACCATAACTTGCCCAATAGATAAATAGGCTCCTATAAACACTATTAAGGGCCACTCAACGTATTCATACATCTTTCTAATCGTAGAAGTTCCACTGAATGTAGATATTAAAGCGCCTATAAGAAAAGATAAAGCTATGTTTAATCCAAAACTATTTGCTATTATACTCAAAGCCAATCCGCCTATAGAGAATAAGGCTTTTCTTTTGTCAAATGCCTTTAATCCTTTGCTGTTTATAGGCAATAAACCATAATAATCAGCAAATTTTGCTACATTAGGTTCCTGACCTTGGACTAATAAAACATCTCCAGGTTTTAAAACGTAATCATAAATCCTAGTTATATAATTCGCAAAAGCTATCCCTATTACGTATATATTATGAAATTCAAAGTCAACTTCTTTTATCTTTTTTCCCCTTAATTTTGAAGAGCCGGTTATTAACAATTCGAAAAACTGCTCTTTTGATTCTATTGGTTTTTGAGAAATTTTTAAGCCTTTTGATGACAATATCAATGGTAATTGAGAAGGAGATATCTTCAATAACAAAATGTCTCCTTCTTTAAGTTCCCTTCTTTCACCAATGAACCTCCAAGGCGAAATAACTCTTAGAACTTTAATTCCAAAAGATTTCTCAATACTTTTCGGAGATTTTCCTATGAAATCACTATCTCCTGTTAATTGAACTTCAATGATATAATTTTGCACAGTTATTTCTTTTAATGAAGTAACTTCTTTTCCTTTTCTACCTAGGAAAGGAGTAATTAAGAAAGTTAATATTAATATGCTTATGAAAGAAGAAATCAGATTTATTTTTGCAAATTGCAAAAATTTTAAATTATAACCGAACTTATTATACCATTCATTATCTAAAATTATGTTTGTTGAAGTACCAATTAGTGTCGTTGGTCCACCCAAAATTGAAGCATAAGCTAATGGTAGCAAATATCTTGATATAGGCTTCTTAAGATTTAATGAAATGGAATAGATTAATGGTATAAAGGCAAGAAGCAAGGCTACATCGCTGACAAACCCCGATGCAATAACAGTTAAGGAAAGCAATAAAAGCAATATAATTTTTTCGTTCTTAATTTTTGATGTAATATAGTTTCCTAAAACTTCTAGGAGTCCAGAATCTGCTAATGTACCAGCTATTATCATAAGAGATATTAGGACGATTATTGTAACAGAAGCAAAATTGCTTAGCGCTTCTTTAGGAGAAATAAAGCCTGTTAATACTAAAGCTATCATTGTTGTAATTCCTACTATATCATGTCTTAATCTTCTTGATAATAGTAATAATATAGAAACGGTTATTATTATAATTACTATCACTTGATTAATGGTCAGCACTGCCTTTTACCAGCTTTTTAATATTATTATGGTTATATAAATTTATTTGCATTTTAAAAGAGTGCTATCTTTATAGTTGGAAATAAAACTGGGATATAATTGAATATAATAAGTTTGCTAAAAAGATAATAGTAAAGGAGGTAAAAATGCAACAATATATGACGGACGCGATGTTAGGCACGCTAACAAGGTGGTTGAGAATACTGGGCTATGATGTTATATATTCAAGAGATTATTCCGATAGCCAAATAATTAAAATAGCCATTAAAAGCAAGAGAACTATAATTACAAAGGATAGGGCTTTATATTATAAGGCAAAAAAACTGAATTTGAATGTATATTTTGTTGAGTCCACAGAAATGCCTAAAATATTAGCTGAGCTATATTCTAAAAAATTGATAGACTTAGAATTAAATCCTGAAAAAAGTAGGTGTCCTGAGTGCAATGGAAGATTGATTAAGGTTACAGATAAGAATTTAATTAGAAGCAGAGTACCTCCTGGAGCATTAAAAACGTATAATGTTTTTTACTTGTGCAAAAGGTGTGGTCAAGTCTATTGGGAAGGAGGCCATTGGAAAAATATAAGAAGAATAATAAATGAGGCTAGGTCTTATTTATAAAAAGCATAAAATAATTGTATTAATAAATTATTTTCATAAATATTAATAATATTTGTATTAATTTAATGATTATTTATTCTTTTCTGCTTTTAGTTGGTATACCAGATCAATATAATATGGGGCCAATTTTAATATATCTCTTTTTGAAATCATACCCACCGGTTTTAATGTTTTAGAATTTAAAATGGGCAAATGCCCTATGCCTTTGCTTCCCATTAAACTTGCAGCTTCTTCTAGTGGTGTATCTTCAAATGCATAATATGGATTCTTTGTCATAATTTGGCCTGCATTAATGGTAAGAGGTGATATTCCTTTAGCCACAACGTCTCTTACAATATCCGTTTTAGTTATTATACCTAGAAGGTTTCCGTTCTCATCAACAACAATTACTGATCCCACATCTCTTTCAATCATGATCCTAGCTATTTCATCCACGCTTTTAGTAGGCAATACATTCACTGTGGGTATCTTCATAACATCTCTAACTAAATATTTTGGCACTGGACCTGTCATTGTATCCACCACTTTATAAAAGAAAGAAAAGAGTTTAAAGTATCTTTTGCTTTAATAAGTATTTTTTAAAGAATAATTTACATATATCTTCTTCAATAATGTAACATGCCTTGTAGATCTTGGGGGCAAAAGAGTTTGCTTTAATGCGACGCTTATCACATCTTCTTTATCAAGCTTAGGTGGGTCAATTATTAATCCTTTCTTTTTTACCTTTTTTGTTTCAGGCTTTAAAAATGATATGTTGTTTATGCTTTTTTGGAACTCTTTTTCAAATTTATTTATCAACATATATGAATCAATTTTGTTATCATTGCACATTATTATTTTTATTGAATCGTTATAATATTCTATATCTTGGAAGCAAAACATAGATTTTAAATAAGATAATATATCTTTATAATTTATATTGTAAACCCTATACCATTTATCTACATAAATTTTATCATCATTTAAATAATCAGTTAATATAGCAGGAATATACTTGAGACCTAACGATTTTAATGCTCTGGTTCTATGCGCGCCATCAATTATTGTACCTGTTTTTATATCAGCAATTATTGGCTTTCTCACAACTTTTTGTGTTATAATTGATTTTTTCAGTTCCTCTATGTGTTCATCAATTGCAAATTCGTGTTGTTTAAGATCGTCTATGTTGACTAACCCTATATATATTTTTTCAATATCTTTAGTCTCCACAAAGGCGCATCACCGCTTCACCTTTTCATAACATCTATGTCTGTCTAGATTAAAAACTTTGTATTATATGCCAGATAGCATAATTCAATAAAAATTAAATATAAATGTTAAATAGGTTTTACTCCTCATCTTCACTACTATCGCTTTCTTCTTCAGAACCTCCAAATGAAGAAGAATACCCTCCCCCTCTTCTGTATCCTCCTCTTCCCCCTCTTCTGTATCCTCCTCTTGATCTTCCATAGCTTCTTGAACTCGATTCAGAAGCTTTCGGTGTACTCTCAGGGATTTCTTCTGGCTTGGGGAGGCCTTCGTCATCTATTTTATTAATTTCTCCACGAGAACCTATATTTAGTTGAACATCACCTTTAAAGCTTGTAGTCCAAGCACCTTTTAGCTCTACTGCATCCCCTTCATTAATTTTCCCTGCTTGATTACCCCACATTGTCAATTTTATTCTTCCGCTTTCATCTCCAACTACGGCTTCACTTATTGTTCTATCTCCTCTCTTTGTGTGGATGACTTTTGGTTCGTCAACACTTAAAACCCTTACCTTAATAGATACATTATCTTCCCCCTCACGGAGGTCCGAAACCTTACGATTACTTTCACTCAAGATTACATTCCTCACACTATTTACTTACGCCCTTCTGGGCAATTAAAACTTTGAAAACCTGTGGTTAAAAGTTTTCCCTTCGAATATAATGGTCGAAATTGTTTATTTAACACTTTAATTTATAATAAATAAAAGCAAACTTAAATTGATTTGAAATAAAAAGGTATACTTTCTTAAAGTTAATATTTCTTAATTTTTATATAATCATAATTACTTAAATACTTCCTTTGATATAATAAAAAGCAGAAATCCAGTATGAGGTGGTGTATTCTATATGATAGACAGAAAAAAAGGACTGAGTAAAGGGGCATTATATGGGATAATCGTCGTAATAATCGTCGTAGTAATAGTAGGTGGAGTAGCTGCTTATTATGCATCAAGAAAGCCGACTACAACAACAACCACAACAACAACAACCACAACAACTATTCCTCCTGTAACCACAACAACCACAACAACACCTTCGGTTACAACTTTCTCTTTCTTAAACTGGTGGGGACCTGAAGATCCACCCGGTTTAAAGTGGATAGCAGGTAACTTTTCGCTAATGTATCCACAATATCAAGTATCTTATACATCAATTCCAGGTGCTGGAGGAACTGTAGCACAATTTGTTATATTAGGTATGATAGAGGCACAAAAGCCTCCTAATTCATTCCAAGCTCACTATTCACCAGTAATGTGGTCATATGTAGAAGTTATGCCTCAATTAGGTAAGGATTTTGTTAACTTTACTCCGATAGCACAACAAACAGGATTATATAATTTAGCTGTTAGAGAAGGTCTTTTAGCTGGTATGTTTAATGGGACTATGTTCTCTTTGCCGACGCAAGCACACAGAGGTGTTTTACTTTATTATAATCCACAGCTGTTAAGAAAATATAATATATCATATCCTATAATGACTGTAGAGCAATTAATTAATGATACAGAATATTTGGCATCTAAAGGAGTTACAAACATATGGGTAGTTCCCGGTGGAGATGGTGGATGGGATCAATTGAACCTATGGGAAAACATATTCTTAGGCTTAGCGTCAGAAAAGTATGGTCCTGATGGTGGAGCTAAATTATATAATGAGATTCTATACGGAGTTATCAATTTGAGTGACCCAAGTGTTCAGGCATTAGTTAATCAAACTGATTATGACTTTTTGTTATTAACTAAATATGATTATTCAGGATGGCAGACTGGCACATGGTCATCTGGCCTAGCTAATATAATTAATGGACAAGCCTTCTTCCAAGCAAATGGCAATTGGGTTACAGAGTATGCTTACATTTGGTATCATGTAACAGCCTATGCTCCGGTAGCTCCATATACAAACTGGACAAACGTTACATTAATGGAACAGCCATTCCCAGGTACATGGGGTAACTATGCAGTTAATGAAGACTCTATAGCAGTACCATCTGTATATAACCCATATATGCAAGCTGCAGTAGTATTTGCTAAATTCTGGAATTCATACAACGGAGAGGAAATATGGACATCTAGCGGAAAAGGTGTAGAGGTTTGGAGTAATGGTACGGATTTCTATCCAACTACAGCACAATGGTATGATTATGTTACATTTAAGAACATATCAGCAACAGATCCAGGTGCATTTACAATAGATCCAAGCGACGAATCTTTGTTCACAGATACGTTCTCATCAATGATTTCACAGGCACTAGCTTTGCAAAACGGAGGAACAGCCTATATTACAACATTTAATTCCCAATTTGCTTCTATAATGCATCAACAATGCTTAGAATGGCAGACCGCAGCACAAAACGGCTTTGGATTTTTAGGTATGAAGGGACAACCTTTTGCAAACTATTTGCCTCCATGGGTAAACCCAACAACATATACATATGTGTCTGGCTACACATGCCCCACATATTAAATAAATTAATATAAATTAATTTTTTTATTTTTTGTATTCATATTTTTATGGATATGTTTATAATCTTGCTAATATAAAGCATAATACAGAGGAGGAACTATTATGAAAAATCAAGGATATCTAATGGTAATTCCTACACTATTCTTTGCAGGACTTTTGCTGGTAACTGTTGTATGGAATGTTTGGCTTTCTTTCTTAAATTCATCAATATTGGTTCATAAGCCCAAGTTTGTTGGATTAGCAACGTATCAATATCTTTTTTCGCAATACTTTTTTAAAATCTCAACTACACATACAATAATATTTACTATAGGATTAGTTGCAATAGGAAACGTTTTGGGCCTACTTTTCGCAGGCCTTCTTTACTTTATACCTAATAATGTACAACGTTCTCTTTATTTATCAATATTCATTTACCCATTAGCTATAGCTTCTTCAACAAGCGCATTAATATGGGAATGGCTTTTGAATCCAACAATAGGTATAGATTGGCTTTTAAAATTACTTCATTTACCTGCTCCATATTGGCTCGGTACTTCTAACATGACGTTGATATCTATGATTATGATAGAAGTATGGGCATATACCGGTTTAGCTACTCTTTTCTATTTAGCGTCATTTATGAACGTTGATAAAACTGTCGTAGAAGCGGCTAGGCTAGATAAGGCAGGAGGATTAAAAATTTTATTTAAAATACTGATACCTAATTCTATGAATGGTTTTATCATTTCAACAGCGCTTCTGTTTCTGTTTTCGTTTAGAATATTTACAATTCCCTTTGTGTTAGGGGGTTCTGCAACTTCTCCTACATTGATGACATATGTCATGTATGTTTATAATTTGTTTATATCAGAATATTTCTCAGCTTCGGCAGCTATGGCTGTAATAGTAACAATTATAGCTGCCGCTGTCATATTGCCTTTTGCTATATTTGGATTGATGAAGTGGGTTTTTAAGAGGTGAAATATTATGGGTAATAAAAACAATTCTTATAGGCCTGATAATTATTATTTTAGGGTTTTTAAATATGCTATATTGCAATTAATAGCGGCAATTCTTGTAATATTATGGTTGATGCCTTTATACGCATTATTTGTTGGGGCTTTAAAATCTAATATAGCTGCTGCAACTACTCCTGCATTGTTGCCTCCTTCAAAAGCAAGTGGTGAAGCTTTTTATTTTGTATGGCACGGCTTTGGAGGTATTTATGGTTTAATAGGGCTAGAATATCCATTAATTAGGGAAGTCTTGATAGATGTACCAATAGCAGCTCTCGCAACATTACTAGGGGCTATGGGTGCATATTTCTTTTATATAATTATGGACAGGCATTATATTTGGAGTACAATAGGGTTTGCTATTATATCTCTTGCAACATATTTACCAGTTGAGACAACAACTGTTCCTTTAATTCAAATTGTAACTTCTTTGCATTTATATAATACATATTATGGCGTAATACTGGCTTATTTGATGTTTTATATACCCATGTCAGCATTGCTTATATCGATTTTTATGCCTTCAATTCCGAAATATTTGTTAGAATCGGCAAAAATTGATGGAGCAAGCGACTGGACGATCTTTTGGAAAGTTATAATGCCTTTATTAGTACCTGGATTCTTATCAACTTTTATATTTACATTTTTACAAATATGGGACAACTTTTTCATACCAATTCTATTAATATCTAATCCCCAAGAAATGCTTTTGTCTGTAGCTGTAAGACAATATGCTGGAGGTTATGCTATAATATATAATAGATCTTTTGCTGCAGGTGTAGTAGGTTCTATTGTACCTTTAGTTATATTCATATTCCTGGGTAGATATTTTATAAGAGGGCTAGCAGCACTTGGAGGCGGTGCCAAAGGAGTTTAAATTAATTAAAAATTTTTACATCTTAAATTTAAGCTACTTATTATTCCTGGACCCATGTACAGTATTGCTGTATAAATTTCAGCAGCGTTTGCATATTTTAATATATCATTTAATTGCTTACAGCTCATAATCCCTCCTACCCCTATAATTGGTATTTCGTTTCCTCCAACTTCTCTCGCTTTTTTGATCATATAATTTGACAATCTATAAAGTAACAAACCGCTTAGGCCCCCTCTCTTTGCACTTATCCTTTGATCTTCTATAGGCAAAGTATTTGTTAAAATCAGTCCAAATCCTTCTTTGCTGGCAAGCCTAACATAGTCTTCAATTTTAAACCTTGGGCCTATTTTAATGAAAATCTGCTTTTTTGAAGATGCTAAAGTTGGTATTATGTCTTTCCATTTATCTTTATAAGTAGGGCTTGATAAATTGATCTCAATGCCTTGTATGTTGTTGGTAGAGTATTTGTTCAAATAAATTATTTGTTCTTCGATTTCAAATAGGCTAAAACCAGCTATACTAATAAAAATCGGGTAATTTACTCTTGAAACTCTAGACAAAACCAAGGGTAAGCCGTCATTATTTAAACCCATAGCATTAACCATAGAATATGGCATTATCCTAGCTACTCTTGGTGGTCTATTTCCTATCCTTTTTTTGGGTGTTGTTGAGCCGACAACAATAAAGCCAGGATTGAAATGAGATAAGAATTTTGTATATTTTCCGTTTTTATCTAATCCTGCGGCAATTCCAACTTTACCACATACATTTGCCGATCCGATTTTATATAGATCTTTGCAATTGCTTTCATGTAATGGTATGGAAAAAATTATGTGACCTAACTTCATCGTTATTTCTGGATGTATGTGTTTTACTGTTTTCATAATAATTTTCATCATAGGTTCAGATAGGTTCATCTTTCTGCACCAGAGATTCCGCCCTTAGGGCGGAATAGTTTACTTTCACTTATTTTAAATGTTTTTTGTCCATTAAAATTCAATTGGTTCTGACCTGCTTCCTAAAGGACAAGAATCCCATTAGGGCGGTTCATTGGTTTATCTCATCCTTCATCACTTCATAGCTAGTGGTAGAGGTTTCTCCATTTACAAATGAAAGCCTCGCCCTTCAGGGCGGAGAGGAGGTCAGATTAAATGAATTTTAAGATAAAGAACTAAATCTTTAACAAATCTTATCTTTTTATTAATTTCCATTTTATTTCACTATAATTAACAGGCTCAATTAAACCTTCTTCTCTTAGACAGGCTAAATAACCTCTAATAGTATTTTCAGCAAGCAAATAAATGCCAACCTCTGGTTCTTCGCTCTTATATTTTGATGTAAGTTTGTTTGTAATTGAAGATAAACTTAGAGGTTCATTTAATATATTTTTTAGCTCTTCTTCAACCTCAGTTATTTTTTTGATATTGCTCTCAACGAGTTGTAAAGCTTCAGAGCTTTTAACTATAGGCCCGTGGGATGGTACTAAAGTTTCTATTTTTGGTAATAAATTCATAATTGTATTAAGACTTTCAACTGATTTACATGGATATTGATGGTAAGGGATTCCATATTTAGACAATACCTTATCTCCAAAAAGCGAGTCTCCTGCGTACAAAACAGCATCTGGTGTTATAATACCTATCTGCCCTTGTGTATGCCCTGGCAAAGGAACTAATTTTAGAGGTCCAAAATTTTCTTGGTTGCTAATTAATATTGTTGGTGTAACAGATTTTGCTTTAAATGGAAGGATGCTGTCATCTTGATTTAATAAATATCCAAACGTAAGTAAAGCTCTGAGTTTAGGGTCTTTTAGAGCTGGAGCGTCTATATCTGAAACAGCTATTTCATTTGTTGAAAAGCCTTCACCTAAAACTGATATATGATCGCTGTGGTAATGTGTTATAAATGCAATGGTTTTTTTCGGGTTTAATCTGTTAACTATAGATTTAAGCTCTTTAGGTCTTTTAGATCCCTGACCAGGATCAACTATATATAGTTCATCTTCATTTTTATAAAATAATGTAGATGGACTACCTTTGTATATATAAGTATTCCCATTAATATTTTCTAATCCCACTAGATACACCTATTAATCTATAAATAATTATAATTATTAAATGTTTGTTTAATCTGTTTTGGAACATAATTTCTTAACATATTGAAAACATAGTCATGGAATACATGTTTAATAACTTATTAACGAACTTGTCAACATAATCCAGCACACGATTCTTTTCACGGTAAGAATACTTCTTTATAAGCGCTTTTCTTTTTTTACCGTGCTTTGAAGAGAAAGACTGTATTTTACCCTCTTCAACTCCATACCAAATTTCAAGCTATACAACTCCTCATGGTAATAATAAACTTCATTCAGATTTAAATGAGGTTTTAAACACATTAAAGAAAGCAATAGGTAAAATCTTATAATCAATAAGAAAACACTATCTTTTATTGTAAATCATAAAAACATCCATAAAAGGAGTGAAACCTTCAAGATCTTAAGAATTCCTTTAGGGTAAATAGAAGGTCATATTTAAAAGTAAAAGAAATATTTATTTAAGTTTATCTTAAGTTTATTAAAAAAATAAATAATTCCATATGCAATATATATATTGGTATAGAAGGGAGGTGATTATTGTGGAAGTTTTGTTAAAAACTGGGCCTGTAAGGATGAGCGGATATGCTCTTAAATTGCGTAGGGTAACAAATGCAGCTTTTCGTAAATTGTATAAAGAGAAAAAAGTTGATCCAAAAGTTATAAACCAATTTTTAACAGAATTAAATAAAAATTTATATGGAATTTTAGTGGAGAAATATAATATTCCTAAAGACGTCATAATTAATATTCAGCTTGTTCTCGATTTAAATGACAGTAATATTATTATAAAAGATTTTGGTTTATCTCTATATAATAAAGATGAGATATTAAGTAATAATTTGACCAAAGAATTTAAACAATTAATTAAGATCATTTAACAACTAGTAAATATAATAAATTGGTATTACACTTTATGTTATAAAATTTAGTGTAAGTTGAATTCATTTTATGTTTTGCAATAAAATGCCTTTAAAAATGTTTTTAAACTTGTGAAAATTAAATTTACTGGGCGATGCATAAATAAGATGAACCAGTATAATAGGATACGGAGTAAAAAATTAGGTTATATTTACGCTGTAGCATTTACTATTATTATAATCTTTTCTGTTTTTGCTTTTCATCACATATCTTTGCTTTCTATAAAAAATAACATGAATGCAAGGATTGTAGCATTAAAACCGGCATCTCCAACATCTTTAACTTCTGTTGCTGGACAAAACTTAAGTGTCTACATACCCAATTATAATACTAATGCAAAAAGTTTTGCAGTATTATATGCAGGAAATGGTTATGCTGTAAACACATCTTATGATTATGTTAATCTATTTTATAAATATCCTGGGGAATACTTAATTTATTACAATGTGTATGAAAATGGTGTGCTTATTGGTTCTTCTTCACAAAATTTAATGAGGATTATAATTACTCCTAATATATCATATAATATGTCTCAATACTTAACTGTACCTACTATAACTTTTAACTCAACTGAAAATCCAAGTGCCCCATTATTTAATGTTTCACAAAA